>CENP01449908.1_pt1 | contig 44805 bp, 46 predicted proteins | sample 361281 | NCBI WGS metagenome assembly CENP01 (sample SAMEA2591122, study PRJEB7988) | marine metagenome | biome: marine biome (ENVO:00000447); feature: deep chlorophyll maximum layer (ENVO:xxxxxxxx); material: saline water (ENVO:00002010), including plankton (ENVO:xxxxxxxx) | depth 70 m
AAATTATAAATGATAAATCTAAAAGATAAAAAGTATGACTTATTAACCACATTTGTTCAGTTATTATTTTTTCTTCCATTTATTTCAGTGATGCTGTTCAATCGCTCATTTATAGGTCTTTATATATTTGGATTTAGATTTGGTGAGCTTTTAACAGGAGCAGGATTATTAATTGCTATTATTTTTTTATTTCTTCCTAAGCACATTTTAAATGATTTTTATTTTAACGATCTACAATATTTTAGTTTGAAATTAATCATTCTTAGTTTTCTAGTTATTAATTTTTTAAATAATGGAAGTTTTTTTAGTGCTTATACATATAAATCTAGTTCATATATTTGGACTACATTTTTTTTCTTTCTTGGTCTTTTAACAAATTACAGATCTGCTGTGGAGTTAGAAAATATTTATAGATTTTTTTTAATAATACCTTTTTTAACTTATCTTTTTTCCTCAGGCAATTATCCAAATTTCATAATCGATTTTTTTAGAGAAAATTCAGACAAATTCCAATTTTTAAAAGCATCTGATATCTTTATTGGCTATGCCTCAATTAATTTTTTAAATAAATATTTTATTAAGTCTCAAAATAGAAGATTTTTTTATTTTTTAATAACCTCTGGATTGATGCTTCCATTGTTGCTTTTTGCAAGCAGAGGCTCTTTTTTAGGAGTCGTCATATACATGGCTTTTGAACTAGTTTATTCAAGAAGATATATATACAATAACAAGTTACGTGTAGGTATCTATTTTATGATTGCACTTATTTTTTTCAGTTTCTCGGCATTAAGAATCGAAAGATCAGAATTAAACAGACCTTCGTTTGATGATTTAATTGAAGTTGTTAACCCTGGTGCAGTTTCAGAAAGCATCACCTCGCTTGCTGAAGAAAAAGACACAGTAAGGGTTATATTTTCATTTTATATGCACTATGGAAGGATTGAGTCAACAGATCCGACTGCAAATTGGAGATTAGACATATGGCAAGATGTGGCATTCGACATGATAAAAGAAAATCGAGTGTTATCTGGATATGGATACAATGAAATATTTCCTCAGATGCTAGATCCTACTGCACCTGGAAGATTGGGGCGTGATGGCATGAACGAACATGTTCATAATTACTTTGTAAATATCTTTGCAAGAGGGGGAATGTTTCAATTAATTTTATTTTTAATATTTCATTTAAGCCTCGTTTTATATTGGAAAAAAGAAAATCAAAATTACCAGATATTAATGTATATTATTCCTTCAATAACTGTCTCACTTTTAGACATAACCTTAGAAGGGGTTCAATTTCCTCTTATATATTATTTTTTCCTATATTATTTTTTAAAGAACTCTACTAAAGTCAAAGTTATTGAACTATATGGATAAAAACTAAAAATATGAAAAACGCATTTATCACTGGTTTAACTGGCCAAGATGGATATTATTTAGCAAAGTTTTTACTTGAAAAAAATTATACGGTTCACGGAACAATACGTAGATCATCCACAATAAACACTTCTCGTATCGACGATTTAATATCTGAGCATCAAAAAGAAGGCAATTTACAGCTTTATTATTCAGATTTACTTGACTCATCCTCTTTATACTCTTTAATAAGCAAAATCAACCCCAAAGAAGTTTATAATTTAGCTGCTCAATCTCATGTTGCTGTATCCTTTGCAAATCCTGTTTACAGTACACAAACTGGAACAATTGGATCTGTATCTTTATTAGAAGCTGTTAAGAATATAAACAATGATATAAAATTTTATCAAGCATCCTCTTCAGAAATGTTTGGTGGTGGAGTCAAAGAATCTTTAAATGAAAATTCTCCATTCGACCCTAAAAGTCCCTATGCTGCTTCAAAAGTATTTGCGCATAATATGACAAAAATTTATAGAGATTCTTATGATATGTTTTGTGTAAATGGAATCCTCTTTAATCACGAATCACCTCACAGAGGTGAAACTTTTGTCACAAGAAAAATTACAAGGGCTGCAACAAGGATACACCTAGGTATTCAATCAAAGCTAACATTGGGAAATCTTAATGCCAGTAGAGACTGGGGTTTTGCTGGAGATTTTATTGAGGGCATGTGGATGATGATGCAATATGACAACCCTGATGATTGGGTGTTAGCAACTGGTGAAACATATACAGTTAAAGATTTTCTAAAAATAACATTTAGTAAATTAGATCTCGAATGGGAAGATTTTGTAGAAACCTCCGAAAGATATTTTAGGCCAAATGAGGTTGATTACTTACTAGGAGATTCTTCAAAAGCACAAAAAGAACTTAATTGGACTCCAAAAACAAGCTTCGAAGAATTAGTTGATTTGATGATTGAAAGCGATCTAAACCTTGCACAAAGAGAACAAGTATTACTCAAGGAAGGGTTGATTAAACCTACCTGGGAAAGTCTTTCTTAATCTTCAAACTTTATTATCAAGGAACCATTGATAACTAAGATTTATGCCCTCCTGCAATTCAACTTTTGGTTTCCACCCAAGGTTCATTATTTTTGAAGAATCAATTAATTTTCTGGGGTTTCCATCCGGCATTGATTTATCAAATGTGAGCTTGCCAGAGTATCCAATTGTTTTTTTAATTAATTCCGAAAGTTCAAGAATTGAAATTTCTACCCCACTTCCAATATTTAAAAGGTCCTCATTAGTATTTTTATTTATTAAAAACTCAATTGCATAAGATAAATCATCTACAAACAAAAACTCACGTAAAGGTAGGCCTGACCCCCAAATAGGAAAGGTTTCTTGATTTAACTCTTTTGCTTTATGCATTCTTGAAATTAGGCCTGGTATAACATGGCTTTCTGTTTCTGAAAAATTATCTCCCGGACCATATAAATTTGTTGGCATAAGATTTAAAATTTTATGTCCGTATTGCAATTTTAGAGATTTTCCAATTTCAATAGCTGTTATTTTAGCTAAAGCATAAGGTGAGTTTGTTGGTTCTAATTTTCCTGTAAGTAAGCTTTCTTCTTTAATTGGATTTTCAGCGTTTAAGGGATAAATACAGCTACTTCCTAAATTTATTATCTCTATTTCCTCATAGTTAATACAGGCCTCCAATATGTTCATATTTATTTTTAAATTTTCAATTATAAAGTCAGATCGGAGAGTATTGTTTGCATATATTCCTCCTACTTTTGCAGCTGCGTTTATTATTAGGTCAGGCTTAACTTTTTCAATAGTGTTTTTCGTTTCTATAAATGAAAATAGATTTGTGTCATTTCTAGTAGAAGGTATTATTTCTGATATTTTATCAGACTTGTTTAGTACTCTGTTAAGTGATTTACCGACAAGTCCATTACTTCCAAAAATTAAAACTTTTTTTTTATCCATAATTTATTTAATTAATAGTAACCTTTCATTTATTATACTGAACAGTAATGAAGTATCATCTGCCATACATAATTAATCTACCTCCTTTTATGTTTAGAGGGGAAAATATTGATAATTATGGTTTACTTAAAAAATTTCTATTTATTTTAAAAGGTAAATTATTAGGTTTTATGATTCTTAAGCTTAATGGAAAAAGTTTTTGTAAGCTTTTGAATTTATTCTATGGTTCAGAATCTCAAATTTATTTTCAAGATGGTAAATATAAAAAAAATTTAGAAAAAACAGGAATTATTTCATATCCAAACAAAAGAATATTAAGAATGGTAAATAACTACGAATTACAGTTAAATAAAATCATTTTGTCATATTGTTTAGATAGTATTGAATTGACTAATAATGATACGATTATTGATTGTGGGGCAAACATAGGCGAATTAAACATTGCATTAAAAAATAAAAATATATATGTAAATTATATTGCATTTGAACCAGATTTGGAAACATTTGAATGCCTAAAATCAAATAATCTAGGTGACAATAATAAATTTTTTCAAAAAGCATTATCTGATAAGAATGGGTTACAAGAATTTTTTTTAGACAATGAAGGGGGAAATAGCTCTTTAAGTCAATTTGACTATCAAGCATCATTGGAGATTGAGTCTTTAACTCTAGATAGTCTTAACTTAAACACTAAGATTAAACTCTTAAAAATTGATGCAGAGGGACACGAACCGGAAGTAATTAATGGTGCTTTAACTACTTTAAAAAATATAAAGTATGTTTCTGTTGATTTTGGTCACGAAAGAGGGCTCGATGAAGAGGCTACATTAACTGAAGTTAATAAAATTTTATATAATGAAGGATTTGAGTTGATGAAATTCAGTGATTACAGATTAATTGGATTGTATGAAAATAAAAACTTTAAATAGTCTTTCAATTACAGATTTAACACAAATGCTGGAAGAGTATGTTTACTCATTAAACAGTAATGAAAATATTTTTCATTTTTTACCCGCACAGAGTGGATTAACTAAAGCAGGAAAAAACTTACAACTAGGATTCACATGTTACGCCTTAAAAATCATATATATTTTGGACAAATGGGATAATCTTCAACTAGATAAAAAAAATCCATGGATTGATTACATAAATAATTTTCAGATAACAAAATCAGAATTTCCTTCTAATTCATTTATTGATAAACAGTATATTTATTTTTATAGAAATCAGGGTATTGACGTAAATTCAAAAGAAATTATAAAAAAAATTTTAAACAAGTCTAAAAAATACAATTTTGAGCTCAGAAATGACTCTTTACATTACTTTGTAAGAGCAGAAACAAAACAAGCTTTAGCAACATTAAAACAAGTCGGCGAAAATAGTAAATTTGTTTATCACGATTATCCAAAAACTGATCAACAAATCAACAACTATTTGGATAAGCTTGATTGGTCTAAACCATGGTCCGCAGGAGCACAGTTTGCAGGTCTTTGTGTTTTTTCTTCTATAAATGATGAATCATCTTATAAAGAAAAGGAATTCTTAATTAATTTTATTGATAAAAAAGTCAATAATGAAGATGGAGGATATTATTCAGGTGAAAAACCAAACTTAACAGAACTTGTGAACGGAACAATGAAAATAATTACTGGACTTGATTGGTTAGACTATTCAATACATTATCCTAAAAAAATAATTGATCTTTGTTTAAGTAATAAACCATCACAAGCTGGATGTGACCTTGTCGATTATGTGTATGTTCTTTTCAGATGTTCAAAGCAAACAAACTATAGAAAAAAAGAAATTGTTTTATACCTACTAGACCTAATCGGATTAATTTCAAATCATTTTTTTCCTGATAGTGGTGGATTTTCCTATGATATTAAAAAAAGTCAGAAGCTTTATTACGGAGTCAAAATTACAAATCAAAAAAATGTAGCGGATCTTCATGGAACTTTATTACTCACCTGGGCATTATCAATGATTTTTAACTTATCTGAAAGAAGTGACAATACTTGGAATATATTAAAACCTTAAAAATATTTGTGTTTGTATCCTCTTAAATAATCAAATAGGTTTCTATTAATTTTATTTTTCAATCCAAAAGCATCATATCCAAATTGATCAGATTCTAAACTAGCTAATCTTTCTCTAATATATTTTGGATGATTATCAATTCTCATCTTTAATGTATGCTTTTTGTATTTTAGTTTTATCATTTTATACCATGCTTCATATGCCTCATCTGGGGTAGGGCCTCCTCTATCTCCCCAGTCTCCAAAGTAGCCATGCCATGCTCTAGCAAACCTTGCCCTGTCTTCAGATATAATTTTTTTTGTTCTGAACATTGAATCATATTGCCAAATAGGAATTCTAGATTGAGGCATTTTGTTTGGGTCAATTCTTACATTGTTCAAAGTTGGTAAACACATGTCCCCACCACCATTAGATATAATTTGGGGATATTCTTTTTTATTCATAGCGATACAAATCTTTGTTTTTACATGGTATCTATCAGGAGTAAAGAATTGATACTGGGGAAAAGCGACTGCAGGTTTACCATTATTTTTGCTTAAAATATTCTTAATTTTTGATAAATCACTTTCATGAATAAAGTAATCTAGATCCATTCTTATCACCCAATCTCCAGTAGATTTTTCAAACCCTTCTTGAAAAATCTGACCTATTTTGTCAAATTTGAACTCATATGGCCAATCTTCACCAACAATCACCAGTTCATCTGCAAAATCCTCGTAACACTCCAGAGCTTCTTTATATGGATCATTTCTTGATTCTGGATCTGTCATAGATGTAAAAACAGATAATTTCATATACATAACTAATATACATTAGATTCAAAGCTTGTATTTAAAAATCTTATTTTTTGGAGTTAATTTTTTTGTTATGATTGGGTGTGACTACCTTAGCAATTTTAGCTTATAACGAAGAAAAAAGTATTAAGAAAGTTATTGATACTTTTATCGATTCTTTTGACAAACTAATTGTGATCGATGATGCAAGTAGGGATAATACAAGCAAAATTTTAGAAACTTACTCTGATGAAAAATTAACTATATTGTCTAATAGTAAAAACTTAGGCGCCGGTAAATCTCTTGAAATTTGTATTAACCATTTTCTAGAAACTGAGGATGACTATCTAGTAAAAATTGATGGAGATGGACAATTTAAAAACAATGATATTTTAAAAATTAAAAAATTTATTGAGACATCAAATTTTGATTTTATAAAGTGTGATAGATTTTGGGAAAAAGGAATAGAGGGAGACATACCTACTATAAGATATTTTGGAAATGCATTTGCCTCTTTTCTTGCTAAATTTTCAACAGGAAATTGGAGAGTAAATGATCCACTTAATGGATTATTTGGATTTTCAAAAACTAGTCTTAAAAATTTTAAACTCCCAAAGCTATTTTATAGATATGGATATCCCTTTTTTTTAGTTACACATATGTTAAATCAATCAAGTAGAAAAGAAATTAAGGTTGGTCAGTTGAAAAATACAATAATTTACCAGGAAAAAAAGAAATCTATAAACCCATTTACTATGTTTTTTAAACTGTTCTGGTATTCTTTGAAAAATTATTATTCAAAAATAAATTGGAAACTTAAATATTCAAAGTTGCAAGGGTCTGCATTACTTGACATTGTTTCACAATTATTTATATTTATATCTTTTTTTGCTTTATTCAGATTCTTTTCAATAAGGTATTTCAGCTATGTTGGTCCACAAGGTATTTGGTTTCTAGTCTTCATAATCTTTTTTTCTTTTTCTGCAATTTCTTTGTATCTTGCTTTAAATATTGAAAACGAATTAGCTCAAAAAAACTTTGAAGAATTAAATTGAAATTATTAAGAAATAAAAAATTGGTTTACCTTTTTTTAATAACTTTTTTACTTCTTCTTTTAAAGATAGATTATCGATTGATAGAAGCAATAAATTGCTGTCAGGACGATCACGATTATTTTATGCACGCAGAAACAATATCTGTTGATTTTGACCTTGATTATACAAATCAATTAAAAGGGTTTGAAAGCAAAAGATTTAACAACAATGGAAAAATTGCACCCAAGGGATTTATAGGAACAGGTTTATTATCAGCCCCCTTTCTTTTTATAGGTAACTTTCTTGATAATCTAATTCCAAATACGAACCTTATGAATTTAGGTATTTTATTTTATTCGTTTGCTTCTATTTTTTATTTGTTTTTGTCAATTTTTTTACTACGTTCAATTTTGAAACAAAATAATTACAATGAAAAAACCTTTTTCATATTTTTGTGGGTTTTTGGATCGGGCTTACCTTACTTTGCGTTTGAAAGATACAGCATGACACATGTGTTTGAGATATTCACAATCTTGCTAGTTATGAATTATTCAAATAAATATTACTTAGATAAAAACCAAAGTAAAATTTATCCAATTCTTATCCCGCTGTTTATGCTTCTTGGAATATTAGTTAAATGGACGAATTATTACATATTTATCCTTCCACTTTTTATTAAACTCATTTTTGAAAAACAGCTCAATAATGAAAAAAAACTTATAAATAATAAATTTTTTATATTGAGTGGAGTATTTTCTATATTGATATTTTGTTATTTATCTTATGAAATTTATGGGAAAGTAACTTTTAATCCTCAATTCGTTTACGGAACTAGTAATTTATTGGGAGGTTTTGTATCTTCAGAAGGCAATCTTATGAATTTTCTATTAACAAACATAAAAAACCTATTTATTATTTTATTTACAAAAGAATTCGGAATATTTTGGTTTTCTGCAATAATATTTTCTGGTCTTTTAATAAATATTATTTTGATATTTATTGATAAAAATCGATTAGCTTTTTTTGTTTCTTTATTTATATATGCCCAAACTTTTGGGGTAGTTTTAATGTGGAAATCAACAGCCTCGTCTTATGGTTTCAGATATCTTTATAATCTTGTTCCTTTATCTATAGTCTTATTTGTTTACTTTAAGAACAAATATCAATATAAATTTATCGAGTATTATTTATCTATTTTTTCAGTGATTGGTATTTTATCTTTATTCTTTTTTGAAACCACTGAAATGACTCAACTATCTGAGATAGATCAACTAAATTCTTTCGGAAGAAATTTACGATTTACTGAGCCTGAATATTTAGTTGGATTTGTTTATTCATTTTTAGAATTGGATAGTTATTTAAAAATATTTACAACGAGTTTTTTTGGACTCATAATATTTAAAATACTATTTCTAATATTTAACCCTTTAACTCTAATCAATTTTTTAGGTAATTTTGGACTACCAGTAAATAATCCAGATTTTGTAGAGTTTACACAGAAAGTAGAAGATATTGAGATTTTTAAATTATTTATCGTAATTATATTTATATGTATTTTATCAAAAAGACTTGTAGACTATTTTTCACTAAATGATTAGATTAAATTTATCTAATTAAGGTTGATTTTATGAAAAAATTTTCGTTAGCTCTAACTTTTCTCTTTTTAGGAATTTTTATCAACTATATATACAACAATCCTTCTGTTTTTGATATTTTTAATCTATTAAGCCTTGATGTAATATTTTTATTACTTTTTATTAAATCTTTAACTTTGTTATTGAACGGACTATTTAACAAAACACTATTACAAGCTTTTGAGGCAAAGATGAATAATTATGATTCCCTTTATGTCGGATCAATAACTTATTTAGGGAATTTATTTTTACCAGCCAGAATTGGAGGAAGTCTTCGTTTAATATTTTTTAATAAAAAATTCAAAATTAAATCATCATATCTTGTCTCGATATTCGCTTATTTTTTTGTGATAGCAATTTTAATTAATTCAATATTTGGAATTATTTCAGTTTTATTAATCTCATCAAATTTTGATATTACAGTAATTCTTTGGACTCTATTTAATTTATCTTTTGCAGTAACAACAGCTTATCTTCTGGTAAATAAATTTAAAGTTAGAAAAAAAACATACTCTTCAAAAATAATAGATAGGATTTTAAATTTCATTAAAGACTCAAAAGATGGATGGAATAGAATAAGCAGTGTTAAAAAGTTAAACTCCAATTTGTTAACAATTTATAGTCTTAACTATCTTTTCTTTTTATTGGAAATTCTTATAATTATTTACTTTATAGGAGAGAATTTTAATTTTTTGAATATAGTTTTTTACAATTCAATTTCTGTAATATCAAATTTGATAGGAATTACACCAGCATCACTTGGCATTAAAGAGGCACTTACAATTTTTTCTCAGGACCTAATCGGCTTAAGTTTAGATAATATTATTGAGATATTATTAATTGAAAGGTTTATAGCTATTTTATTTTCAATTATACCTTTTGTAATCACATTACTTTATGACAAAAAACAAATTAATTGATATATTTTAATTCAATCAAAGTAGAATTTTTATGTGCTAAATATTCTATATTGTCTAGATGAAAATTATAATATCCAAGCTTCAAATTCAATTTTCTCAATTCTTGAAAATACAAGTGAGAATATAAACATTTATATTATTCATAAAAATCCTGAATCATTTCAAAAGTTTTCTAATTTAATATCATCAAAAAAAAGTAATGTAAATTTTCATATTAAGAAATTTGATAAAACAAATTTAGATTTTCCTAATATAGAAGACTCTCATGTATCGGAGGCAACATATTATAGATTTTATATTAGTGATTATTTACCTATGGATCTAGAAGAAATATTATATGTTGATGCCGATATAGTTTGTTTGAAGAATATATCAGAGTTTTATTTCAAAAAATTTAAAGAATTAAAAAATTCAGAATACACAATTTCAGTAAATACAGAATTTACAGATAACTTTGATGAGTATGGATACCATGATGAATTTAACCGTCTTGAGTTAAAAAATGGAAATTATTTTAATGCTGGGGTTATGTTTATTGATTTAAAAAAATGGAATAAAAATAAAGTTCAAACTCAACTTATTGAAACCCAAAAAGAATTATATGGAAAAATAAGTTTATGGGATCAAGATGTATTAAATAAATATTTTGATAGTGATTATTTAAATTTTGATAAAAACTTTAACTTCACTGTAAATCTGTGGATATATGTAGGTAAAAATTTAAACTACAGTCAACCAATTTTAGATGATCAGATAAGTCAAATTTATTTTCTTCATTATGCTGGAAAATCAAAACCTTGGTCTATAAAAGGAGCAATACATCCTATGGCTAGATATTATCAAGAAAATTATTTTCAATTACATAAAAGAAGATATCATATTTACTCAAACTGGAAAGCAACAGCTTTAGTTGACTTTTTTGCAATATTGTTTAGTAAAACTTTCAATATAGTTCATCACAAATTTTCATTCATATTTAATTCACTAAGATATTTCTTTTTAAAAAAATGAATTTATTCATAAACGGTTTAAGTTCACAAGACGTTTTAACAAGCTATAATTTTGCTAGGAACTCAGATGTTGTTTTTTCAGAAACAGTAACACACCAACAATTTAGCGAACTAAACAAAGATAATGATTTAGAAATTATTTTTAAAAACAGTTATTTAGTTTTTTATGTTCAAAAAAAATTTGAATTATCTGAAAACAATATAATTTTTACAAACACATACTTTATCGATAATTTATTTGAAATTTTAAGAGAAGTAAAACATCTCAAAAATATTAAATTAATTACACATCAAACTGATATACCTATTACGGAGAAAATATACAAGAATAAACCAGATTGTATTTCTGAATGGTATTCAATAAATGTGGATTTCGAACATAAAGATCTAATATCCTTACCTTTGGGATTAGCAAACTATTATTCTCCAAAAAATGTTTTTAAAGAAAGTTTTCAAAAACTAACATTTAACAAAAACCCAAAACTAAGTTTGTATATAAATTATAAGATAAACACAAACTCCCAAGAAAGAAAAAAACTAAGAAGGATATTTATAAATAAGGACTGGGTCGTTTTTAAAGAACCCAGTGATGATCTAGAAGCATATATTAAAGACCTTAACAAATATAAATTTATCTTATCTCCATGGGGTAATGGTTATGACACACATAGATTTTGGGAAACTTTATATTCTGGATCAATACCGGTAACAAAACAACACATCACCTATAATTCTGCAAGCGGATTACCAATTTTGTTTGTCAATGATTACAAAAATTTAACAAAAAGTGATCTATTTAATTTTTTAGAAAATACAAATTTCGAAAAAATAGATTATAAAAAACTTAAAATAGGATACTGGCTTGATCTGATTAATGAAAATATTAATGAAGACACATTAGAAGAATCTCAAATTATTGAAAATTTAGTTTATAAAAAATTTATACAGAAATATAACCAAAGAGCAAATAAAGAAAATAAGATTAAAAGAATCCTATTTAGAGTTAACCAAATAAAGAAAATACCATTTAAGTTAATCGAAATATTCAGAAAGTAAATTTAATAGAAGTTCTGGATCTAATACACAATCAGATAAAAAATAATCATTAGACTCTGATATGGCATTTATATAGTGGTAATCAATATTAAGTTCCGATGCTAAAGTAAAATAGCAATTATTGTGTTTATCTTGATCTCTTCTTATTTCAATGACTGAACTTCCGTTTTGCATAAAAACCATATTTGTTAATCCCGCACCATGTAATCCTCCTAAAACACTTGCTGAATTAAATAAACTTATACTTTCTTTAAGAGATTGGTCTTCTGGAGTTACTATTTCAAAATTAAATTTTTTTAGTATCGGAATTATCTCTTCTTCATTTTTTATTCTACGATATTGAGAGTTTCTTCTTGAAATCCATAGTCTTTTATGTGGATTTTCTGTAGTTACTTCTTTTGTTAATTCTCTCCGAACTAAATTAATTGCTTCATGATTATAATTTCCACTTTCCGAAACATGACTAGTAATTTTTAAGTTTTTTACCTTTGTCAGATTGTTCCTTTCCAACACAATATAATTTAAATTTAACAAATTTAATGATTCCAGAATGTAATCAATTTCGACCAAATCTCTAAAAACAATTAATGGATACAGATCCAACTTATCTTTAACTAATGTAGCCCTCATAAGAGAGTCTGTAAACCAGTGAAAATATCTATTACTTTTTTCATCAAGAATCCAAGATCCAAAAACTATTTCTTTTTCCATCTCTTTTTTTTTGGGATTAAAATTTTTATCGAGGAAAAATTTTAGTCTATCTTTTAACCTAAGATTTTTCATTCTTGAGTATTTCAAAAATATTGGACGTCTTTTGTTTATATAAAGAAGACCATTGAAGACATATAAATTTTTAAAATTAAAAAGATATGATTTTTTTATTTCTTTTTTAAACTCATTGTTAAAAAGGTAATTGTCTTCTGTTTTATAATTTATAGGTTTTTTTCGATGACTTATATAACTTTCGTAAGCAGATTTTTTTTTAAATTTATATGTAAGTAGATTTAAATAGTTAATCACATCACAATTCTAATAACTACAATGAAATTAAAAAATATGACAATTTTTAAATTACTTAGAATACAACAATGGATTAAAAATATACTATTATTTGTTCCCATTCTTTCAGTTGGTCTTTTTGAGAAAAATCTTTATTTTAATTTAACAAAAAGTTTTATCTTTTTTAGTTTATTTGTATCTGGAACTTATATTTTGAACGATTTAACTGATATTGAAAGTGACAAACTACACCCAACTAAAAACAAAAGGCCAATTGCAAGTGGTCAAATATCAACAAAAAAAGCCTATTTTTTAATGTCTATTTTATTTTTGACAGGTTTTAGTTATTATTTTATTTTTCAATTCAATCAAGTGCTTTATTTAATTTTTTACTTAATTGGATCAATCATTTATACCAAGAAACTTAAGTATGTAAAGTACGTTGATATTTTAACAATTTCATTTCTTTTTTTATTAAGGTTATATCTTGGAGCAGGGATTATAAATGTAAATGTCTCTATTTATTTGGGATTACTCGTTTTATTTTTTAGTATTTCTGTAGTCTCGAGTAAAAAGTTATCAATTTTAGGTAATAATGAAATAAAGAACTCAAAAATAAAAATATTTTTGACAAAGTCTTATAGCAATAAGGAACTTAAAAATTATTTTGATTCTTCGCTTATTTGTAGTTCTGCCGTATATCTATTTTGGATAATATATGAAAAAGACAATACTCAGACAATTTTAATTTTTTACTTAAGTTTTATTTTTCTTTTAATGTGTTTATGGAATTTTTTGAAATTAACAAGAAAAGAAGAAACAGAAGAAATTGTTAATCTTATATTTAAAAATAGAAATCTGTTGTTAACAGTTCTACTTTTTGGTATCAGCTTTGTAAGTGCATTATTCTTTCAATAATTAATTGAATATAATTTATTCATTAATTATTAATTTATTTAATTAAAGTTAAAGTACAATGTCTAATCAATTTATAGTAATAGGTGGCTCATCAGAGCTTGGAACTGAATTAGCAAATGTTTTAAGAAAAGAAAATAATCTAGTTTTTGGTATTAGTAGGAATGATACAAAACTTAAAATTTACAATGAAACCTTAATTGTGGATGATTACATTGACGATTTTGAAAGAATAAAAAATTTTATAAATGAAAAGGACAACCCGGTCCTAATATTTATGAATGGATATTTAAAAGAAAATAGGCCTGATCTAAAACCGGACTCTTTCGAAATAGAGAAAACTATAGATGCTAATTATTTGGTGCCATTTATACTTACTGATGAAATTTTAAAAAATAATTTACAAATTAGTAAATTTATTTTTTTATCATCAATATCTGCAATTAAACCAAGGTATAAAAATTTCATATATGGGTTATCAAAACAAAGCTTAGAGAAATCAATCAAAAGTTTACTTAATCAAAATTTCATTTTATTTAGATTTGGCATGATTGAAACAAAAATGTCAAAAAATCATGCAAAAGCCCCGATGACAATTACAAAGTATGAGGCTGCAAATCTTATTTTTAAAAATATAAATAAAAGCGGTATTGTTTATCCCCTTTTTGGCCTACGACTCATTGGTATTGTGATAAAACTAATGCCGTTAAAAATATTAAATTTTCTTGAAAGAAATATACTATGAATTTAATTTTTTTAGTTTTCCGAGATTTTTTCTTGCTTTAAGATATAAATAATTTAAAAGTAATTTTCTATCTGGTAACAAAAGTGATTGAAATCCGTATTTATTGATTTTATTTGAAATAGATTGCATAAATTCTCCAGGGTATTTCATCATTAAATTTTTTTTAAAATACACCCTATATTTTGCAACTCTCCAATTCGTATGTTCTCCAATCAAGCTAGCAGTAAATTGACTTCTTTTATATCTTTTTACTTTTCCAATTAACTTTTCCTTTATTAAGTGGTCTTCAAATGTTGATTCACAATTAATAAATGCTCTATCGGATGATAAAGATTCACTATCAGAAATGTACTCGCAAATACCTAAAAATTTTTTGCTGTATTTTGATGGAAATGCAGCATGCCTATCACATATTCCAGAATAATCTTCACCCTCTGGTATCAGAATTTCGTCACTATCTATTCTTGGATGAATATCTGTATGATATTGATCAAATCGAGTGTAAATTATATATTTATATTGTTTCAATATTTCTATATAGTTTTTTAAGATTATATCTTTAAATACAAAATGAATTGACCCCGAAGAATACAATCCAGTATCTTTGCCCACATTAAAGTAGTCCATCCATGTGCCAGTAAAATTTTTATCATAATATTCTTCAAAATAATTTTCCATCTCTTTAAATGTCCAAACATAATTCGCTTTTTTGAATAAAGAAATATCTTGATTCCACTTATCACTACAACAAATAGCTAAATCAGCATTTAACGGTTCTTGAACATATTTGTACATAGAATTCCAAGTATCATCTCCTCCACGAGGAGAGCCTGCAAGAATAATTAAATAATCTTTCATTTTTTTATTCTAACTTGGTAAAAAATAGAAAATTAAAATTAATCTAAATTAGTTCATTTATAAAGTTTAAAATTGCATAGATGAATAAAACAAGAGCTCAAAAAATTTATTTTATTACATATGGTGATAAAAAATACTCCATATCAAAAAGACATTTGATCGGCTTAGCCAAACATTCTAAATTTTTTGACCATTCAATCTCATTTGGCCAAAAAGATATAGATAATAATTTTAAAATTCAGTTTAACAAAGTACTTTCTCAAGAAAGAGGAGGAGGGTTTTGGCTATGGAAATATTATTTTATTAATCAACTTGTAAATGAAATAAATGAAAATGATTTGGTTGTTTATTGTGATGCTGGAGCTTCTTTAAACTTTTATGCAAAAAAGAGATTTGATGAATATATTGAAATAATCAATGACTCAGTTTATGGAAATTTTCGAATTGAATGTGAGCCACATTTTATTGAAAAAGAATGGACATCATCGCAAATTTTTGATTATTTTGAAGTAAATCAAGAATCTGAAATAGGCAATTCAGTCCAACTGGAAGGAGGTCATATGATTTTCAAAAAGAATGATCATACAATTGAATATTTAGAACAATTTAGAAAAATTATAGAACATGATCAACTCCTTATTACTGATTTTTATAATGACACAAACCAGTCAAATGAATTTGTTGAGAATAGACACGACCAAAGTATATTTAGCATGTTAAGTAAAATTTATGGTTGTGAATTTATATCAAATGAGACAGAATTTAAAAATAATCCAAAAATCCAGTATGACTTTCCTTTCCTAAGTGTCAGAAAAGGAGGACAGGGAATAAAAGATAAAATAAAATTTAATCTTTTTTATTTTAAAAAAATAAAAACACCAACCTATTTTGAAATTTAACATTAATGTATTTATAAAATGAAAAATCCAAAAGTAACAGCAATTATTACTTCTTACAACCGATTTGATTATTTACTTAACGCTGTCGATAGTGTGTTAAATCAAAAATATGAAAACAAGGAATTAATTATCATAAACGATGGATCAGAAGATGATAGATATAGAAGTTATAAATTTCCAGAGAATGTAAAAATTTTACATATTGATAAAACTAAAACTCCAAACTGGGGTGGTGCCAGAAAGCCTTTAATTAATATTGTGGCCCAAGAATCAGAAAGTAAGTATCTCGCTTTTTTAGACGATGACGATATTTGGTTAGATAATAAATTGGAAAGACAAATAAATTTGTTGGAGAAAAGTGATTGTAAAATGTCATCAACAGAAGGATTGTTTGGTCAGGGTGTATATGACAATGATAAAAAATATCCCCTTTACAATTCAGAGAGATGGTACAAATTTATAAATAAAAAATATAAAAAAACTAGTTACCTAAAAAATAATGAATTTCCTGAAGTTTGGGACTTGGACTTTATAAGAATTCATAATTGCATCATACTTTCAAGTGTAATTGTAGAGACAGAATTGTTTAATCGTCTGGGTGGTTTTAGAGGTTTACCAAAAGCTCCAGACTATGATTGCTGGTTAGGTTTATTACAGTTAACCAATTCATTATATGTAAATGAACCATTGTTTTATTATGACGATAATCATGGTGACGGAAGAAATTATCATAAAATAAATGATTAATTTATTCAATAGCAATCAAGAGCAAGAAGATGACTTATATTATTATTCTATAAATAAAATTATTTCTGACGATATATTAATTTATCATCACCTGGGATTAGGCGATGCAATTATTTGTAATGGTTTTATAAATCATATCTCAAAAAAATTTAAAACTATTTATTTAATAGTTGACCAAAAAATGGAGACCTCTATAAAGTATTTATATTCAAAAAATAAAAAAATCAAACTTTTACCAGTTCAGCTAAGTAATACGAACGATGCGGATGATGAAGTGATGAAGAAGGGCCAAGAGTTAAATCTTAAACCACTAAAAATTGGCTTTTCTTATTTTCCTGAGATTAGATTCTATAAAGCTTTTTACAAACAGTTAAAGTTGCCATACAGATATTCGTACTCACTATTTTATCAACCAAGAGATAACTATAAAGAGGATGAGCTTTATAAACATCTAATTGATTATTACGAAATTAAAGAGAGTCGTTATAACATTGTTCATGCACAAGCATCAAACAAAACTTATGATTTAAAAATATCTAATAATCTGCCTACTATTTATGTTGATAGAGAATCAGATATTTTTGGAAATATGTTTTATTACAATAAAACAATTGAAAATGCTTCAGAAGTTCATTGCTTAAATAGTAGTTTTAGTCACTTTGTTGACAGGATTCAGTCAAAAAATAAACTATATTATCATGACATTAGGGGAAGTAAACTTCAGCTAAAAAGAAATTGGAAAGTAGTTAATTATGGAAATTGAAATACCAGTCTCTGTTGGCGAGTTGTTGGACAAACTCTCCATTGTTGAAATAAAACGTACGAAAATAAAGGATAACGAAAAGCTATCATATTTAAATCTTGAATATGAATTATTAAGTAAAAAAGCAAAAAATATAAGAAAAATTTCTAAAAAAGACTTTGATAATTTTTATTCTTCTTTGATGGAAATTAATTTAAAACTTTGGGATATTGAAGATGAAATAAGATTACTTGAAGGGAAAAAACAATTCGACAAAGACTTTATTGACCTCGCAAGAAATGTTTATATAACAAATGATATGAGGTTTGAGGTAAAGTCAAATATTAATAAATATTTTGGGTCAACAATTGTCGAACAAAAAGAACTAAAAAATTATTAAATTAGGGCCATATGTTTTTCATAAGGTTGTTGACGAGGTTACTTATTAAATTGTAAATATTAGGTTCATAAGCATTTGGAGAATCAAAATAGATATTACCGTAAACATGATTTTCTCCAATAGCAACTGAAACGACAGCGATTAAAAAATATGATAAATTTTTAAATTTTTGCTTAAATTTTATAATTTTATCAAACCTAAACAATATAAATATTAAGATTGGAACAACCAAAATACTAAATATTCTACTTGTATCCAAGCTAAGAGATGTTCCAATTAATGCAACAATATATGCCATATAAATATTTCTGTTAATAGTAAATTTTTCAAAATAACTAAAAACAAGAAATAATATTGTTAAACCAAGAGATCCAGAAATTATTAGATACATTAAATTATTTGAGGTTAATGATATTGCGTTTTCAAGAACACCATCATTAAATATAAATCTTAATCTACTTCTTCCTTGAAAGTTAATGTTTGTTAAAAACAATTGAACAAGTGATCTACCAATTAAAAAACCTAAAATTGTGTAGATAATTAAGGATTTCTTTTGGTGATTTTCAGCTAAAAATATAAATATTAAAGATATGAATATTGCTAGGGCATAGTGGTTAAATATTAGAAATATAAGAAAAAATAAAGTTGTAATTGTAATTTGGTCATTTAATATTTTTTTCATAATTAATGTGATTAAAAAAATTGAAATTACATCTGGGTACCCAATAAACCATGAAATCGTTACCACCCAACCACTAAAGAATATTATTGATGAAATATTTCCAAGATAATCTAGATTTACACAAATTAAATATATGAATATTTGTGAAGATATGTATAAAAATAATAGGTAGTTATCAAAACTAGATATTTTGAGCATAGATGGAATTAAGTAGTAAATTGGTGCATCAATACTAAAGTTTTTTGCAGATAGATTTTTATTTATTATTTGTTGAACAATTTCAAAATCGTTGAAAATTCCTGACTTAAAAGTAACTTTGTAAACTAGATTCATTAAAACTTGAATCAATAAAAAATTAAAAACTATTCTTAAGTTGATTAATTTATTCATTTTAATTAGCATACAACAATTGTCTTTTTCATTTATATAATATAAATAGTTTATGAATATTTATCTAAAATTTAAAACATCCGCTCTTTCTTTTCTTATTAATTTTTTTAATGCTGACAATTATCACAATGCTTCAAAATTTTTTACTATTTATAAAATCTGGAATAACATCAAACTTGATGATATTGAAGGAGATTACATCGAGTTTGGCATTTTCAAAGGTAAGTCTTTGTTACACTCAATTAAAACTTATAAACAATTCTTTACTTCAAAAGATAATATTATGTTTTATGGTTTAGATTCTTTTGACGGATTTCCATCTGATAATCATAATTTTTATAACTCTAATAATTTTTCAACATCTTATGCAAAGGTAACCAAAACTTTTGCAAAATATAAAAATGTAAAAATAATAAAAGGTTTTTTTAGTGATGTACTAAATAATGAGGAATTTCATAAAAATGTTTACTCTTTTGTGTTTGTTGATTGTGATATTTATGAATCTTCTTTGGATGTTTTTAAATATATTGATAAAAAAATAGTAAAGGGTGGATTCTTAATGATCGATGACTTTACAAGTATTGATAAGAATGGAAATTCAATCTATAAAGCATTTAACGAAACATTAAATCAAGATGAATATATTTATTTCACATCTTATTCAAATGGCCGTGTTTTTCGAAGAATTTAATAGTTATTTACGGAGGAGAAGTACGATTGAACAATTTTTGGACTGATATTCTTGAACCAGGTTATTATGACAAAGTATTATTGAATGGTTTAAATAAAAAAAGAGGAATTCAAGCAAACTGGCATAATTTGACATTTACGTACATAAGTCAATTTTTGAATCCGGGTATGAAACATTTAGATTATGCATGTGGGCCTGGAACGCTTATTGGAAATTATTCCTTTTCAGAGTCAGTAGGGGTAGATATATCTGATAAACAAATTAACTTTGCTAAAAAAAAATATGGTGAAAAATCAGAATTCTTAAGTTTAAGTTCCTTTGGAAAAACATATTTAGAAAAAGAGGAATTCGACATAATTACAATCCTTGGTTTATTTGAATTTATTTCAGACGATGAAATATTAGACCTTTTAAATAAGCTTTATGATATTTTGAAACCTGGTGGCAAGATCATAATCACAACATTGAATTACAAAAGTAAAATAAAGTTTTTAATCAGATTAATCAATAAATTAGGATCTGTAGACTATCAGAATCAACACTTAAATGAGTTAAATTCTGTTGGTCTAGAAAAAATTTTTACAAAAACAAAATTTAAAAATTTCAACGTAAGTACATTTCTAAATTTTGGTGTATTCTTTTCAATAATTTCAATAAAACTTGGTTCAAGATTGAATAAAGCAATAAATCAAATTAATAGGTTAAATAGTAATTATTTACTTGTTGGAACATTAACAAAAGAATAAGAATATCAAATGTTAACCTTATAGTATGACAAGTGTAAGTTTGAGTATTGTTTTACCAACAATAAATGAAGCTGAGAATTTATCAATATTAATTCCAGATATCCAAAAAAAATTGAATAAATTAAAAATTGAAGATTATGAAATTATTACTGTTGACGATGGATCGACAGATAATACCGTGGAATTGATTGAGAATATGAATAAAAAAGACCAAAGAATAAATATTATTTCAAGACATCAAAATCCTTCACTACCAAATTCAATTTGGGAGGGAATTAATGAAGCAAAATACGAATATGTCATGTGGCTAGATGCTGATGGATCAATGACTCCTGAAGCAGTTGAAAAGATTTTGGGAAAGCTCCTTCATAATAAGAACTCAGTTGTAATCGGCTCAAGATTTGTTGAAGAAGGTGGATACAAAGGGGTCAAAGATTTAGGAAATAGGTCTTTTGTAATGGCAATAAGAAATGTCAGAGGATCGAAAGATTCGGTAATGGGAATGATAGTTTCAATAATTTTTAATAAATTTTTAGAATTGATTTTTCCTCTTGAGGTTAAAGACATAACGAGTGGATTTATTGTTGGTAAAAAAGAATTTTTTGACGAGTCTTTATTTGTAAATGCCTCTTATGGAGAATATTTTCTTTATGTATTATTTGATTTATGGAAAAAAAATATAAATATAATTGAAGTTGGATATATATGTGAGACAAGAGTCTCTGGAGAATCAAAAACAGCAAGTTCTTTAGTTCAGTTAATTAGCAGGGGGTTTCCATACATAAATGCTGCTATTATTTTAAGAAGACACAAGTATGGAAATTCACGATAAAAAAGGTAATTTATTAGCTCTTATAATAAGAAGTAATGAAATGACTACAGGAAAAAATTTTTTTACAAATGACAATTCTGAATTTCAAGTTGCTGCTTTTAATTTAGAAAAAGATACAATAATTAAAAATCATATCCATGAACAACAAAGTAGGGAAGTAACAAATACTTCAGAAGTGCTTGTTTTAATTGAGGGTGAGATGATAGTTGATATTTTTGATACCGATCTAGAACTAGTATCTACAGAAAAATTGAATGCTGGGGATGCAGTTGGATTGTTATCTGGTGGACATGGAATAAAAATTACCAAAAATTGCAAGTTTTTTGAAGTGAAGCAAGGGCCTTATTTTGAAACGAGTGATAAGAAAAGATTTTAATGATCAATGTTTTTGAGCCAAGGTTATCAGTTAAAGATAAGATATCTGTTTTAAAAACATTAAATAAGAATAATATATCTGGAACTAGTCCAACAGTCACTGAATTTGAAGAGGCATGTGCAGAAAAGTTCGGTCGAAAATATGGAATCACTGTATCAAATGGTTCCGTTGCATTAGATGTTGCATTTCAAATGTTAGATTTAGATGAGGATGATGAAGTTATTCTTCCATCATTTGCAATAATTTCTTGTTTGTCTGCAGTCTTAAGAACAAAAGCAAAACCTATATTTTGTGATGTTGACGAAAAGACATGGAATATGTCTTTTGAAAATGTTAAAGCAAAAATAACAAAAAAAACAAAAGCAGTTTTAATTGTTCATCTCTATGGTCTGACAGCTGATGCAATCAAGATTTCAAACTATTGTTCAGAAAATAATATTTTTTTGGTTGAGGATGCCGCAGAAGCACACGGACAGATTATTGAAAATAAAAAGTGTGGTTCATTTGGTCAGATCTCTACGATGAGCTTTTATGCAAATAAACATGTAACAACAGGTGAAGGTGGAATTATATTAACTGACTCAGATGAATTTTATCAACAAGCTCGATTAATCAGAAACCTAGATTTTGATAATTCAAAAAGGTTTCAACATGATAATCTTTATTGGAACTACAGATTAGGGGGAATACAGGCTGCATTAGGTTTGTCCCAATTAAAAAATATTGATTCAGTAATTAGTGAAAAAATAGATCAAGGCAAATATTACACCCAACTTTTAGGTAGTTTAAATAAATATATTCAACTACCTCCAGTCAGTTTTAACGATATTCAAAATCATTATTGGGTTTATGGATTAGTTATAAATCAAGATGGGATCAGATCAAGCATAGTTTCAGAGCTTGAGGAGAACGGTATTCAAACGAGACCTTTTTTTTGGCCTTTACACTTACAGCCCGCATTTAAAGAAAATAAGAATTTTTATAAAGACACATTACCCATTTCAGAAAAAATTGGTAGAAATGGATTCTATATCCCTATTGGTAAGCATATAAATAAGAACGACCAAAAATTTATTTCAAATAAATTAATTGAAATAATATCAAACTTTAATTAAACAAGTTTGTTTCAATATAATCGAATATTTCTTTTGAAGGAGAGATTGAATTTTTGGTAATTTTTTTTTCTCTAAAATTAGTCAGGTTGTCGAAGAAATAAGAATTATTTTCTTCTTCTTGCAAATATATGTTATTACCATCCGCATTAATGTTTTCTAGCTTGTCTATTAAAGCATAAGTAGGAACTCCTAGCAATTTACATTCCTCTATTACAGACTCTCCGTCTGTAATTACACAGCCTGACGAATTAATCTCATTCAAAAAATCATTGTGAGGTAGTAAATCAACGAGGACAATTTTGTTAGAGGTTAGATTGTTAATTAGTTTATTTTTTTTCAGAGCTTTTTTTGTTTGAGGATGAAGATACCAGTTAATTTCTTCAAAGTAATCTTTCCTTAATTTAATTAGAAGATTAACGATCTCTTTTAGTTTCTTTTTGATAAATATGTTTTCATTTCGGTGAATTGAAACCGTTAGCTTTTGTTCAACATAAACATCATTATTGTCGAGATTTAAACTATCAATAATGGTATTTCTACTAACTTGAATTATTTCTCCCTTAACCTTCATGTTTACTAAATTAACTTTTGATGTTTCATCGAAACAAATTATGTAATCTGAAACTCTTGACGTAAAATACCTAATAATTTCTTCTGGAAAAGGCTTTAGCCAATTGAAACTTCTGTACCCACCTTCAATATGTACTAACTTTAGATTATTTTTTTTTGCCCACAAAACACCAAGTATTGTAGATAAAGTATTTCCATGAACTAAACAAACAGTGCTGAGACTCTTAAATTTTGATTTGTTACTAAAAATAATTTTTACAGATAATTTAAAAAACCACAAAATCAGTAAGGATCTTGATTGAGCAGATTTCCTATTGTCTGATAGCTGAATATAGTTTATCTTTTTATTTATTGTTTTTATCAAATCTCTTGAAATATCATAATGTTGGCAAGTATCTAAAAGATTTATATTAAATTTTGTTTCATCAGTTGCATTAATTATTGGTATGGTCTTTATAAATTGAGCTTTTGTCCCTAAAAAATATACGAGATTATTTTTACTCATTTGGAATTTTTATCCAATTATCTAAAAAAAGCTTTTCTTTTTCTTTGTTTCTAAACCAAGGATCTGAAACAATAATAATTGAATCATCCATTTGTTTAACAAACGCCGCAATTAAAGAGAATGTGCTATTAGCAACTATAAAATGCTTATTTTGTAACATTTTTGAAAATAGATCTAATACTTTTTCTGGTTCGTCCTCTGGTCCAAAAACATTTTTAGCAGAATCAAATATCTTTTGCTCTTTGACCCATTGAACGTCGTCAGTAAAAATACTTAAATCAAACTTATTTAATTTATCACTTATTGTTTCAATACATTTTTTATAGAAGTCAAGAGACAAATCTTCTTTCATCTTTATATAATCTCCTCTTCGAATCAATAACATAACAGTATTTTCTTGGGGAAGAAAATTAATAGGTTTCTCTAGGATATCTATTTTGCTTAAAGCCTCTATTAAAAACTCTTTTTGTAATACGAGATTATCAACATTTTGCCAATAACCATCAAGATGAACAAATTTTGTATCCAATAATTTTTTATCAAAGTTTGAATCTTTTAATTTAATAAAATATGGAAATTTAGATCTCTTAAATAATTTACTAAGTTTTCTACTTTCATTTATTTTTTTTAATATTTTAAAAAAATAAAGATAAAAAACATTAATTTTTTTTAGGCCGAAAATATTTTCTTTGATTATCAATTTCCTGTAAGTATTATCTTTTGTTTCTTCTTTATTAAATTTGAAATATTCGGTATTGATAAAAACATTATAACCCTCATCTTTCAGCTGGTTTGCAAATACAAATTGAAAGATTTGATTACCAAAACCACCCTTAATCTCAACGAGAATACATAAATTTTTCATATCGTCTTAAATATTTCTTGACCACTTTTTATAGTTCTCTTGAAACATTTCTTCCATAATTTTTTCAATGGTGTAATTAATTTTCCATTTTGGATAGTGAGATTTAAATTTATCTAAATCGCTTACATACCATATATGATCACCAATTCTGTTTTGATCTGAATAAACATAATTTAATTTTTTTCCAGTAATTCTTTCACCAATATCAATAGCTTCCAACATTGAACAGTTTGCTTCAATTCCTCCACCAATATTATAAACTTCCCCTTTTCGGGGATTTTTATGAAACTCATCAAAAGCTTTGATTAAATCTAAAGAATGTATATTGTCTCTGACTTGTTTACCTTTGTATCCAAAAATTGTATATTTATTTTCTGATATTATGCATTTCATTAAATATGATAAAAATCCGTGCAAGGTTGTTCCTGTGTGACTTGGACCCGTTAAACATCCCCCTCTGAAACAGACAGTATTTAATCCAAAATATCTTCCATATTCCTGAACTAATATGTCAGCAGAAGTTTTAGATGCACCAAAAATTGAATGAGTAGTATTATCTATCGACATATTTTCATTAATTCCATTCTGATATAATGACCCTTTTTTTATATCGTATCTGTATTTTTTCTCAACTAATTCAATATTATTTGGGTTGTCCCCATAAACTTTATTTGTAGAAGTAAATATAAATGTTGCTTCTGGAGAAAACTTTCTCAAACACTCCAATAGATTTAACGTACCTAATGCATTTATCGAATAGTCCAACCTAGGATTTGTTGAAGCCCAATCATGAGATGGTTGTGCCGCAGCATGAATTACTAAATCAATTGTGTTGCCATATTTTTTGAAAATATTTTCCATTGCATTTTTGTTTGTAATATCTTGATGAAAATGAGTAAAGTTTTCTATCTTATTTTTTAATTGTTTTCTATTCTCTAAAACTGAAGCTTCTTCCCCAAAAAATTTCTTTCTTGAGTTGTTGTCTATTCCGATAACATTGAAATTTTTATTTGAAAAAAATTTAACAGCTTCTGATCCAATTAATCCATCGCATCCTGTGATTAGTGCATATTTATTACTTTTTGACATTCCTAATAACTTTAATGAATTTATCTTCTATTTTGAACAATTTTATAACTAATTCAGATATCTTATTACGTCTTCATTCATGGTTGTTTTCATCATTGGATCTAATACCTTTTCATATAGACTTAGATTTTTAATTTGAAAATTATTCCAATTCCCAAAGTAAGGTCTTCTTATGTCTACAAGCCCTGCAATAGCATCGATTCCACAGCCAACACAAACCATAGGAACTTTAGAGTGCTTTTTTAATTTATATAAAAGAGTATTTTGTACATGACCTATCCCGAGTAAGAAAATTTCCGCATCCGAATTTTCAATTTTCTTTTTAATTTTTTTATAAATACTTTTACTTTTAGAAAGTGCATAGACTTGAGGAATTCCAATGTAACTTGAAAAGTTATTAATTCCTAAATAGCTTTGATATTCTTCGTATTTCATTAGTTCATTTATAATTTTTAATTTTTCATTAGACCCAATAAGTCCAATTTTTTTAAAATTTTTGAATACCCATTTGCTTGAGATTATTCCATAAGCAAATTCAGCGGGGTAAGATACTTTTTTGTCACCCATTACTTCTTTGAAAAGATTGAAAAACTTTATTTCACATAAATAATTGTCGCATTGCTGAGATCCATCTTTAATTTCTTTATAGAATAAATCATCTTTATTTAAATCAACACTTTTTTTTATATCTCTAAGTCCAGGCTTTGAAGTACCAACTGATTGTTTTGATAATATATAGTAATCACCATCCCCAAACTTATAGTAAGTTGAGTTTATGGAATTTCTGGATTCTTTTACTAATTTTGATTTAAATTCTATAAATTGACTTTGAAAATCTGGATAATTGTCTTTATTGAAATAAGTTTCATGGGGAGTTAAATACAAACTATTTTCAATTTTAAATGTTTTATCCATATGAAATTCCTAATCTGTATAATTTAATCATTTAAATCATATAATTTAAATGTTATCAGATAAAATTTGTTTATATTATTTAAAATAATCAGACTATGAACAAAGATACATCAAATATTATCGTTTTAGGGAAAGGCCCAATAGGAATTTACACTTCATATTTCCTATTGAAAAATGGAAACAACGTAATCAATATTGATAGTGGGATTGGTTTAAAGCACTTAAAAGATAAGATAATACTTGATTCTAATATTGACTGGAAAGACAAAGAGCAGAAGCCTTCTTTAAATTATAAAGCAAGTGATTATGCATGGACAGGTGCATGTATGGGGTTAAACAAGAAGCTATTCAGCGATAACAAAGATACACGGATTACCTTACCAGTGACAAGTCAAGAAATTGATAAATCATACAATGTTATATCAGATATATTTAATTTCACAAATTTTGATTTTCAACAAAATATCCCAACAAATAAAAGATTAAAATCATTAGATAATGATTTTAATTTTATTTTTGCAAAAGTAACCAAAGACTTACACTTTACTAAAATTCAAAAGTACTTAGAAGAAAATAAAAACTATAAGTTTATTGATAATTCAATTGCAAAAAAAATTTATAATCACAATTCAAAACATTATTTACAGTACTATGATTTTCCATCACTAACTGAAAACATTCTTTCATTCGATAAGATATTTTTGTGTCTAGGAACTGTTGAGAATACTAGGTTGTTGCTTTCAAGTAGAAAAGAATTAAATGTAAACGAAAATTTTTTAGGAAAAAACTTATCTGATCATATCTCAATAAACTTTGGTAAAATCTATTCAAATGATATTGATAATTTAAAAACTGATTTTTTTTATCAAGACGAAGATACAAATTCTAGAGTTTGGCCAAGACTTGAAGATAAAACTTCAGAATTGGATTCTTTTTGCTATATTGATAGTTTTCATTCAAGAAAAATGACAAATATTAAAAAATTAGTTACAAACTTTAATGGAAATGCAAACCTTAATTTATTTGTAGAGTTAACAAACATAAATACAAACAACTTATCAATAATTAATGAATCCGGAATTCCAGATTTGAAAGTAAGTTTTAGAGTTTCAAATGATGAGGTTCATAAATTCAAAAATCAGATGGAAAGATACAAAAATTATTTCAAAAAAAATTATGTAAATGTGAAGATAAAAAATAATTTAATTGATGATATTAGCAAATGGGAGACAACAAATCATCCCAGCGGTACAACTATAATGTCAGACACATCTGAGAATGGTGTAGTAGATAAATATTCAAGGCTATGGAATCATAATAATATTTACGTTTATGGAAGCTCAGTTTTTCCTGCATCCTCAAATTTCCATCCAACGTTTGCTGCACTTGCGCTTGCAGACTTTTCTTTAAATAATTTATGATAATTGTAAAAATTTCGGGTGGATTGGGTAACCAATTGTTCAAATTAAATAAATCACTGGAGCTATATGAAAAGGGAAATACAATTTTTTTAGATCTGGATCAATACAGCCGAGATAGATTTGATAGAGAATATCATTTTTACAAAAAAATTCCTAAATTGAAGATTTTAAATAAGAGCATAAAAAAAGTACTAATTAAAACCAATAAGATAACACAAAAAATTGGAGCTTTTGAGTTTTATGAAGAAAAAATAAACGATATTACATCCGAAAATTTAAACGATATAAAAAAAATATCATATTTGAGTGGTAGCTGGGAGGAAAACACTATTCCAACAACTAATAATTTGAATATTCTACGAAGTTTATTCAAAAGCCAAGAACTTAAAGATGAGAATAAAGTTTGTGTTCACTTCAGAACAAAGAATTATGATATAAAATTACATAAAAAATATTACGAGAATTCAATTTCAGAATTTGATAAATCTAATGAATTTCATATTTATGGAGATGATAAAAAATTTCTAACAGAAGAGGCTTCATCTATATTTAAGGATTTTAATTTCAAGATAATACATAATACAACAATCCAAGACTTTGAAGAAATTATGACATACCAAAATTATATTTCCAGTAATAGCACGTACTCTTGGTGGTCAATATTTTTGAATCAAAACAAAATTTTAAAAGTGACTACTCCAAGAAAATGGATGAATCAACCATATGAAATATTTAGACCATCAACCTGGAAAATAATTTCAAATTAATATTTTCTTTTTTTATAAATTTCTATAGTTTGAAATTATAACTTCAAGTAAATTACCATTGTTTAATAGATTGCAAATGAAAAAAAGAAATAAAAAAATTACCTTTGTATTCCAAACAGGAAGGTTGCAAAAACTAGATAGTAATGAAAATTTTGCCAAAGATATGTTTTATACATACTTTAATTTCAATAAAGAATTTGAAACTGAAATTATTGAATTTAGAAACTTCAAACATACACCAATAAATAAATTTTTTTTAATTTTCGAAAGAGAAGTAATTCGAAGATTTTTTAAGATACCTGCTTATTGGGTATTTCTGACTAATAAAGAAAATTTCCGAAAGCTTAAATCTAGTGATGCAATCATCTTAAGTACAAACAGAGTAGCAAGCTCAGTTTTACCGATGTTATTGTTAATTAAGTTAATCAAAAGAAAAGTAAACGTAACTTTTTTTGTTTTAGGCCTGTATGCTTCATTGCCTAAATACAAAATCTTTACAATTTTTCAATCTTTTTATTACTTTTTATTATTTTTAGTAGCAAACAACATTTTATTTATTGGGGAAGGCGAATATGACCATGCCATTAATAAAAATAAGTGGTTCAAAAAAAAGTTTCATTATACACCATTTGGTATTGATTTAAATTTTTGGAAAAATAACAAAAATGATATTGAGTTCGAAAATAAAAAAGGAATTTTATTTGTTGGCAATGATAGTAATAGAAGTTTTGAGACAGTAATTCAATTGAGTAGGCAACTGAAAGAATATGAATTCACATTTGTAACAAATGAAATTTTAGAAAAAGATGTGGGAAGCAATGTAACCTTACATAATGGATCATGGGGCTCTCCTGCAATATCAGACAATGAACTTAAAGAGCTTTATCAAAAAAGCAAGCTAACCATCATCCCTCTTAAAGACACTATTCAACCTTCTGGTCAAAGTGTAGCTCTACAATCAATGGCTGTTGGGACACCAGTACTAATGACAGATATAGAGGGATTATGGGATAAGAAGAACTTAATTAATAATGAAAATATTGTTCTTTTAAATTCTAACAATATTGAGGAATGGAAATCAAAGATTCTAAATCTCTATCCTGATTCAAATAACTTGTCTAATATTTCAAAAAATGCCATTGAGTGTGTAGTCAAAAATTTTGATATGGATAACTTTTATAAACAAATTAAGAACAACATTCCGGATTTATAAATTAAGTTTTTCTTATTTTTTTACAAGTATCCATATGTACGTTGGAATAAAGAAATAAAAATATCTAGCGATAGACTTTATGAATTTGTGTTTAAAGGAATTTTTTACAAGAAGATCGTCAGCTGAGAAGAGATCGGGATTATTTATTACCACTAAGGTGTAATCCACAACTAGAAATTTACTAACTAGTTCTCTTAATTTAATCACTGATAAATGATTTTCATAATAATAGTCACCTTTATTTAAAATTTTTAAATAAAAGTTTGAAATCTTTTTTGGGAAATAAGATAGAAATGGAAGCTTATAGTGTCCTTCAATTATTTTATATCTATTTCCTGCTGCAAAATAACAAACGCCCCCTGGCTTAAGAAGCTCATAGATTTCATCTATAAGCAAATTAGCATTTGGAACATGTTCGTAAATATGTGAGCAAGTTATAACATCAAATTTTTTCTTACCTTTGCTAAGCTCTTCAATGGGCTGATGAAAAAAAGTTAAATTATCTCTCTGGAAATTTTCCTTTGAAAATTTAATTGCTTCTTCATCAATATCTATACCTACAACTGTTTTAAATTTTTTTGCATATTCATTAGTCATAATTCCTGTGGATGAACCAATATCTAATAGTTCAAGTTGATTTAAATTTTTAAAATAATCATTTAAGATAGCTAGAGTTTTTTTTGCTTTATTTATCCTATTTTCATTTATATAAAGTTCAGGATAATTTTCAGAAAAGTTATATTGATATTCCACTTTTAATTATCTTGTTTGATATAAACGTTAATTTGTTTATATGGGTCATAATAATAATTTAGATTTTCATCCATCTTGTATTTCTCAGTATCTATTTTTAAATATTTTTTGTTATAATCATCAACAGCACAATTATAATCATCTATCTTTGTCGCAACTCCTCGTATTATCATCATAGGGTTACATATTATTACATCAGGTTCACTATCTAACATGGAAGAAATATGATTTTCTTCAATACGTCCAAGATCTTCCAAAACACTTACTATAAATTCTTCAAAATGATTTGAAGGGTGAACGATATATGAATAATTCGGCTTATCGAGATAGTGAAGTATTAACACATAATCTAATGCTAAAATTGTGTAATCATCCTCAAAATATGAATCTATTTCTATCGATAGATTTTTTAATGGATAATTATTGTAAACTTCTTTTTGATTAGTCAGATTATGAAAAGAATTTGCACTTCCAGAATATAGTATTGTAATTAAGGAGAATCCAACCAAAATATTCACAATGTTTATGTTTGATGAAAAACTAATTTTTGTATTTAAAAATGTAATAAAAAACAATAAAAATATCAAATGATGATAATAATTGTGAGATGCCACAAAATAAAAAACTAAAGAAACAACTATAAACCAATTATCGTAATCAAGAAGAAGTTCTTTCAGTTTAGTTCTTTTTGTATATGAGTAACTTAAGTAAAAGATAAAAATTAAAATTATTAATGAATATAAGAATATGTTGTATTCAAAAAATTTTCTTAAGAAAACTCTCAGTTCATAAAAATTAGCATATGTTGCTTCCGAATAACCAAGAGGTATTTGGAAATAGGTGGCGAAATAAATATTAAAAATGTCATTTAAAATATAAATTATTAAGAAAATTAAATGTGGGATCGTAAACCCAATTGTAAATTTTATAAAGTCTTTCTTTTTGCTTATATAGGAGATTATTAAAAACGGAATGATAAATAAAACAGTTCCCTGATTAATCAAAGTCGAAAAAGACATAAAAAGTCCAATAAGAAAATATTTTATATAATCTATTTCATCATTTAAAAGAAGCAGATATGCCAAAGCTATAAATAAAAGTGAATAAATTTCAGTGTATTCACTTAATGCCCAAGGTTGGCTCATTAATAAGATAAACAATAATGACGTTGATAAAGATTTACCAAAGTTCAAGTTAGATTTTCTATAAATAATTAGGAAAAGTATAAATGAGATTAAAACTAATAAAAAGTCGTTAAGTAGTTTAAAGCTGACCAAGTTGCCATTTACAAGATTAAGCAAAAAACTATATAAATAAAATAAAAGTGGACCTTTTGATTCCCACTGAGTCTCATTAGGCAAGTTTCCTCTATTGATATCATTTGATGCAACCATATAAGACGCCGTATCCCAATCAACAGTTTCAAAATTTAGATAAACATTTTGGGTAAGAAATGTCACTATTAATAAAGTCAAAAAAGAAAAAGGCAACTTCATTAAATTAACATTTTCAGAAACTTCAAATTTTGTTGATAATTCAAAATTTAGCAATAGTTTTGAAAATGTGAAATAAACAACTACTAATAAAATCGTTATTATGGTCGCTTTTTTTGTTGAATTTAATAAATAATTTAAAACAATAGGTAAAAAAGTTAAAGTTAAAGTGAAAATAGTATAATTTATAATTTTTTTATTTATTTGGTTCATTACTAACTTATATTTTAGGAAATAAATCGTAAAAACAATCAAGTAATATAAAATTAGTAATTATTAAATATGATCTTCAAAAAAATTAAAAACAAAATATCAAGAACCCTAAAAAATATAAATTTTTTATTTTTTAAGCTAAATATGAAAGACTTCAATATCAAACGAAAAAAGATATATGAATTAAATGAAAAAGCATTTTTAAGATTATTTGTTGAAGAAAAACATTCTATGAACTGGAATCATAGAAAAAAACATTTAGATATCGTCACAAGGAATAAAAAAAACAAAAGAGTTGGCAAAATAATTAAATTTTTTTCAAATAAGTCAAATTATCTAAATACTTTAAGTGAGATTGTTGAGACTGATAACAGTCGAATATACAACGAGCCAATTAGTCATGATAAGAAATTTTGGAATAGCGGTAACAACTATTTTATTAATTGTCTAGTTCATGAATTTAAAAAGAATGTAGTACCTTATAGCGAAGCAAATAAGTTTATCTCAAATGACAAAAACAATCTTAACCTGTATTCGACAAAATATTACGAATCTTTAGAGTCAATGAATGAGGAGGAATTAAGAAATTTTCTTAAAGGCAATCCAATTGAAGTTACAAACAACTGTGTTACAGGAGGTAAACACAGAGTTTATGCGATGATAGGTAGAATCTCAAAAGGAAAAGACTATATACCCTTTTATGTTGAAGTTGGGTAGTTAATCAAGTTATCAGCTATAAAACACTTTACATTATCTTGTTTTAAAGATTTTAAGATAGATGCTCTGTGGAGGCCATCAATTATTTTTCCCTCTTTTTTTCTTAATAAGACTTCTTCTTTTTTCAAAAGCAAAAAAACTTCATCACTATTTTCTCTTATACTTTTTGCTAGATTTATAAAATTAATTTCTTTTTCAGACGGATCAAGATTTGGAAAATTTTTTCTTAAATAGTCTTTATAGATATTACTAGTTTTTTTATTATTTAGATAAGCGTCAATGAATTGAAAATGAGGAGAATTTTCAATAGTAGTTCTCTCGTACATTTTATTTCCTTTAAGAATCCCAAATATATTGTTTATTGGCAAAGTTATTGAACTTGAAGACTTAGAATATCCAAATCCAGTGTCTAAAATAATTTCTTCAAAGGTCTGAAAAGTATAATTTTTAAGATATATCTTTCCAAAAATTTTAAATAGACTTTTATTACTCATACATTTATTGAAAATGGATTTTAAAATATTTTTAATCATGATTCATATCTCAAATAAATGATTTAAATTCATTTATCAATTTCTTTCCTGTTTTTTCAAATGATAGGTTTGAACATATATATTCACCAGGGGAGTACCGATTTAAATTTTTTAAAAAATTATTTAAAGCAGTCTCAAAATCACTAACTTCCTTTAATTTTAAACCACATTCTTTTGACCAATATGGGACTGATGTACCTTCTAATTCTTCATTTTCCAAAAACATTTTTTCGTAATCAAAAATCAATAATGGAAGATTTGTGCTCATTATTTCTAATGTGGCTATTCCCTGACTTTCAGCCTTGTTTAATATAATTCCAAAATGACTTTTTTTAGCGAAATTAATTAAATCTTTATTTTTGTAGTTTCCATATTTAAATACTTTATAACTTATTTTTTTTGTTTTAAGTAAACTAGTTATTGATTTCAGTTCCTCTGACGATCTTTTTTTAAAATAAATTAAACATGTTTTATCTTCAAATTTAGATCTTTTAATATCATTAATTTCTATACCAACTGGGAGAATGACAATTTTTTGATCTGAAATATCAAAATTTATATTTGTCATAATTCCATTTTTGACAACTTCTGAGGCAACAGCAAGTTTTATATTGTCATAACTGTGAATTAATTTTTCAATTTTCTTAAGTTGAACAAAATTATAAAGTGGTCCAATAATTATCTTTGTATTTTTATCTTTTGCCAATAATTCATTTACAATCTTTTCTCCAAAATCATCAAACTGCACGACATAAGAATCTTTATATTTTTTGTCGTTAAAAGTTACTTTTTTGCTGTCTTTAAAGGTTAACAGTAGATTATTTATCAATTTTTGTGGGCCATTAAATATGAGGTTGTTACTTATTGGCATTGACAATTTCCAACTTATAATTTCTATCAAATTTATTATTTTTGAATGCTTTAGAGATTTTGTAAAATAAACTCTATCTCGTTTCCAATATTTGGGGTGATAATAGATTGTCAACATTAATTTAAATTATATTCATCAAAATACTGTTTGGAAAAATATAATATTTTTTAAAAGAAATCTAATTATTTGGTTTTGTAGCCTGAATATTTAGACTTACATGGATCCCTTTTTCTTTATCCATGTGGGGATAATAAGCTTGAGAATGATCATCATAGCCTTCATGATTCTTAAATACCTCCCTCCAATCCCATTCTTCAACTTGTTCAAAACCTAGACGGATTAATGTTTGAGAAAGTAGTTTTTTATCATAGACAGTTTTGTGATAAATCGATCCACTATCATTGATATCCCACTTACCATAAAGAGGACCGAGGATAGAATTTAAGTCTTTAGTATTTTTATAAATTTCAATAAGTGTCTCAAAGTTTGGCACTGCTAATCGCAATATTCCACCTGGACAGAGCACCCTTTTCCACTCTCTCAAAACATTGTTTATTTCAAACATGTCAAAATATTCAATTGCATGGCTACAGTAAATTAAATTAGCTGAGTCATCCTCAAGCATTTCTAAGTTATCAATCGTAGTAACAAAATCTATATGATCAAATGTATCAATATCGACATGTATATAGCCTTCAAGGAATCTTTTTCCACAACCAAGGTGTATCTTATTTTTCAATTGTTCTACCTAATATTTTACAAATTCTCTTCACATCATTTAGTTTCAAATTTATTGATGATGGCATCCACAATAATTTTTCATAGATCGATTCAGAAAATTTCAAATCATTATTCTTGTATTTTGACAAATATGATTGTTGGCTTAAAGGAGGATAGCTTAATCTAGTTTCAATATTCTCATTAGCAAGCATTTGAATTGCTTTACTTCTTTGTAACTTATTTTCGAATTCAATATCTATGAACCACGGAACTTCTGTTTTTTTAAACTTATTTATTTTTAACCTTTTTGGTAAATATTCTTGGTAAGAATTGAGAAGATTTTGTTTAAGACTAATGTTATCTTCAAGTTTCAAAAATTGAGAGTTACCTATTGAAGCCTGTAAATCAGTTATTTTAAAATTAAGACCAAAACCTTTATGAAAATCCGACTTATCTTTTACTCTATTAAATGTTTTTATATCAAATAGAAAATCATTAATTTTTTTATTATCAGTAAGAACAACTCCTCCTTGCCCCATTGTTATTATCTTGTGAGGAGTAAAAGAAAAAATACTTATATCACCAAGCTTTCCAGCATATTTAGTTTTATAGCGAGATCCCAATGCATGTGCAGAGTCCTCTAACAAACTAATTTTGTTTTCTTTACACCATTTTTCAATTTTTAAGCCTTCACCAACCCTCCCATTTAACGGAACATAAATTACTGCATCAATATCTTCATGTTTAATTAGTTCATCAAAATCCATTGAAAAATTATTATCAACATCAATAAGCACTGGTTCAGCTCCTGCCCACAAGATTGAATTAATTGAAGCAATCATTGTTAAGTTAGGAACTGCAACTTTTTTTCCTTTCTCTATACCAAGGGAAAGAAGAGATAAATATAATGCAATAGTTCCATTTGGTACTGCGACAGCATATTTTCGATTTACATAACTTTTGATATTATCTTCGAATTTTTTAGTTTCAGTGTGTTCAGTCAACCATCCTTTAGAATCTAAATAACGATTGATGGACTTTTTATCTTTTGCGTCAATTACAGGTTCAACTTGATTAATTCTTTTTGACATCAATTCGTTTTCTATCTTTTTCAGGACCAAAGTAAGGACCATTTTTATTTTCTATTACAAGAGCTTCTTCAAGAATTTCATATTCATGTACTCCGTATAATTGTATTGCCATTTCTCCCTCATTTAAATCAAATGAATCAATGTGGGAACCTGTCTTTGTGTAAATATTGCATCTTACTTTGCCTTTTACTACATAAACCGATTCACAAGTTCTTGTTGATTCTCTTTTAAATTCGCAATGATAATGAGCTGGTAAAATTTTTTTTGCATCATAATTCCACATTCCAACCTGAATAAAATCTTTATCGTCTGAAATAAAAGACAAACCCTTTGGAGAGTTTTTTACGTCAAAGTATAAAGCATAAACTTTTTCTTCAAATTCAATTTTATTTATTTCAATCATAAGTTTTTTTCATACCAGTCAATTGTAGCTTTAATACCATCATCAATATTCATTTGGGGTGACCAATTAAACTTATCTTCCATAAAAGTACCAACGACTCTTTTTTCCTCCGCACCATCAGGCATTTTCTTATTAAGTTTAAATTTTCCATTCCACTCAAAATGTTTTGCAATTTTTTTAGCTAAGTCTATTATTGACATTCCTTTGTTGACACCAATATTAAAAAAGAAATGCCCTTTCTCTAATTCCAAACTCTTAACTAATGCCATTGCCCCATCTTCAACATACAACCATTCTCTTATAGGCTTGCCTGATCCCCAAACTTCTATTTCATCTAAGCTATTTATCTTTGCATAATGTATCTTTTGGATAAGCGCACCTAAAGCATGTGACTTTTTTTCTTCAAAATGATCATAGGGACCATACATGTTTGATAAAACTATATTTGCAGAACTAAGTTTATATTCTTTGAAGTAAGCATTACCCAAGGCAACAAGCATTTTTTTAGAAAAACCATACTCAAAAACAGAATCATGAGGCTTTCCCTGCCAAAAATTTTCTTCTAAGTAGAGGTTTTGATCTTCTGGGTACGCACAATTTGAGATGGGATTTACTAGCAATTTTATACCATTTAAATAGCTCGAATGGTATATGTTAGAGGCCATTATTGTATTTTTTCTAATTAATTCTGCGGGATAATCATAACCATAAGCTATACCACCAACAAAAGCTGCACAGTTAATAATATAATCAATATTTTTACCTTTTAAGTAGTTGTCCAAAAGATCATCTTTAGTAAGATCTAAATCTTCTTTCCCTTTTAGGTCAAATATATTAAATTTTTTGTTTTCTTTAACTAGTTCAAAAACATTTTTTCCTAAAAACCCATTTGAGCCTAGGATTAGTAAGTTTTTTTTATTTTCCATAGTGATTACCTTTTCACCTATATATTATAAAGTTTTTAAAAAAGATTTAAGTTGTATGATATTCTTTAGGAACTACAGATAATGAATAAAAAAATATTTAAGAACATTTTAAAAAAAATCTTAAAAATTAAATTAAATGATAACGAGTTTAAAGAATATCAATATTGGCAACTAAGATCATATTTAGATCCAACTCCCTGGTTTGTAAAAAAATGGGTACTAAATAACTTTAACGAAGAAGATACAGTCTGGGTAGAGATCGGTCCAAAAGCTTCTGAAGTTACTAAATTTTTAAGTAAAATATCTGAAAATACATTCACATATTTTTATGAAACAGATGAAGAAATTTCTAATAATTTTTCTGAAAACATTTTAAATTATTCGAATCTGTCAGATTTATTTAAGGAAATTACAAAAAAACACATAAATAAGAATGTTTCAATTTATATTCATTCAAACTCTTCTCCAATTAACATGAAAAAATTTACTTATCATTCTGTTGAAAACCATGAAATATTTTTGCCTATTGTTGAATTAGATATCATTGATGATTTGATCGAATTTGGTATTTTCAATATGGCCAAAGAATACAATATCAATATCTTTATTGATGATTTCAATCAATTAAGCAACAATAATCAATGGAAAAAACTATTTTTAGATGTTTTTAGTGATAAAAGCAACAATTGGAAAATTACCTCAAATATTTTTTTTATAAAGAATTTTTCAAATAATTGATAAACATACTATCTTCTGGAGACCTAAAATTCTTTACTACATTGTAATTATCTTCTACGGATTGTAATTTTTTATTGTAAACATCGTAATTTAATTTTTCATAATCAAATTCATCAATAAAGATAATTCCATTTTTATCGAAATATTTTGTAATATTTTTAGATCCTGAATAAATAGGAATTGTTTTAGTTGCAAAACAGTCCAAAATTTTTTCTGAAAAATAATTATCATTAAGATCGTTCTCATAAACAACAGAAAAATAATAATTATTTAGACCGATTTCTTTTTTTGATAAATAATGAAATCCAGATCCAAAAATATCTATTTTGTTCTCAAATTTTTTTGCAAATTTATTTCTTACTTTTTGTTGTTTTGTATATTGTTTATCAGACAAAATCATCGAAATTAATTTAGTTTTTTTTAAATTTGAATTTCCTGAAACCCAATATCCAATTGGGTGTAAAAATTTAAATTTATCATCTAAATTTAATAGTTCTAAGTTATGTGTAAAAATTAATTCGAAATCAATTAAATTTTCACTGTTATTTTTAAAATATTCTACTAGATCAGGTGCTATCGATTTTGATTCAAGTAACCATGCATAATTCTTTTTTTTGTTCTTTATTTTTTTAATATCATATATCGCCCTATCTATAAATAAATTTATTTCTCCAGAATTATCCATAACGTAGCGTGTATATTGTGGAGCTTTGTTTTGTGTGGATGTAATTTCTCCGTCAACAATATTGTGAGAAAAGATATCTCCATAAAGGTTTATATTAAGCTTCATTATTTTTATATTATATAAAGCATTAAAATCTTATAGTTTGAATTTTAGGATTAGACTAATTAATGTGATTTCATCTAATTATACAAAATATAGACAACAGTGATTTAATTGTTTATTGTTACATTTTTAGAGCTGTTTATTAAATACATAATATTTTTTATCTATTTTTATTTGGTTGGAAAATCACTGTTCAAATTAATTCCATATCTTAATAGAGACAAAGTTGATAATAGAATACTTTATTTAAATGAAAAAATTTTATTTCCTCTTGCTGGGTTTATTTTTTTTGGGAACATTCTCTTTATTTCCAATACTTTTTTACCAATTGACAACTTAATAGTTAATTTGATAGTAATTTTATTGATACTGCCAGCTTTGACAGAAATTAAAAATTTTAAAAATTACTTAAATTTTAAAATATTTACTTTTAAACTTTTATTTTATTATTTGATTATCCCGTCAATACTTGTAATTTCGACCTTCGATATAGGTTATAACTATGATGCAGGCTTTTATCATCTTCTTCATCAGAACTGGTTAAGAAACTCAAATCTAATAATTGGTATGGTGAATATATTTTGGCCTTTTGGCATGTCCTCAATTTACGAGTATGTTTCTGCTTTTTTATGGTTTGATACATCTTTTGTTTTATTACATTTTATGAATTTATTTTTTATACATTTTTTCTATCTTTTTTTAACAGAAAATTTAGTAGAATCAAAAAATAAATATTTGATAAACAGCTCTTTCTTTGTATTGATTTTTTCTCTTCTTGATAATTTTGGATATGGTGGAGGAAGAAATGGATTTTTGTATATTCAGGGCGTAACTAAACAAGATGTAACTGTTGGAATTTTATTTTTTTTCTTATCTCTTATCATGTTGCTTAAAATTAAAGATTTAAATATTACAAATCAAGAACTTGTCTTACTCTCGTTTGTCTTATTTTTTATGTATCAAATAAAAGTATCTGGTGTTTTGATCGTTTATCTATACGTAATTTTATTAGTTAATCAGATTCTTAAAAAACGACATACTATTTTCGACATAATAAAGTTAAATTTACCAGTTTTAACTCTTGCTTTTATATGGGTCTTAAAGAGCATTTATACAACGGGTTGTGTTATTTACCCAGTTAACTTTACATGTTTAGATATTTTTGATTGGTATATTAATGGATCAACAATAAGTTTTGAAGGAATTACAAAACATGCAAGTTTAGCTTATGACGGCTCTATTCCATTTTTAGAATGGGTACAAACTTCTGGATCTTTTGAATATAGAAATCAAGTATTCAGTAATTTTTTGATATCTATTTTTATTTTATTATTAATTAAATTAGTTTTATTCAAAAAATCTGATGTAAGTAACGCTCATAAATTTTTTGCATTATCTTTCATATTTTTTAGCATTTTATATTTTGTTTACTTTGGACCTATACCAAGATATGCAGTCGGAATATGTTTATTTTCAGCAGGATTTTTTGGCCTAATTTCATCAGAAAAGAGTTTCAGAATTTCTAATAATTTTGCATACGTATTAGTTTTCGTGTCTGTACTACTTCTTGTTCGCTCAACAGCTTATTCGGGGTTATTAGCAAATAATGAAATAAAACTTTTTGATCCTCGTACTAATTATGAAATTAACTACGAAATTGGATTTGAACAACTAAATGAAGATTGGGTTGCTCCTTTAGATAGAGACCAATGTTGGGCAAATATTAAATGTACTGCATCAAGGTCAATTATTGAATTTAAACAAATTGGTATATTTAAAATTGCTTACAAATAAATTGAGTTAGCTTGTTATTAGTCCAAAATAATATTGAATTGTTTCAAATATTAAGTAATCATCAGCTAAACAACACTCAGGAATAACCGTAAACGTTGAAAGAATAATAAAAAGAAATATTAGGGGTTCTCTACTAATATTTAATTTTGGCTTTACCTCTATAGAGATAGTTAGAAAAATTATCAATATTAATATAATTATCCATCTTCCCCAGTCCCAACCAAGAATAAAAACTGAAAAAGGAATCAGAAGATATCTGTTGGAAAATAATTTATTTATATCTTGTAATAATGAATCTACACTGTCGTACAACAAAATATACAATGTAAAAAATCCAAGAAAAAACGGATAGATCCAAAAAAATACTTGCCCTGATCCAATTTGTTTAAAAAACATTATCAATACTTCTTGTAAATTCCAATCTAATGCTGCGATTGCACCCTTACCTCCTAATGAACTCAAAATTATATTTTGAGTTTCGACATCTAGACGATCAAACACAACATTAGACATTTTTTTATTTGCATTAATAATTGAAATTATTCCAAAAAGTATAAAATTAATCAAAACATAAAATTTTGAAAACAAATTTGAAGAATTAAAGTGCTTTTTTAATACATAAAAATAAAATGGAGAAAAAATGAGCATCATTCCTTCGTGTGTTAATGCAGTAAACAAAGTTACAATTAATAAATAAAATATACTGGATAGATTTAGGTTATTGTTTACACCTTTTCTGACAAATAAAATTAGAAATAAAATAAAAAAATTTAGAAATAATGCTTCTTTTCTGTGGTAAAAAAGATTAAAAACTGTAAAGTTTAATATTCCAAATGAGCTTATATTTAAAAACGTAAGAGAAGTTAATGACAAATCCATTTTTAAAAAAAATGCTATCATCAAAAACATATAAATTATGAAATTTGTAAATAAAAATATATTTAAATTGATTAATACATCGCCTTCTTTTGAAAGAGATAATAGAATTTCGCCAATAAGCCCTCTTCTTACAAAAGTATTTGGGTAATTTATTAAATATTCAGAATAGGACCAAGAGCCCCAAAGAGGTGTTTTCAAATTAGACCCCACCGTTCTGTTGTATAAAAATATCACAGATACACCATAGAGAATAAAATTTAAAACTGTATTTACTTTATTAGTCATACACCTAGTTTTATTTTATTAAAAATGTTCTGTTAATGTTTTGTTTGGCTAAATATATATGTAAAGATTTCTGTAGACCCCTTGTGGTCGCTACAGGATTTGAACCTGTGACTGCTTCCTTCTAAGGAAAGAACCAAAATATTTGGGTGGGGTAATATATATACCTCAAGATCTCAATCAATTTACACAACATAGTTAGGGCAGTACTAAAAATATTAATTTTCTTCAATCAATTTAATTATTTCAGTTGCGACATATTTTGAACCAAAATATGTGAAATGCACATGGTCTAAGAAATAATAATGATCATTACTTTTAAAATTACATACCTCATTATTACAAAATAAGTATTCCAAATTAATTACAGTAAAGTTATCAATATCTAATTTTTTTGTTATTTGTTCAAATTCTAAGACTGAGGCTTTCCATTGGTTATAGTCGTGATTCAAATATTTTTTATTTTTAAAGTAGTACATTCTCTCATTAATTCCAGGCTCAGGAAGTGGACTAACCAAATAAACTCTGTTTTTCTTTTTTGTAAGTAGTTGAATTGTTTCCTTCAGATTATTTTCAAGAGTTATTTTCTCAGAATTTAAATTTATTTGTTTTTGATATCTCCCCCCTAAAATAAAAACTGAATTTTCAATTTCATTTAACGAATTGTACCTTTGTGAGCCTTTGTAAAAATCACAAGTATTTAAAAGTAGGGGGCAACCACCTTTTGTTACTTCAATAATACTGTACTCACTTTGTACAGACTCATCTAAAAAACCCCCTACTAGGGAAGAAATCATAGAGTCTCCCACGATGTATATTTCCTTTGTAGAATTTTTTGATTCAAAACTACAAAAAGAATTTAAATTAGTTCTATTGAGACACTGTGACCCATCTTGGGTTAGGTAATTTGTACCATTTAAAAACTGGATATTAGAATTTTGTTGATTGAAGCTTTTCAAATCAGTATGTCTGAAACTGTAACCATTAGTGTTTAGTGCAATTAAGGAAAATGTAATAGTGAGAAAACTTAAAACAAAAAATATTTTGAAACTATTAAAAGAAAAATTTTGTATTTTTCTATATTTATTCTCAATCAATAAATAATTTAAATACGAGATTAGATAAATAGCTAAGACTATAACTATTAAAAATGATGGTTCCTTAAGGTCTATATATAAAGAGCTATCAGTTGTAGTGAATTTACTATGATTTCTTATTCCGGACAAAATGCCTTGGTGAAATAAATACAAAGAGTATGATATATTTCCACTGAAAATTAAGAAGAATATAAATAAGTTACTTTTGAATTTAAATTGGTTATTTAAAATAAGAATCATAAAAGTAATAAAATTTGCAACACCCATTCTTAGTAGTTCGTTTATGTGTATAAAGTCTGAGTAAATTGTTGCAATTAAAATTAAAAATAAAAATGAGCCGAATTTCTTGAGATTAGTAATTAGTTTATTTTCTAAATACAAATTATTTATAAACATTGCAAGGACACCAAGAATAAATTCCCAAACTCTGGTGAAGGGACTATAAAATAAATAATTTTGATAATTAAGGAATATATTTTTGAGAAAACTAACGTTGTCATAAAAATTATAAGTCATTGAAAAAAAGGAAGAAAAAATTATCAAACTATAAAGAAGTAATTGTTTTTTAAATTTAAATTTTGAGAAAAAAATAGCTACAAAAGGAAATACTAAGTAAAACTGTTCTTCAACTGAAAGACTCCATAAATTAATTACTATATTTTTAGAACTGTCATCATTAAAATATTCAAGGTATTGGGATAAATGCACATTAGCAAGAAATAATAATGAATAAAGAGAAGTTTTAGTATTTTGAATTACATTTTGATGATCAACATTAAAATATAGAAGAATTTGAACAAATAGTAAATACGATATCAGGGCTGGTACTATTCTTTTAAATCGCATGAAAAAAAAGTTACTCAAGCTAAAAGTTTTATCAGCTAACTTTGAATAAACTAAGTTAGAAATTACAAAGCCTGATATTACAAAAAATATATCAACACCTAGATAACCAAATTTAAATATATTTTTATCTAGATGGAATAGGATTACCGAAATTACTGCAATTCCTCTTAAAATTTGAATATCATTTCTGAAACTTATACGCTCAATCATTTGAATCTCATAATATGAAAATAAATGGGAGTACGCTTTTCATAATATTATTTTATTTAAAATTCAGGAGATTTGTAGGTGTAAGGACTATTTGTATTGAAATTTTTGAAAACCCTTGTGGGCGCTACAGGATTTGAACCTGTGACTTCTTCC
>CENP01045799.1_pt1 | contig 44799 bp, 43 predicted proteins | sample 361281 | NCBI WGS metagenome assembly CENP01 (sample SAMEA2591122, study PRJEB7988) | marine metagenome | biome: marine biome (ENVO:00000447); feature: deep chlorophyll maximum layer (ENVO:xxxxxxxx); material: saline water (ENVO:00002010), including plankton (ENVO:xxxxxxxx) | depth 70 m
GTTGGTTCTTCAATTTTAAAACATAATATTGATTTTACTGCTGATATTGTTACGTTAAATGGAATCGCTTCCTCTAAAAAAGGAAGAAAGATCAATAAAAATTCTCGTTTAAAACTAAATAATTAAAGGACTTGAAAATGAATGAAACAGCATTAATTATAGTTGATGTTCAAAATGATTTTTGTGATAATGGAAGCTTACCAGTTCCTAATGCAGAGCAAATCATTCCAGGTATTAATAAGATAATAGAATATTTTCATAGTTCTTTTCTTCCTGTTTATGCTACACGTGATTGGCATCCAATTGATCATTGTAGTTTTAAATCAAATGGTGGATTATGGCCTATGCACTGTGTTCAACAAACAAAAGGATCTCAAATTCACTCTGAACTTTTAATTGATAGCAGGGTAACTATTATTAATAAAGGAACAGATAAAGATAAGGAAGCTTATTCTGGATTTGATGGTACTGATTTTTCTCAAGAACTAAGAAAAAGAAATATTTCGAAAGTAATTATTACAGGTTTAGCTACGGATTATTGCATTAATTGGACAACAATAGGAGCTCTAAATAATGGTTTTTCAGCTACAGTTATTAGTGATTTGATTAGAGGCATTGATTTGAAACCAGGAGACTGTAAAAATGCAATAAATGAAATGAGTAAAAGCGGAGCAAAATTTATTAATTCTTTTGAACTAAATTAATGTTCTAAAATATTTTAAAAAGGTAATACTGAAAATACAAAATGATTGAAGTTTATACTGATGGAGCATGTAAAGGTAATCCTGGACCAGGTGGTTGGGGAGTAGTTATTATTGATTCAAATAGTGAAAAGTATTTAAAGGGTTTTCATCCTGAGACTACAAATAATATCATGGAATTAAAAGCTGTAATTGAAGCTTTAAAACAAATTAATTTGAAAACTAAGATTAGAATCTATACTGATTCAAAATATGTAAAGCTTGGTATTACTGAATGGATTTTCAATTGGAAAAAAAACGGATGGAAGACTTCTTCAAAAAAAGATGTTAAAAATAAGAATTTTTGGATAGAACTTGATCATTTAGTTGGTCAAAATGAAATTGTATGGGAGTGGGTAAAAGGACATTCTGGAAATAAATATAATGATAAAGTAGATGAGTTAGCTAATCAAGCAATTAGTGAAAATTTATAAATAATTTAATCATTTTTTAATTTGCTGATATGATAATAAAGCATCATTTCTAGAATTTTTTAAATCTATAATAGGTTTTGGGTAGTTATCACCTAATTTAATTCCAGATTTTTCTAAAATTTCATCTGGACATTCCCATGGATTGAATAAAAATTTATTTGGAATATTTTTAAGTTCAGGAACAAATTTTTTTGTGTATTTTCCATCTTCATCAAATTTAAATCCTTGAATCACAGGATTGAAAATTCTAAAGTAAGGAGCAGCATCAGCTCCAGAGCCTGCTACCCATTGCCAACTTGCACTATTATTAGCCAGATCAGCATCAACTAAACAATTCCAAAACCATCTTTCTCCATATCTCCAGTCAATAAGTAAGTTTTTTACTAAAAAAGAACCTACTATCATTCTAACTCTATTGTGCATATAGCCAGTCTCCCACAGTTCACGCATTCCAGCATCAACAATTGGGAAACCTGTTAAGCCTTTTTTCCATGCGGAAAATTTTTTTTGATCATATTTCCATGGGAAAAGGTCAAATTTTTGTTGAAAATTTTTTGTAGATAAATCATGATTAAAATAAAGGAGATTGTATGAAAACTCCCTCCATCCAAGTTCACTTTTGAAATGATCTGTATTGTTGTTTGGTTTTTTTTTTTCAATTTCATACCAAATTTTATTTATAGAAATTTCACCAAAATGTATATGAGGTGAAAGTTTTGAAACATTTTTTTTTGCAGGAAAATTCCTTCCTTTTTTATAATTAGATAAACCAGTATTTATAAATGTTTTTAAACTTTTTTTAGCGCTTTCTTCACCAACTTCCCAATGCTTTTCAAGTTTTGAATACCATTTAAAGTTTGTTAATAGATTAAGTGAATTTAAAGTTTGACTATTATCATCTTTAAAACAATTTAAATTAGGTTGATTATTTAAGGGTCTTTTAGGGGGATTAGAGTTTAAACAACCTTTTTTATAAAATGGAGTAAACACTTTATAGGGTGTTGAATCATCTTTTTTTATTGATTCTGGTTCCCATAATAAGGAAGAATTAAAAGTTTTTATTTCAATATTATTTTTAAAAAGATTTTCTTTGATTTTAGTATCTCTTTTAATTTGCCATGGTTCATAAGATCTATTCCAAAAAACTTTTTTAATTTTATATTTTTCCACGATTTCAAAAATTATTTTATTAGGGTCTCCTTTATAAAAACATAAATTATTATTTAGAGATTCATTTAACTTTTTCAATGAATGATGAAGCCACCATTTTGACGCTTCCCCCAACTGAAAATGGTTATCTACAAAAGTATCTAATATATATATAGTTATTATTTTTGAATCTTTTGATGCTTCATATAAACTTGGGTTTTCATAAAGTCTCAAATCATTTTTGAACCAATGTAAATTCATAAAGTTTTAAAAATTGATCAATGTATTCATAAATAGAGATCTTCCAGGTTCGGAATAATCATAAACACTTTGAATATTTTTTTTGTCAAGCAAATTTCTAGCTCCTATATCTAAATTTACTGTTTTAGATAAAATATTCAAATTTAGTGACACTGAAAAATCCACTCTTTCGTAATTTTTAATAATAGAGTTTTCACCATAATAGCTGTATCTTTTATTTTGTAAGTTTCTATAACTTATTAATGATGAAAAATTATTAAATTTAATTTTCAATTCAGACCAAGATGAGTTTGAAGGTACATATAATAATTCCATTCCTTTATTTTCACCTTCAGATAAAACTTTACTATTAATTTGACTAAATCCTGAATTAACTTCAAAAGGAAAATCATTTAATTTAATTTTTGATTTAATACCAAAATTACTTGATTGAGAGTCAAGAACATTTTGAGGCGAATAAACAAAATTTTCATCAGGTGACCATTGAATTAAATTGATAGTTTTAAAAAATGAACTATATAAAGAAAAATTTAATTGATTGTTTAGTAATGATTTAATTGAAACTTCCCCTTGAAACGAAGAACCTGTTTCAGGTTTTAAATTTGGATTACCTTTTGAAAATCCACTATCTAACCAAAAAAGATCATTAAAAGTTGGGTTTCTAAAACTTGTTCCACCATTAAAAGTAAATTTTTTAATAAGTGAGTTTGTATTTAATATAAATGCAAAATTGGAAGATGATGAAGAGTTGTTTGAATGATCATCCCAATCAAATCTAATACTTGGAGATATTCTTAAGTTTTTGAAAATATTATAGTTTAATAAATAAGTTGATCCAATTGTATTCATTTTGTGATTTCCAGTATCATCACTTTGAATATTCATGTTTGCAAAATCTAAAGTAAATATATTAGTTATTTTTTTTTGTAATTTAAATCTATGCCCAAATTTTAATCGATTAGTTTGAACTTCATGATTTGAGTCAGTCATCCAATCAGGATCAACGTAATTTTCAGATGTAGAGTGATTTCCAGCTGAAATAGAACTATAACCAAATTTTGATACAGTTGTTGCTTTGAAAGTAAACAAAATATCATTATTTGTTTTAAATGCATTAATTGATGGATAGGTTAAAGAACCAGGAATTCTTCTATCTGTATCTAAATAAATTAAATTAGATGAAATATCCCAGCTTTTAGAATTAAAATTAAAATTTAAGCCTGAACTAAGTTGTTCAAATTTATTGTTTTTTCTAAAATCATTTTCATTTTTATAATTATTAATCAAAAGAGAAAAATTTGAGTTTTTAGAATTTATATTTCCATTTAATGATATTCCTTGTTCTCCCATAGAGCCACTTTTTAATTTTACATAATTAGGTTTCGAACTTGGTATTAAGTTTAATATTCCGCCAACTGCATTAGAACCATAAATTGATGATCCTTGTCCATAATAATATTCAGCATGTGAAAAAAAATCACCAGGTAAACCACTAAAGTCTACTGTTCCATTTTGTGGAGAATTAATTTCAAAACCATCAATTAAAACTAATATATGTTCTGAAAAACCTGTTTGAGAAGATATTGTTTTTAATCCTGCAGTACCACCATAATCTCTGATGCTTAATCCAAATCTGTCTAATTTTTCACCAAGACTATTACCATGAGAAGGAAAGTCAATAGAATTTATTTTCTCATGTTTGAGTGGTAAGTTGTCTGATTCAAAATTATATTTATTTCCGAAAACAATTATTGGATCAAAAAAAAATATTTTCTTATCTAATTTTATAACTTTATTTAACTTTAAATCATCAAGAGTAACTTTTAAATCATTAAAATTTGAATGAGAAATAATTATATTAGAATCTTCAAATTCATTTTTAGATATTATAAATTTTCCTTTCTCATTAGAAGTAGTTATTAATTCAGATTTATTTTCATCTGAATAGATTGAAGTAAATGGAATAATTTTACCATTTGAATCAACAACTCGATTTATAATTAATTCATTGTTTGCTTTAGAAAAGTGAAAATTGGATAATAGAAAAATTGTACATAAAGTTATACGAGGAGTCATATTTCTCTCCTTTCCCTCGAAAGTTAATAATGAGAATTTGAGTAGTATAGATATCCTGACTTAAGTTTATTATTAAACTCAATACCTTCCCACCAATTAATGGCAGTGGTTTCCAAATTGCTTTGGAATTCGAGTCTTTAAACAATTACAGTAGCGGGGCTGTACTCGATTTTAACGAGTTTCCCTATGATTACTCAATTAATTTAATTTTAGAATATAATTTTGTAATATTATAAAACATACTTTTATATTGATTGAATAAAGACCTTTAAATAAATTAGTGATATAAATAATTTATTAAACCTTTGAAATCTATAAAAAAACCAATCACAAGCATTTTAAATAAACAGGTTTTAGTGCTAAATCAAAATTACCATCCCTTATTGATTTGTACTGCTAAAAGAGCAATTTCACTTGCTTTTTTAGGCAAGGTTAAAGTGGTTGAAAATTATAAACAAAGAGTAAGTTCACCTTCATTGACTATAAATTTGCCAAGTGTAGTAAAACTTGATAAATTTGTTAATGTTAGAAATAATAAAATTGTTTTATCTAGAAAAAATATTTTAAAAAGAGATCAACATCAATGCCAATATTGCCTAAAAACAGGTGTTCCAATGACAATTGACCATATTATTCCTAAAGAAAAAAAAGGCCCTGATAGTTGGGAAAATTTAGTTGCATGTTGCCATAAGTGTAATATCAAGAAAGGTAATAGAAATCTTGAACAATCAGAAATGAAATTGATTAGAAAACCAAAGCAACCAACTAGGATTCATTACATTAGACAATTTGTTAAAAGAGATCAATCATCTTGGAAGCCGTACTTATATATGGGAAATAAAGAATTGAGAGCTATTGCTTGAAAAATAAAAGAATATTAAGTGGAATTCAGCCTTCTGGTCAAGTTCATATTGGAAATTATTTTGGTATGATGAAACAAATGATTGATTTACAAAATGATAATAAACTACTTTGTTTTATTCCAAATTATCATGCGTTAACTTCTCAAAATTTTGGTGAAAATTTATCTTATAATACTTTAGATACTGCTGCAAACTTTTTATCATTAGGTTTAAATCCTGATAAATCAATTTTTTGGGTGCAATCAGATATCCCAGAGGTTGCTGAACTTAATTGGATTTTAAGTAATTTTGTTTCTGTCTCATCTTTAGAGAGATCAACCTCTTATAAAGATAAAATTTCTAAAGGTTTAAAACCAAATCACGGTTTATTTAGTTATCCAATATTAATGGCAGCGGATATTTTATTATTTGGTGCGGAAGTTGTTCCTGTTGGGAAAGATCAAAAACAACATCTTGAAATAACAAGAGATATTGTATCAAAGTTCAATTCAGTTTTTGGTGATTTGCTTATAAAACCAAAGCCCTTAATTACTGAGTTAACAGGTTTAGTGTTAGGAACTGATGGTCAAAAAATGTCTAAGTCATATAATAATTTTATAGAGATTTTTTGTGATAAAAATGAACTCTCAAAAAAAGTTATGAGAATTAAAACTGATAATTCTTCATTAGATCAACCCAAAAAAACAACAGGCAATCCCTTATTTGAAATTTATTCTTTGTTTATAAATGAAAATGAAAAAATTAATTTAGAAAAAAGATTTAAAACACCAGGTTTAAAATATTCGGATGTTAAAAATGAATTAATTGAACTTTTCTGGAATTATTTTTCTATTGCTCGAGAGAAAAAAAATACTGTTTATTCAGATAAAGAATTAATCATTAAAATTCTCAAAGATGGATCAGAAAAAGCAAAAGAATTATCTTCACCAATAATAAATAGAATTAGAAAAGAAACAGGGTTGAAATATACAAATTGATGTCTCATCAAATTAATTTAGAAAGTTTTAGTGGACCACTTGATTTATTACTTTTTTTTATTAAAAGAGATGAGATAGATATTATGGATATTCCTATTTCAAAAATCACATCAGACTATTTAAATGCAATTAAAGATTTAGAACAGATTAATTTATCAAATGCTGGAGATTTTATTTATATGGCATCAAGTTTAATGAGAATTAAAGCTAAAATGTTACTTCCATTAACTAATGATAATAATGAAGAAGAGTTTGATGATCCAAGAATAGATTTGGCTAATAAACTAATTGAGTATCAAAAATTTAAAAATATTTCAAATGATTTAAAAAACATGTATACACAACAATTAAATTTTTTCCCATTTAATTTTAAGTATATTCAAAAAGAAAAAGATTACAACAATTTTAATTTAGAAAAAATTTCTTTATTTGAGTTTGCAAGTTTATTTAAAACTTTAATTGAAAAAAAACCAATTCAAATAAATTATGATTTAAAAAAAGAAAAAATAAGAGTTAAAGAAAAAATTTCATTTATTTTAAAACAACTTTTTGATTTACCTAAAATATTTTTTTCAAAATTATTTAACCGAAAATCACAAAAAGATGATATTGTAGTTACTTTTGTAGCTATATTGGAGCTTATTCAAAATAAAAGAATAAAAGTAACTCAGAAGAGTAATTTTGATGAAATTTTAATTGAAAAAATAAAAATTAAATAAATATGGATGATTTAAGAATTATTGAGGCACTTCTCTTCTCATGTGAAGATATTTTGACTCAAAAAAAGGTAGATTTATGTTTTGATAATTTAAAACCACCAGAACTAGATAAAATTGTTAAAATTTTAAATCGTGAGTATGAGAAATCAAATAGGTCTTTTTTAATTCAAAAAATTTCATCTGGTTACCGAATTGTTACACACCCAATTTATTCAAAATGGATTAAAAAAATGTTTAGAGAAAGTTCAAGTCTTAGTCAACCTGCATTAGAGACTTTGGCTATTATTGCATATAAAGGTCCTGTAACTAGGTCTGATATTGAAAGTATAAGAGGGGTAGGTTGTGTGGGAGTACTAAAAACTTTACTTGAAAAAAAATTAATAAAAATTAATGGGAGGTCTAAAGATATGGGGAAACCATTGATTTATGGTATAACAAATGAATTTTTAATTGCTTTTGGAGTGGATTCTATATCTGATTTGCCTAAATTAAAAGAAGTGAATGAAATAATTAATCAAACATCAACAATTTGATTGTTTTATGATACGATTAGTGAAGTTTTTATCAAACTCTGGAATTGCTTCAAGAAGAAAATGTGAAGTTATAATTAAAGATGGTAGAGTTAGAGTAAATAAAATATTAAATAAAAATCCTTTTTTTGAAATTAACTCAAATGATTTAGTTGAATTAGATGATAAAATTGTTCTTCCAGTATTAAAAAAAAAAATAATTAAATTAAATAAGCCAGTTAACATAATCACATCAACTAAGGATACACATAATAGAAAAACAGTATTGGATTTAATTTCTGAAGAAGAAAAACTTTTTCCTATAGGAAGATTAGATAAAGATACTACTGGTGTATTGCTTTTAACTAATGATGGTGACTTAGCTTATAAATTAACTCATCCAAAATTTAAAGTTTTTAAAATTTATTTAGCGATTTCTTTAAAAAAATTTAACTTAACCCAAATAAAAAAAATTAAAAATGGAATAAATATTGGAGACGAGGAATTAGGACATGCAGAAATTATATCACAAAAAAATATTAATGAATTCTTTGAAATAAAATTAAAATTATTTCATGGTAAAAAAAGAGAAATAAGAAGAATATTTAAAGTGATGAATATAAAATTAATTTCCCTAAAAAGATTATCTTTTGCTGGTATTTATGTTGACGATTTAAAACTAGGTGAATATAAAAATTTAACAAAAGCTGAAATTGAATTATTAAAATCAAATGTAAAAAATGATTAGAAAAATGTTATTATTTTACTTAAAAACTTTTATTTAAATTACTAAGCTAAAATAAGATAAGTTTTATGATAATTGCTATCGATGGACCAGCTGGTTCAGGAAAAAGTTCTACTGCAAAAGGCGTGTCTAAAAAATTAGGTTTTTTTTATTTAGACACCGGTGCTATGTATAGAGCTGTTACTCTTGGATTAATAAAATCATCGATAAAATTTGATGAATTTGAGAAAATTGAAAATTTTATAGATAATTGTTCAATTAATTTTAATTTTAATGGTTCAAAAATTAATTTAAATGGTAAGAATGTATCTAGAGAAATTCGTGAAAATTTAGTTACATCAAATGTAAGTGAAGTGAGTAGTATTAAACTTATAAGAGATAAAATGGTTTATTTGCAAAAAAAAATTGTAAAAAATGACAACTTTGTAGTTGAAGGAAGAGATATCGGAACGATTGTTTTTCCAGAAGCTGAATTTAAATTTTTTCTTAATGCAAATATTAAGCAAAGAGCAATTAGAAGAAAAAATCAAAATTTTAAGCAAGGTATTGAGAAAAATCTTAATGAAATTATATTAGAGTTGAAAGCTAGAGACAAAAAAGATTCTACTAGGGAAAATTCACCATTGGTTAGGGCTAATGATGCAATTAGTATAGATACATCTAATGTTACTTTAAATGATCAAATTTCATTAATTTGTAATTACATTTATAACTTTAATTAATCAGGAGATAAATAATAATAGTGAGTATAGATAAAAAAGATAATCAATTAAACAATAATATAGATGAATCGATAGATGCTAATGACTTAGTTGAGGAAAGTGTTTCAGGTGAGAAAATGGAAGCTGAAAATTTAGTTGAAGATAGTATTTCAAATGAGTTAGATGAAACTAATGTTTCTATCGATACAAAGAAGACAATATCGTCTGAAAAAGAAAAAAATGAAAGTTCAAAAATTAAAATTGAAATAAAAAATTATCTTGATAAAAATTTATTTGATGATATTAAAATTATTGAAGAATCTGAAGTTTTCAAAGATGAAGAATATGTTGTAGATGATAAAGAAATGAATAAATATATTAGTACATTTTCAGATATAGCTCAAAATCAAATAATTAATGGAAAAGTTATAGGTCAAAACGAAAAAGAGATTATAATGGATATTGGTTTTAAATCTGAGGGAATTATTCCTCGAACAGAATTTAGTACTATATCAATTCCTGACCTTGGTGATAATATGGATGTTTATCTTGAGAAAATTGAAGACAAGAATGGTCAAACCATTCTTTCGGTTGAAAAAGCTATTTGGATGAAGGGTTGGATGAAGTTAATGAAAATCCAAAAAGAAGATAAAACCGTCATGGGGAAAGTAATTAGAAGAATTAAAGGTGGAGTAATTGTTGATGTTGAGGGAATTCAAGCTTTTTTACCTGGTTCGCAAATTGATGTTAGACCAGTTCAAGATTTTGATGATTTATTAGGAAAAGAATTAGAATTTAAAATTGTAAAAATTAATCAACTTAGAAAAAACGTAGTTTTATCAAGGAAAGCATTATTAAGTAACTCAATGAAAGAACAAAGAGACCAACTCTTTGAAAATATTAAAGAAGGTCAAATAATGCAAGGGGTTGTGAAAAATATTACTGATTTTGGAGTTTTTGTTGATTTAGGTGGATTAGATGGTCTTTTGCACATTACTGATTTATCTTGGGGAAGAGTTAACCATCCATCAGAAATTACTTCAATCGGTGAAACAATAAATGTAAAAATAATTGAAATTGACTCAAATAAACAAAGAATATCTCTTGGTTTGAAACAGTTAGTTCCTCATCCTTGGGATAATGTTGAAGAAAAATTTCCTGTAGCATCAAAAATTAAAGGCAAAGTAGTTAGCTTAACTAATTATGGAGCTTTTGTAGAATTAGATACTGGAGTTGAAGGATTGGTGCATGTTTCTGAAATGTCATGGACAAGAAATATTAGAAGGCCTGATGAAGTCGTTCAACTTGGTGAAGAAGTAGAGGCTCAAGTTCTTTCTATTGATTTATCTGAAAGAAAAATAGCACTTGGTTTTAAGCAATTACAAAATGATCCTTGGCAAGAAGTTCAAGATAAATATCAAGTAGGGTCGATTTTAAAAGGAGAGGTTCGTAATCTCACTCAATTTGGTGCTTTTGTTGAATTACAAGATGGAATTGATGGTTTGATTCATGTATCAGATTTATCTTGGACCAAAAATGTTAATCATCCAAAGGAAATTTTAAAAAAAGGTGAAAATGTTGAGGTAAAAGTTTTAGAAGTTTCTAAGGAAAATCATAGAATTGCTCTTGGTTTAAAGCAAATGAGTGAAGATCCTTGGGACGATATTAAATCTAATTTTTCAACTGGAAGTAAAATAAATGGTAAAGTGTTAAAAAAAATAGAAAAGGGGATAATTCTCGATTTAGATTTAAACACTGAAGGGATTATTAAAACTCATGAAATGAGTGACGAAAATAAAGTTATTTTTGAAGAATCTATTGAAATCGGACAAGTAGTTGAATGTAAAGTGTTGGATATAAATCAAGATGACAAAAAAATAATTTTAAATTTTTCTGATGAAAAAAAACTTATTGAACAATTAAAAAATGATATTGAGAAATCATCAAAGGAAAAATAAAATTTTAACTATTTATTCAAAGATTTTTTAAAATTTTTATGAATAAAAATTTACAAAACTCAAAAAAAGGTCTCCTGTCAACATCTTTAGGGGCCTTTTTTTTTGCTATTATATTATGGTTATTTGTTATCTCTGAAAAAAATTATAGTTATGTTTTTGAAATGCCAATTGAGGTAAGGAATATAAGAGAAGGTAAAACTCTAGGTGGGGAAGTTTCTCCAACTGCAGATGTAAGATTTAGAGCAACTGGAAGAGAATTGTTGAAAGCATTATTGTTAAAATCAATATCTGATTTCAAATTAGTTCTTGATTTGGAACGAGTAAATACAAATTATGATTTTTATCTAAATGATTATTTTGAGAAGTATAATCAAAAAGTTGTTATTCCTAATAGTTTTAATATTGAATACGTCGAAATTATAAGACCAGAATCAATTCAAATATCTTTAGATGATTATATGGTTAAAATGGTAAAAGTAAAACCACTGATTTCTGTAGAGGTTTCTCCTGGTTATACTATTGTTGGTAAATTTAATATATTGCCAGAATTACTAGAGTTTAAAGGTCCAAAAGAAATAATAGAAAATTTAGATTTTATTGAGACTATTTCAAAAAAATTTAAATCAGTTAAAGCACCCATTAATGCAAAAGTTCCGGTTTCATTTAATTTTACCAGGGTAATTGAATCTTCAGATTCATTGATTACTTTTCAAGCAAATATTCAAAGTATTGGTGAAAGAATTCTTTCTGAAATTCCTGTAAAAATTTTAAATATTCCTGATAATATTCAGGCATTTCCTAATCCCTCAACTGTTTCTTTGAATATTTCTGGAGGAGTGGAATTTATTGCATCTCTTCAACCAACTGATATTGATGTTTATATTGATTATAATGATTTTACGAAAAATGAGATTTCAAATGAACCAAGAATTCAAGTTCCCAATGATGTTATAGAATGGAGAGATTTATCTCCAAAATTTATAGAGTTAACAATTAGAAGATTGCCAGAATGAATGTATTAGGTTTTGAAACATCATGTGATGAAACTGCAGTTTCTATTTGTTCTAATGGAAAGATTGTTTCATCAATTGTTGCATCTCAGCAGAACCATTCAAAATTTGGTGGAGTAGTTCCTGAAGTTGCTTCTAGGATGCATGAAAAATTATTATTAACAACAATGAAAAAATGTTTGGATGATAGTAAAATATCAAAAAAAAAAATTGATGCTATAGCAGTTACAATAGGTCCAGGTTTAATGGGAGCATTACTTACTGGAGTGAGTTTTGCTAAGGGTTTATCTGTAGGTTTAAATATTCCATTAATTGGTGTAAACCATATGGAAGCTCATTTGTTTTCAAATTTTATTGAATATCCCGATTTAGAATTCCCTTTTTTATGTTTGTTGGTATCAGGTGGTCATACTCAAATTTGGAAAGTAAAAAATTTTAGAGATTATATATTATTGGGTGATACAAGAGATGATGCTGCAGGAGAAGCTTTTGATAAAGGAGCAAGATTGCTAGGTTTATCTTATCCAGGAGGAATTGAAATTGAAAAACAATCTAAAAATGGAAATTCAAATAAATATAAGTTTCCACTAGCTTTATATAATTCAAAAGAGATTGAATTTAGTTTTAGTGGATTGAAATCTTCATTGCTAAGATTTTCTCAAAAGTTTAATGGTGAAATTCCTAAAAATATTATTTCTGATGTTGCAGCTAGTTATCAAAAAGCAATTGTTGATTCATTATTAAATAAATTGAAATTAGCTGAGCAAAAAACAAAAATTAGTACTATTGTGATTGGTGGTGGAGTTGCTGCAAATCAAAGTTTGAGAGAAAAAACATCAATAATTTTTAAAAATTCAAGAGTATTATTTCCAAGTCTTCAATTATGTACTGATAATGCTGCAATGATTGCATTTCTTGGGGAAAAATTAATAAAAAAAGGATTTAAATCTAATATTTCAGTTGGTGTATATCCTAATTTGAAACTTAATGATTTAAAGTAAGAATGTCTCCAATTTTTAATCCATGGTATTTTCTTTTTATATTAATTATTACATCTTTAATAATTTATTTTAGTTATAGGTCTCTATTAATAAGTTTAAAAAAACATTTTTTATTTTTATTCTTGGTTCGTTTTTTTATTATTTCAATAATATTATTTTTATTGTTGAATATTAGTATTTTTCAAACAAAAATTTTAGATAAAATACCCGTTACTAAAGTTTATTTTGATAATTCTATTTCAGCTCAATATCATCAATCTATATCAAAAGAGTCATTAATTAATAGTTATAATGATATTTTATTTCTTCTAAAATCAAATGACGTCAATTTAAAATTTAAACCAAATATTAAATCCTATAGTTTTGGAGAGAAAGTAAGTTTAATTGATTCACCCCTAGATATGAAAATTGATGAATCATCTACAGATTTTTCTTCGATTATTTCAACATTTGATGAAAACTCAGTTTTTGAAGACCTTCAAAATATTATCATTTTAACTGATGGTCAATCCACACTTGGTGATGATCCATTTAATTCATTCAATAAAATTAAAACCCCTGTATATACAATTGGTATTGGTGAAAATTACAAATTAGTTGATTTAAAAATAAATAAGGTGAATGTCCCAACATATGCTATTGAGGGTGATCCAGTAACAGCGGAAGTTATTTTAAATTTTAAAGGAGAAATTAATCAAAGAATAAATGTTTCTTTAGAAAATAATAAAGAACTCATTGGAACTCAAATAATTTCATCAGGAAGAGATGGTTCAAATAAAATAGTAAGATTTCAATTTAATGCAAATCAAAATGGATTGAATGAATATTTAATAAAAGTTTCTACTGTGAGAGATGAAATTAATATTGATAATAATATTTATAGATTTAATATGAATATAATAAAAAAAAAATTTAACATTGCAATTTTAACTGGTTCTGCATCATTTAACACAAGATTAATAAAATTGGTGTTATCTGATGAATCTAAATATTCTATTGATCATTATGTTAATTCATCAAAGTTTTGGAATAATCCAATTTCTAATTTTTGGAAAAAAAAATATGATTTAATTATACTTGATAATTTCCCAACGTTACTTATTCCTGAAAGATGGTCATCAGATTTAAATAGAAAAATAAATAATGAAAATTCATCATTAGCTTTTTTCCCTGGTAATAATACAAATAATAATGATTTGAAATCTTATTTAAAAATATTTGAATTAGAGATCAATGAATCAATCTTAGTAAAGAATGATGATTTAACTAAATATCCAATTGTAGGAAATAATAGCTTTAATAATAACCCATTAATAATAAGCCAAACAAATTGGGAGTTAATGCCTTCAATTTCACCGAAATTCAATTTGAATTATAATCAAGAAGGTATGTATTCACCTGCTTTTTTTGATCAAGAAGATTTGCTTAATCCAATTTTTTTAATTGGTAAAGATTCAAATAATGATTTTAAAAAATTTATTGTTAATTCATCTGATTTATGGACATTATACTTTAAGCATCATGATGATGGGCTAAAAAAAAATATAAATCTTTACTTTAAAGAAGTTTTTAAATGGTTGGTATCAATCTCAGGTGAAGATAATAGATATTTTAGATTATCTAATCAATCATCTATTCAGATCGGGGAAGAAATTGTATTAGAGGGTAATTTTTTAGATATTTCAGATGAGTTTTTAAAAAATAATATTTGGTGGAGAATTTTGCTGCCATCAAACAAAGTTAGACTAGTTCCCCTTGTGGAAGAGGAAGATGGAGTTTGGAGGGGAAGATTTATCACTACCGAAAAAGGAGAACATAATTATTGGGTTGTTTTTGAAAATGAAGAATATAATTCACTAAATTCTTCAACATTCAATGTAAATGAAGGTCTTTTAGAATTAAAAAATGTTTTTCTTAATAAAGAAATACTTGAAGATATATCAAGTAAAACAAATGGAACTTATATTTCATGGAAAGATAAAAATAAGATAAGTGAAATGATAAATTATTCTGCAAAAAAAGAAAAAATATCAAATAAAATATCATTTTCTCATTTAAAAGAATTTTTATTTTTACTTTTAATTCTTTTAACTCTTGAATGGGTTGTTAGAAGAAAAATAGGTTTGCAATAAAAATAATAATAAAGTTATGAATTGGCTATGAATAAATATGGAGCTAATTTAATCAAGGTATTTAATGAAAAAAATTACAATAATTGGAACAGGTTATGTTGGTTTAGTTAGTGGTGCAGGTTTAGCAGACTTTGGAAATGACGTTACTTGCTTAGATATAAACCTTGAGAGAATAAAAATTTTATTGGAAGGTAAAATTCCTTTTTTTGAGCCCGGGCTATCTGAATTAGTTGAAAGAAATGTAGATGCTAAGAGATTGCATTTTTCTACTGATTTTAGTAGATCTATTAATGATTCAGAGGTGATTTTTATTGCTGTGGGAACTCCAATGAATTCTTCTGGAATATCAGATATATCAGCAGTAAAAAAAGTAGCAATTGATATAGCTCAAAATATTAGTTCATCTAAAGTTGTAGCAATTAAAAGTACTGTTCCAATTGGAACTTGTGTTGAATTAGAATCATTAATTAATTCAAAATTAAAAAAAAATGTTAATGTTCATGTTGTTTCAAATCCAGAGTTTTTAAGAGAGGGAGCTGCAGTAAGAGATTTTTTAATCCCAGATAGAGTGGTGATTGGATCAAGTTCCAAAATTCCAATTGATATAATGAAAGAAGTTTATAGACCATTATTTTTAAATGAAACCCCTCAAATAATCACAAACCTGCCAACTGCAGAGACAATTAAATATGCTTCAAATTCCTTTTTAGCGGTGAAAATTTCATTTATTAATGAAATAGCAAATCTTTGTGATGAAATTGGTGCAGACGTTCATGTCGTTGCGAGAGCAATGGGTTTAGATGGAAGAATTAGTCCTAAATTTTTACATCCAGGTCCAGGGTTTGGCGGTTCTTGTTTTCCAAAAGATACAGAGGCATTAATTAATGTTGGCAAGCAAAATAATGTTGACCTTAAAGTTGTAAAAGCTGCTTCTGATTCTAATAAAATTCAAATTAAAAAGATTATTCAAAAATTAGATAAACATATTAAAAATTATAATAATAAGAAAATTGGAATTTTAGGTTTAGCATTTAAAGCAAATACTGATGATGTTCGAGAATCAAAATCAATTGATATTATAAAATATTTAATATCAAACCAAGCGGAAATAGCAGCTTATGATCCTGCTGCAATTGAAAATATGAGAAATATTTTCCCAAACGTAAATTATAAATATACTATAGATGAAGTTGTTAAAAATGCATCTGCTATTTTAATTATGACTGATTGGAATGAATTTCGTGGATTGGATCTTCAAAAAGCTGCTAAAATAATGAAAGAAAAAATTATAGTTGATGCAAGAAATTTATTAAGTAGGGAAGATTTATTTGAAAATAATTTTATATTTGAGGGTGTGGGAAGACCATTTTTAAAAAATTATGATTGAGGGAGTAAAAATTAAAAATCTAATTGTTCATCAAGATATTCCTGATATAAAAGATGAAAACTCTGAAAAAGGTTTTTTAATAGAAATTTTAAGAAATGATGATGATTTGTTGACTAAATTTGGGCAATCAACTTTCACAATAGCATATCAAAATACAATTAAAGCTTTTCATTGGCATAAAAAACAAGATGATTTATGGTTTATTTCATCTGGAAAAGCATTTGTAGTTCTTTATGATTTAAGGGAGAAATCATTCACTTATGGGAAAAAACAGATTATAAGTGCAGGGAAAAATGATTTTAAATTAATTTTAATACCACATGGAGTTTGCCATGGTTACAAAGTCGTTAGTAAAGAGCCTGTTGCATTATTTTATCATACAACTGAAAGTTATGATATTAATGATCCAGATGAATTTAGAATTCCATTTGATGATAAAAAAATAAATGTAGATTGGGATTCTTTGAAATGAAAACTTATTTAATCACGGGTGGATTAGGTTTTATAGGAAGTAATTATATAAGAAAATTAATTAGTGAAGATGAACAATGTAAAATAATAAATCTAGATAAAATGACTTATGCTGGAAATCCTGATAATCTTAATGATTTGAAAAATTTTAATAATTATGTTTTTATTCATGGTGATATTTGTGATAAACAGATTGTTAAGGAAATATTTACTAAATATTCACCTAATATTATAATTAATTTTGCTGCTGAAACTCATGTTGATAGATCAATAGATAATCCAGAGGAATTTATATCCACTGATATTTTTGGTGTATATAATCTTTTAGATAATGCCTACAAACATAACATTGAACTTTTTATTCAAATAAGTACTGATGAAGTTTATGGAAGTATAGAATCTGGAAGCTTTGATGAACAAGATAATCTACTTCCAAGTAGCCCTTATTCTGCTAGTAAATGTGGTGGGGATAGATTAGCATATTCATATTTTAAAACTTATGATTTGCCAGTTATTATAACAAGAGCTAGTAATAATTTTGGTCCTTATCAATATCCTGAAAAATTAATACCACTTTTTGTTACAAATGCAATTAATGATTCAAAATTACCAGTATATGGAAATGGTTTAAATGTTAGAGATTGGTTATATGTTGATGATCATTGTGACGCAATAAATTTTTTAATAAAAAAAGGAAAATTTGGGGAAGTTTATAATATTGGTGGGAATAATGAATTTTCAAATCTTGATATAACTTATAGAATTCTTGATCAATTAAATAAATCTCGAGAATTAATTCAATTCGTAGATGATAGAAAGGGGCATGATTTAAGGTATTCTTTAGATTGTTCAAAAATACATGAATTAGGGTGGTCGCCAAAGAATAGTTTTGATAACGCATTAAAAAAATCTATTCAATGGTACTTTCAAAATAAATCTTGGTGGGGTCCAATTAAAAGTGGTGATTTTAAAAAATATTACAAAAATCAATATAAAATATGAAAACTTTAAATACTTTTTTATTAATATTATTATTTTCTTCTAATTTATTTACACAAGTGAATACTCAAAGATCATTATTGCCAAATGGTGGAGATCAACTTGAGAAATCGTTATTATATAGAGAATATGATACTGTTCCATTTGCACTTGAAGGACCTATTGACCCAAAGAATTATATTTTAGGACCTGGTGATAGATTAAGAATAAATATTAGTGGGGGTGTTTTTGAAAAACCTACAACTAATGAGTGGTCATCTGAAAATATTGATAATTATATTTTGGTTGATCCAACTGGGAATTTAATTATTCCTAGATTTGGTTCAATTAATGTTTTAAATACTACTATTGAAAATTTAGAGAAAAAATTGAATCAAATTTCAAAAGAAAGAGTTTATAAAGATGCAATAATAGGGGTGAATTTAATTCGTTTAAGATCTTTTAGAATCCTAGTTTACGGTGCAGTAAATCAACCTGGGTTTGTAACAGTTACATCTGTGACTAGACTTTTAGATTGTTTGAGATATGCTAAAGGTCTTAATAAATATGCTAATATTAACTTGGTACAATTAATTCGAAATAATAAAAAATTAGAAATTGATCCTAAATTATTTTTACTTGATGGAAATTTGAAAAGTAATCCTATTGTACAAGAAGGTGATAAAATTTATATACCTTTTAATCAAAATATAAAAAATAAAAAGGAGAACTTGGTTGAGTATAGTAGTACTGATATTATTGTAACAGGTTTTGTTAGGTCTCCAAAGAGATTTTCTCATATAACTGGTTATACCGCAAGAGACTATATAGCATTAGCTGGAGGAACATTAGATATTGGAAATGAAAGGAATTCAAAAATAATTCAACCTGATGGAAATCAAATTAATAATGCATTAGATACACTCGTTAAGCCAGGAGATATAATTAATGTTCCAGAAGCAAGTAGAAGTAAACTTTTTAAAAATATGGGTGCTATTCAATCTCTCACAAGTGTAGCGAGTCTGATTTTAGCGTGGATGGCAATTGATCAAAGAGCAAATTAAAATGAATACATTGACAGATCACGAAAAAAAAATACTTAATTTAATTAAAGAAAATCCTAGAATTATTTCTGATAGAGTTTTTCGAGAAAAAATTGCTAAAGTAAATAATATTTCTGAGAAAACTCTTAGAAATAGAATTGCAGAATTTAAAAGATTCGGATTAATTCAAAATGAATCTTTTGAAAAATCAGAAAAATATCAAAATTTTTTGATATTATGGTCAAAAAGATATTTAATTTTGGTTAATTGTTTTTGCATAACTTTTTTTTCAATAATTATTTCTTTACTTATGCCTAAATGGTATGAATCAAAAGCAGTAATATTATCTTCAAGTGCTGGAAAAATTAATCTTGCATCTGCGTTTTCTGATTTACCCCTAAACCAATTTGGTTTTTCACCTGTTAGTGAAGATATATCAAGTTTTATTTCCATTTTAGTTAGTAGAAATGTAAAACAAAAAATGGTTGAAAAGTTTAATTTAATTGAGCTTTATGATTCGAGAGATGTTGAATATGCTATCCAAGATTTTGAATCAAATATGAATTTAAAAGTCACAGATGAAGGAGCTTTATCAATAAGTATTTTGGATAAAAATCCTATTTTAGCTAAAAAAATGGTAGCTGAGTGTTTAGTTTTATTGGATTCAATAAATCGAGAGTTGAGCAGGGAGCAAGGTCTTTTTAATAGAAAATTTTTAGAAAAAAGATTAAATGAAAATAAACAAGATTTAGCAATAGCTGAAGAGGAGTTGAAAATTTTTCAACAAAGAACTGGTGTGGTTGATGTTTTAACTCAAGTAACATCTCAAATGGAAGCCTTTTCTCAATTACATTCTCAAGAATTACAGGCTTACACTACTCTATATAGTTCTAGAGCACAAACAAAAGTACAACTAAATACTTTGAAAGCAACATTAAGTAAAGACAACCCAAGTATAAAACATTATCAAGTAATGTATGATGAACAAAATAAAGAGTTGGATGAATTGAGAACTAAATTAGATAAAGAATTAGAAGGTTTGCTTCTAGACTCAGATGAAAAAACAAAAAATGATAAAGTTTGGGTTTCAATGTCATCATTTCCTGATTTAGCAATGACTAGTGCTAGACTTTTAAGAGAAGTCACAGTACAAAGTAAACTATTAGAAATTCTAGTTCCACAATATGAACAAGCAAGAATGGAGGAAAATAAAAATGTTCCTACTTTGCAAATTCTTGATGAACCTAAAATACCATTAAATAAATCTAAACCAAAAAGATTATATATTGTTCTTGGATCTTTATTTATGTCAATTATTTTTTCAGTTTTATTAATTTTTTTGGAATATTATTCGCGAGATTTGAGAAAAAGTATTGCTTCCTATAATTAATTTTAAAAAGCAATTATTCCTAATTTCGAGTTTGATATTTTTTCAACTCACTACAATTTTTTTTGCATTAAAACTGAACTCACTTTTATTATTTTTAGTTCCAATTTCAATTATTCTTCTATATTATTTAATCATCAAACCTCAGATAAGTTTGTTATTAATAGGCTTTATAAGTATAATTAAAAGTTTTTTTATTGAGCAATTTGAATTTTTTCAAATGGTTGATTTGACTTTATTGTTAATAGTATTAATTTGGTTAAGTTTAATATTTTATTTCCTCAAAGGTGAGCTTGTAATACCTAACTGGAGTATTAAAATTCTTATAAGTTTTTTCTTATTTACTATTTTTATAACTTTTTCTGGATTGTATTCAGCTTCTCCAAATTATGGTTGGTTAAAAATCTTGAGATTCTCAATTTTATCATCAACGATATTTATTACTCCAATTATTTTTTTAAAAAATAGTAAAGATTCTAAGTCTATGTTGAATTATTTTAAAATTATTTCTGTAATAATCTTAGTCGGAATGTTAATGAATTTAATTTTTCTATTTTTAAGCGGAGAATTAATTTCATATTTAATTAGGGTATCAATACTTGGTGCCAACCCAATTGCTTTAAGTAGAACTTTAGCAGCAATAGCAGCAATGGTAACTGTAATTGGAATTAGAAGAAAAGGATTTCAACAGTTTCTTTCACTTATTATTTTAATACCAATTTTGTTAGCGATAGTTTCAACAGGATCACGGGGACCTCTTCTAAGTTATTTTTTAGGAATGATTATTTTTACAATTTTATTTGAACTTAAAAATTTTAAATTCCGCTCTTTTTTTTCAATATCAACATCTATTTTATTTGTGATTATTCTTTTTAATATACTTCCTGAAAACTTAACATCAAGGTTCGTTAATATTGCTCAAGGAGATAACATTTTAAGTTCTGCAGGTCTTGAGAATGTTAATACAATAAACTCTAGATTAGATTTTTATTTAATGTCAATTAATACTTGGATATCAGATTTCAAAACTTTTGCAGTAGGTTTAGGTTCAGGTGGTTTTAGTTCGTTATTTCTTTGGAGAGATTTTAGATGGTATCCTCATAATATTTTTCTTGAAATTTTAGTTGAATTTGGAATAATTGGGATTTTTTTAATTTTGACATTCATGTTTTTTTCAATAAAACAATTAATAACTTATAAGAAATATAATTATTTATCTGAAAATTCTGCGGTTTGGATTTCAGGAACTTTAGTTATGTTTTTTTCAGCTCAATTCTCTGGTGATTTAAATGATAATAGAATTTTACTAATGTTCCTTGCAATATCTCTTTCATCAATCAACTTAGACAAAAATCCAGAATTAGAAAAAATTGTTTGAAAAAAAATTAAGTATCAAGAATGATTTCATTGTTACATTTTTTAATGGCCTAGCAACAGTTATTGGTGTTTTCATAATTACTGGAATTATTGCAAGGAATTTTGGTTTAGAACAGTTAGGTGAATTTTTATTAATTAGAAGAATAATTACTGCTTCTGTTGGTATTATTTTAATTGGTTCAAATATTTCGCTTCCAAGTATATTTCCACGAAATCAAGATTCATCATATATTATTATCAGTTTAATCCCATTTTTTTTAGTTTCGGTTCCATTAATTTTTATAATTTCATATTTACTAAATTTCTATATCAATGATTCAGGTAATTTTTTCCCATATTTTTTTTATTTATTTGGATTTACAGTTGTAACATTATCTTATTCATTATATCGTTCACAAATGAAAATTGTTGGTGCAAATCTAATACAATTTTTAAGTTTGACTTTAGTTTCATTAGTTTGTGTTTTTTTAACTGATAATATTCAAAATTTATTTCTTCTAATGGGTATTTTTATGATAGTTTTTGGATTTTTATTTTTTTATTTTGGATTACCAAGTTTAAATCAGTTGAAAATAAAACAAGAAAAAATATTAGAATTTTTTTATTTTGGATTTGTACGAACTCCTGGAATTATTTTTCAATTTATATTAATTGCTGGAATACCTATGATTTCAATATCTTTCTTAAGCTTAACAAATCAAGCTTTTTTAAATGCAGGTATAAGTTTAGTAAGAATTTTTTTGGTTATTGTAGGTCCGTTGGGAATAATATTATTACCAAGAATTTCAAAAGATTTTAAATTAAATAAAAATAATTTCAAACTTTCAGGAAATTTATCAATTCTTTTGAAAACCACTTTTTATTATTCATTAATTACAACTTTTGTTTTAATATTGATAAATAATCAAATTTTAAACATTTGGTTAGGTTCTTTTACAAGCGAAACCAATCTAAATATTACGATCATTTTAAGTTCTGTACCTTTTTTTGTATTAGCTGCAGTTTTAAGAAGTCCAATTGATGCATTATCAAATTATGGTTATAATTCAATAATTTATGGTATTGCTACTACTATAATGATTTTTTGTTTTTTCTTTTTAATGATTTTTGAAATTAATCCATTTTTAGTAGGTTCATTATCTTTTTGGTTGGGTAATTTTGTCAGTGGAATGCTTAGTTTTTATTATATAAAAAAATTAATGAATGTTAATTTTTTAGATTCAAAATCATTGCTTGAATTATTATTTATTTTATTTTTTTTATATATAATTATTGAAATTATAAAATTTTATTTGAGCGATATTTTAATTATTTTTTTTTCAATTTCAAGTTTATTCATTTTTTTAATTCTCCACTTTTCATACTCAAACCTTAAATGGATATTTTTATTACGAACTTTAATTTTTAAAAAATGAAAAAAAAAAAAATATTATTTGCTTCATCTATTCATAGGTTTAATGATGTAAGAATTTATCACAAAGAAATTTTTTCATTATATAATGATTATAATATTGATTTAATAGCTACTAAAAGTAATTTTAAAACTAATGACAACTTAAAGATTTCTATAAAATTATTACCAAATCCTTCAAATTTTTTTTTGAGAATCTATAATAATATTCAAATTCTTTTAGTAGGATTAAGAAGACAATATGATGGTTTTCATTTTCATGATCCTGAATTAATAATTGTTGCATTTATATTAAAGATTTTTAAAAAAAAAATTATTTTTGATATTCATGAAGATAATTTAAATGTTATTAAAATGAGAAAATGGATTCCATCATCTTTAAAACCTGTTATTATTAAATTGTTTAGTCATCTTGAAAAATTTGCTGTTAAAAGTTTTGATGGAATAATTCTAGCTGAGGATTCTTATAAAAAAAATTTTTTTAAATCTAAAAAAATTATAACAGTAAGGAATTATGTTAAATTATTACCTAACCCTATTCAAACTAATTTTAAAAATAAAAATATTTTATATGTTGGATCGATAACAATTGAGAGAGGAATATTGGATTTAATTAAATCTCTTGGACTTTTACAAAAAAATAATAAAAAAATCGGATTATATTTGATAGGTACTATTTCAAAGATTGATAAATCAATAATTAATAATCAAATTAGTCTTTTACCCTATCCAGAAAATGTGGAAATAATTAATTATTGTAATTATGATGAATTAAAAAAATATGTTCAAAAATCAAAAATTGGTGTTTCTCCTCTTAAAAACAATGAAAATTATCAATATTCAATTCCTACAAAAATTTTAGATTATATGAATTGGGGTCTTCCATATGTATTTTCTGAATTAAAACTTTCAAAAAAGTTGTTTAAAAAAAAATCAGGTGGAATTAGCTATGAAGTGAATGATACATATGATTTATTTAAGAAGCTTTCTAAGCTTTTAAATGATGATCAACTTTGTTATAAGTTGAGTGTTGACGGTAGAAAAAAAATAAAAGACTTTGAATGGAAAAAGGAATCAATAAAATTAACAAATTTATACAAAAAAATATTTTAATTATTGTTAACTTAAAATATTAATTAATTGTTGTGTTTAGTAATCTTTTATATTCGAAATGTCAATCTATAATTCTGTTTCAATAGTTATACCAATGAGAAATGAATCTAAACATATAAAAAAATGTTTAGATTCATTATTAGATCAAGATTGGATTGATTCTAAAATAGAAATAATTGTGGTTGATGGTGAATCCGATGATAATTCATATGAAATTGTAAAAAAAACTTTATTAAATCACTCAAATTTTAAAATTTTACACAATCCAAAAAAAATCACTCCCATTTCGCTTAATATTGGGGTAAAAGCTGCCACAGGTGATGTTATAATAATTTTGGGTTCTCATAGTTATGTTGCTAAAGATTTTGTATCAAAAAATATTCATTTTTTAAATACAATGGAGGTTGATTGTGTTGGTGGTTCAATATCCCCTATTGGAGATAGTTATCAAGGTAATGCAATCGCTTTGGCGATGAGTTCTCCAATAGGTGTAGGAAACGCATTTTATAGATATTCAAAAGTTCAAAGATTAGTTGATACTGTTCAGTTTGGGGCTTATAAAAGAGAAGTTTTTAACAGGATTGGTTATTTTGATGAAGAGTTAGTAAGAAATCAGGACTTTGAATTAAATCATAGAATTGTAAGTACCGGTGGAAAAATTTTATTAGCTCCTCAAGTTAATGGTTATTACATAGTTAGGAGTACAATTATAAAATTATTTAAACAATATTTTGATTACGGATATTGGAAAACTAGAGTTGTATCAAAAGAAATAGGAGCGTTTAGATTAAGATATCAAATTCCTCCAATATTTATTTTAACTTTATTGATTTCTGGTTTTTTGGGAATTTTCATTTCTATTATAATGAAATTTTTTATTTTTATAATTTTTTTATATTCTTTTTTAGTTACAATTACTAGTTTAAGAATATCAATGAATTCAAATTTTAAATATTTCCCAATTTTACCTTTAGCTTTTATATCATTACACTTTGGATTTGGATTAGGCTTAATAACTTCTTGGATAAAAAAAATACTTAAGAAAAAAATGTAAATTTAAAATGAAAATTCCACTTGTAAATTTGTCAGCTCAGTATTTTTCGATTAAGGAAGAAATTGATAATACTATTAATCAAGTAATTAATGAAACTGCATTCATTAAAGGCAAATATTTAAATCAATTTGAAGAAGAATTTGCAAAGGCAAATGATGCTAAATTTTGTATTGGTGTAGGTAATGGTACAGATGCTTTGTATATAGCTCTTAAAGCACTTGAAATAAATCAGGGTGATGAAGTAATTACAACTTCATTAAGTTGGATTTCAACTGCAGAAGCAATTTTGCAATGTGGAGCTATTCCAGTTTTTGTTGATATTAATCCAAAAACATTTAATATTGATGTAAAAAAAATTGAATCTAAAATTTCAAAAAAAACAAAAGCTATTTTACCAGTTCATTTATATGGTCAACCTTCAGAAATTCAGCAAATAAAAGATATTTGTATTAAAAATAAAATTGCTTTAGTTGAAGATTGTGCTCAAGCACATTTTGCAGAATATAATAACAAAAAAGTTGGTACTTTTGGTCAAATTGGTACATTTAGTTTTTATCCTGGAAAAAACTTAGGGGCATTTGGTGATGGTGGAGCATTAATAACAAATGATTTAAGATTATCTGAAAGGATTCGGAGAATTGCTAATCATGGAGCATTAAACAAACATGATCATTTAATAGAAGGAATTAATAGTAGACTCGATGGAATTCAAGCTGGAATTTTATCTGTTAAATTAAAATATATAAATGATTGGAATTTAAAAAGACTTGATACAGCAAAATTATATTCTAATTTGTTAAAAAATATAGGCGATATTGAAACTCCATTTATTGATAATTCAACTAAACATATATTCCATATTTATGCTATTAAAACTTCATATCGAGATGAACTAAAAACATTTTTGTCAAAAAAGGGTATTTCAACTGGTATTCATTATCCTAAAGCTTTACCATTTTTAAAACCATTTTCTAATTTAGAACATTCAATTGAATTATTTGAAAATTCATTTAATATAACAAATCAAATCTTATCTTTACCAATGTATCCTGAGTTAAAGAAAAATGAAATCGAATATATTGTTGGATTAATAAAGTCTTTTTTTCAATCTAATTAATATTTCACATAAACTACATAGTTTTAATAAATTACAAATGAACGTATGAGTCATAATCTTGAATAATGGTTTATTAAATATTTGACCTTCAAAAAAATTACATTGATAAAACAAATAAAAAATAATCTTAAGTATTGGTTAGTAGTATTAGTTTTATTATTGGCAGACTTTTTTGCGTCATTTTTTTCTTTAATTTTATCATTTAATGATAATGAAACTATTTTTAACCTTAGGATAATCTTTTTATTAAATTTTTTAATTTTAACCTTAATTTTTTATGCTAATGGAAGATATAAAGCCGACCCAACTATTTCTAGGTTTAAAGAAATTCAATCTTTATTCAGAATAACTTTATCATACACTATAGTTTTAATTATTATTAATGAAATTTTTCCTAGAATATTTTTTATTGAAAGTGCAATATTATTAACTATTTGGTTTTATTTAGTAGTAGGGCTTACCATAAATAGGTTATTAATAAGAAGAATTCAAAAAACTTTATTGGCAAAAGGATATGGAAAAAAAAATACACTAATTATAGGCTCAGGCGAAAAAGCTATGAATATTATCAAGCATCTTGATTCATTTTCAAATAGTCATAATTTATTGGGTTTTGTTAAATCAAGTGAAGAAGATTCATTCAATTTGAATATTAAACTACCTATTCTTGGTAATATAGATGAATTGACTGGAATCATCGAAAATTATAATATAAATGAAATAGTAATCGCACTTGAAAAAACTAATCACTCATTATTATTAGATATTTTAACAAAGGCAAATGGTTCATCAATTTCATTGCGTATAATTCCAGATATGTATGAAGTAATTAGTGGATTAGCTAAAACTGAAGAATTATATGGATTGCCACTAGTAGATATAAATCCAGAAATTTTATCTGTTCAGCAAAAATTTGCAAAAAGAATTATTGATATTATTTTCTCGTTTATAATTTTAGTAGGTCTATCACCAATATGGTTTTTAGTATCGTTAATAATTAAAATAGAATCTAAGGGCCCAATTCTATATAGACAAAAAAGAGTTGGTCAAAATGGAAAAGTATTTATTATTAATAAATTTAGATCAATGAAAAATGAAGCTGAAAATACAACTGGTCCAGTTTGGGCAAAAGAAAAAGATCCTAGAACCACAAAAGTTGGAAGTTTTTTAAGAAAATATAGAATTGATGAGATTCCTCAATTTATTAATGTTTTTTTTGGAGATATGAGTGTTGTAGGTCCTAGGCCTGAAAGACCTTTTTTTGTAGAAAAATTAATTAAAGAATTTCCATTTTATTATAGAAGGCACAAGATAAGACCTGGAATTACAGGATGGGCTCAAATAAAACAATCCTATGATTCATCCTTATCTGATGTAAAAGAAAAATTGAAATATGATTTTTTTTATATCGAAAATATGAGTTTATCTCTAGATTTGCAAATCATGAATAGAACATTGATAGTTATGGTCTCAGCAAAAGGGCATTGAGTAGTGAAAAATTTTAAGCTTTTATTTTTTTTAATTGTAATTTTTTCTGAAATAACTTTATCACAAAATTTGATTTTATCTTCAAAAGAAAATATCTATGACAAAGAATTAAATAGTATTAAAAGAGGTAAAATTAATAATTATCTTTCATTAAGATATTTTTATGAGTGGAATAATAATAAAAATAAAAATAATTTGTTAATTTCAAAATTAGGAAAAAAATTTTTAAGAAATCAAAGATTTAAAATTTTTCCTGAGTTTAATTTTAAAAGTACTTTAAATGGTGGTTTTATTGATAATAGAAATCAATTTTTAGATTTATTCCCCAGAATAACCTTCTTAACAAAATATAATTTTACAAAAAATAAAAATTTTTCAATACTATTTTGGTCAAGCATTGAAAAACATTCTCTAATTTCAAGAAATAATTTTAGTTTAAATAAATATCAAGGTAGACCAATTATTGATAATGATTTTAGTAGTAATCAAGCAGTTGGTTATACAGATTTTTCTGGAGATGATTTTTCTTGGATTGAATACAGGATTGGTGACGGGGGAATTTTATTAAATTATCCAGGAGGAGATATATCATTTAGTAAAAATCTACCTATTTGGTCTTCAGGATATAATGGTCAGTTATGGCTATCAGAAAAACCTACATCTTTCCCTTTTTTAAGTTTAAGACATAATATCTCAAATAATTGGTCTTTTTCATATTTGCATGGATCTTTGAATTCAAATATTAGAGATTCATCATTTGCAATATATTATAATTCTGCGTTACCAATGATTTCAAAGAAAATAAGTGTTCACAGATTAGATTTTTTTCCTACTCAATATATTCGATTGAGTATTGGAGAGTCAATAATTTATGCTTCACGAAATTTTGAAATGAATTATTCTATCCCTTTTTTACCATTTTGGACTGCACAGTCAGATTTAAGTAACTCTGATAATTTACAATTAATATTTGATGGAGAATATATTAAAAAAAAAATCGGAAGAATTTACGGTACTCTTTTTATAGACGAGTGGGATTTTGTTGATACATTTAATAAGAAAAAAAATAGAAATTGGTTTGCCTTTTTAATTGGTAGCTCTGTCAATCTTAAATCTAATTCAAATTTCAATCCAATAATTAGATTTGAATTTTCAAGAATATCACCATATGTATATATTCATAAATCATCAATAAACAATTTTTCTCATCATGATATGACATTAGGACATTGGTCAGGATCTAATAGTCAAAACATCTTTTTTTCTTATGAAGGAAAATTAAAAAGTAAACTTTGGATGCAAATTTATTTTTCATATGCTGAGAGAGGAGAAGTAAATAATTATACGATAAATTCTCAGTATAATCATGAACAAGTCTCGTTTTTATATAAGGAATATGAAGGTGATCCAGAAAATAGGACTGTTTATGGAATTAGAGTAAGCTTGAATTTAGCCTCAAATATAAGGGTAACATTTAATTCTTTTAAAAGTGATTGGAGAAATCACATTGAGTATAATTCTAGTATTAGAAACAATACATTTAAAATTGATTCTATTTTAAATTTATCAATTGGCTTGTGATTTATTTTTCAATTATAATTATCTTAATTTATTTAATCTATATTCTATGGTTATCATCTTCATTTAAGAGCTATAGAAATAAACTGTCATCGATAAAACCTAAAGTTAGTGTAATTGTTGCAGCAAGAAATGAAGAGTCCAAAATAGTTAAATTGTTGAATTGTTTGTTAAATCAAACATATCCAAAAGAACAACTTGAATTTATATTGATTGATGATCATTCTGATGATAATACTAAAAAAATTATTAAAGATTTTATAAAAAAAGATAATAGAATATTTTTATTAAATTCAAAAAAAATTCCAAATAAAATATCACCCAAAAAATGGGCATTGAAACAAGGTGTAAATAAATCCAAAGGAGAAATTTTATTATTTACTGATGCAGATTGTTTTTTTGGGTCAAAATGGGTAAGTGAAATGACTTCTTTTTTTGATGATTCAAAAATAGGAATGGTTTTAGGACCAAGTCCTCTTGGGGTTTCTAATAATTTTTGGTCTAAGACAATATACGTTGATTCAATCGGTTTAGATTCAATTATGGCAGCTAGTGCTTTAAGGAATATGCCACTTACAGCAAGTGGTCGAAATATGGCAATCAGAAAAAAAGTTTTTGACTTGATTAATGGATATGATTCAATTAATAAATTTATATCTGGTGATGATGATCTCATTATGCATTTAATTCAAAATAAAGGTTATAAAATTTTTCCATGTTGTAATAAGGAAGGAATTGTTATGAGTCCAGCTCCAAGCAATTTTTATTCTTTTATTAAACAACGACTAAGATTTGCTTCTAAAGGAAAATCTTATTACGGATTAAATTTTGTAAAAATGGATTTTAAACTTTCATTAATATTGATATATATAACAAACTTTCTGGTACTAATTTCACAATTTAATTATCTAATTTCTTTTAAAATTATTTGGTTAATTCCATTTTTAGTAAAAACTCTAGTTGATTTTTTCTTTCTTAAATCATACTCGAAACTTTTAAAGATAAAATTTGAAAATTTTATCTATTTATTTAATTCTTTATGGCATCCTATTTATATTGTTGTTTTTGGATTATTTGGTCCATTTATTGAAATTGATTGGAAAGGAAGAAAAGCTAAACCCATTGGATAAATGCTTTAAGGATAGAAATTTATTCTTTAAAATTGTAATTTGTTTTGATAATTAGGATAAGATATGATTCAACTTAGAGAAATCAGAGATAACCCAGAACATTTTATTAATGGAACAAATAATAAATTTGAATCTGTAGATATTAAAAAGATATTAGATTTAGATTTTAAATGGAGATCGTTAGTTCAAAAATCTGAAAAGAGAAAGAGTACTAGGAATAATATTAATCAACAAATATCTGATTTAAAAAAAAATAAAAAAAATACAAATACTTTGATTGATAAAATGAAAACTTTATCAAAAGAAATTAAAAATTTTGATCAAGAAATTTCTAGTATTAATAATGAAATCAATGAAATTTTAAAATGGATTCCTAATCCTCCTCATGTATCAGTTCCAATAGGAAAAGATTCATCATCTAATGAAATTGTAAAAATATGGGGTGAAAAACCAAAGTTCAATTTTAAACCAAAAAATCATATTGAAATTGCTACACAAAATAATTTAATTAATTTTGCTGCTGGATCTAAAATAGCTGGATCAGGATTTCCTCTTTACACAGATCAAGGAGCTAAGTTAGAAAGATCTTTAATAAATTTCATGATAGAGCATAATGTTAATAAAGGTTACAAGGAAATGTTTATTCCTTTTTTAGCATTAGAAAAATCTTTGTATGGTACTGGGCAGTTACCAAAGTTAGAAGAAGATATGTATTTTGTAAATAAAGACAATCTCTATTTGATTCCAACCGCTGAAGTTCCATTGACAAATATTCATAGAGAAGAAATTTTAAACATTGATGATTTGCCAATAAAATATACATCATATTCACCTTGTTTTAGAAGAGAAGCTGGTTCATATGGAAAAGAAACTAGAGGTTTGCTCAGAGTCCATCAATTTAATAAAATTGAAATGGTAAAGTTTGTTCATCCCAATGAATCATATAATGAATTAGAAAATTTACTTAAAGATGCTGAAAGCATTCTTCAAACTTTAGGATTACATTATAGAGTGTTATCTTTATGTTCTGGAGATTTAAGTTTTGCAGCTTCAAAATGTTATGATATTGAAGTTTGGTCTCCTTCAGAAAATGATTGGTTGGAAGTTTCTAGTTGTAGTAATTTCGAATCTTTTCAAGCAAAAAGATCACAAATAAAATTTAAAAATAATTCAAACAAAATAGATTATGTTCATACTTTAAATGGTTCTGGATTAGCAACTCCAAGATTGATGATTTCTTTATTAGAAACATATCAAACTAGGAATGGGTCAATAAATTTACCTAAATCTATTCAGGAATATTTTGGTAATAATACTATTAGTTAAATGATAAAATCAATTTTTTTTATAATTAATGTGGTGTTTTGGACTTTTCTATTAGGTAGTCTAGCTATTTTATTAGGTTTTATCGATAGGAAAGGTAAACTAATAAGTTTTGGGATTAGATTATGGTCAAAAATTTTAATTTTTTTTAGTGGAGTAAAAATTAAAATAATTGGTTTGGATAATTTGGAAAAAAACAAAAATTATATTTTTGCTTCAAACCATGAGAGCAATTTTGATATTCCTTTAATTTTTTCTTCACTTAATTATCATTTGGTTTCAATTGCAAAAAAAGAATTAAAAAAAATTCCTATTTTTGGATGGGCAATGAAAAGTGGGCAACATATTTTCATTGATAGATTTAATAAGATTGACGCATTAAAATCATTAAAACTTGCAAAAAAATCAATAAATAGAAATCCTCGCTCAATAATTATTTTTCCCGAAGGCACAAGATCCTTTGATGGAAAAATTCAACAGTTTAAAAAAGGTGGAATATCTATTGCATATGATTTGGAAATGGATGTAGTCCCAATTGCAGTTTGTGGTACAAGAAATGTTTTAAAAAGAGGTGCTATTTTTATAAAACCTTTTCCAATTGAATTGAGAATAGGTAAGCCTTTAAATATTAAAAGCTGGAAAAATAAAAAAAAGGAAGATTTTGCAAATTACATTCATGAAAAAGTTGTTGAAATGAAAAAAGAATGGAATAATGGTAACTAAAAAAAAAATTCTTTCTGACCAAATCAAATATCAAATAGAAGAATATAAAAAGTTAAATAAAAAAATAGTTTTTACTAACGGTTGTTTTGATTTACTTCACAAAGGTCATAAATTTTCATTAGATTTTGCTTCAAACCAAGGAGATTACTTAGTAGTTGGTTTGAATAGTGACAAATCTATTAAGCGTTTAAAAGGTAAAAGCAGACCAATTCAAAATCAAAAAATAAGGTTTAAAAATCTTAAAAATTTAAAAAATGTAGATCTAGTAATAATATTTGACGACGATACACCAGAAAACTTAATTAAAGAAATAAAACCCAATATATTAATTAAGGGAAAAGACTACGAAAAGAAAGATGTGGTAGGTAAAAATTATGTAGAATCATATGGTGGTAAATTAGTTTTTTCACCAATTTTATCAGGTTTTAGTACTACAAATATTGTTAAAAATGAATCTAAAAAAAAAATTAAACAACTTGATTAGTTTTGAAAAGAAATATAATTTCAGTTCTTAATAATTCAAACATTTATGTATCTCAAGCAATATAAAAACTTATCTTTTTTTTTTATTTTTTTTATTTTTTTACAAAATTATATATTTTCCGATTCCACATCTACCGAAGTTGATGAAATTTCATTTGAGGAATTTCAAGGAGTTGATAATAGGTTTCCTTTAATTCTATCTGACGCTAAAAGTTTTTTTTCAGAGGCAATAATTGCAGACCATCATGGGGACTCTCTTGAAGTATTATTTTTGCTTGATAAAATAATTGAATTATTGAATGCAGCTGAACAACTAGGGGATATGACCGAAGATGACCAAATTGAATTTAATAGATTTGAAAAAACTCTTATTCATTCTTATCAAAATAATTTTAATACGGTTGATAAAACAAGTGCACCAATTGCAACTGCAAGCTTAAGAGAAGAATTATCTAAATATTTAACCCCTATTGAAATTGAAATAAATGGTTCCTCGTTTAAGGTTATTGATGATAGAGAAGGGCACATTCCTTTGGTTATTAATTCTAGAGTTGAAAGAGCAATAAGTTTTTTTCAAAATAGAGCTAGAGATAGTTTTGAAAGGTGGTTAACAAGATATCCATATTATTATCCAATGATAAAAAAAATATTAGATTCACATGAACTACCTGAAGAATTAATTTATCACTCAATGGTTGAAAGTGGATTAAATCCTAGAGCTTATTCAAGAGCAAAAGCAGTTGGGATGTGGCAATTTATTTTTTCAACGGCAAAAATTTATGGTTTAGATAGAGATTGGTGGGTGGATGAGAGAAGAGATCCCGAAAAAGCTACTGATGCTGCAGCAAAATATTTAAAAGATCTTTATTTAGAGTTTGATGATTGGTATCTTGCTTTGGCAGCTTATAATGCCGGTGCTGGAAGAATTAATCGAGCAATTAGAATTCATCAGACAAGAGATTTTTGGGCACTTAATACTTTACCTAAGGAAACAAAAAATCATGTCCCAACAGTTTTAGCCACTGCAATTATTGCAAAAAACCCAACACAATATGGGTTTGAGATTCCTAAAAATGAAAAAATATATAATTTTGATAAAGTTGAAGTTAAAAATAGTACAGATTTGAATGTTCTTGCCAAGTGTGCAGGTATTTCTGTTGATGAATTAAGGCAATACAATCCTGAATTAAGACAACATGCTACGCCATCAGGTAGAGCATATATTCTTAAAATTCCTAGTGGTTTAAAAAATGAGTTTTTGACATCTTATAATTTACTTGATGACAGACAACGTTTTGCTCCTGAATATATGATTCATGTAGTTAAGAGTGGACATAATTTAAGTTGGATTGCTGATAAGTACGGAGTTAAAGTTCATCAAATAGCTTCATTTAATAAAATTAAAAACTATAATAGATTGAGTATAGGGCAAAAATTAACAATTCCTATTTCTGGAAATTTATCAAATTCACGAAATCTTCCACAAAACAAACAAACAAATTCCGTGGTTTATACTGTAAGGAGTGGAGACACTTTAGGACATATAGCAATGAGATATAGTTCCACAGCTAGAAAAATTAGGCAACTTAATGGATTGAGTTATGGTTCAGTAATTTACCCAAATCAAAAACTTAAAGTACCCATAAACAATAAAGTTAATTTAAAAGAAAATTCAATTAATACTGTTAAAGAAATATATACAGTTAAATCTGGTGATACTCTAAGTCATATCTCTGAAAGATATCGTGTGGGTATGTCTAAAATTCGAAAATGGAATGGTATCTCAAAAAGTGATTTGATTATACCTGGACAAAAACTTGTGATTTATGTTAAACAAGGATAATATGGAGAAAACTTATGATTGAGTTGGAAAATAAAACTGTTACAAAAGCTGAAATAATTGAAGAAGTTTCATCTGCAATTGGGTTAACCAAGGTTGAAACTGAAGCTATTCTTAATGCAGTAATAAGTAAAATCAGAAAGTCCTTAGAACTTAAAAGAAGAGTAGAGATTAGAGGTTTTGGAACATTTGGAATAAAAAAAAGAGAACCAAGAAAAGCAAGGAACCCTGGAACTGGTGAGACAGTTTTTTTACCGGAAAGGTATGTTCCTGTTTTTAAGCCTTCTAGTTTGTTGAAAAAAAATATAAATGATTGATTTAATGGAGTAAAAAATGCCTTGTGGTAAAAAAAGAAAAAAGAGAAAAATTTCTACGCACAAAAGAAAAAAAAGATTGCGTGCAAATAGACATAAGAAAAAAGGAAAATAGGTTATTAAGAGTCTTTTTTGGAATAAAATTAGGCTATATTTTTTTTTGATAACTCATATTTGGTTGGGGTTATTCAGCTCATCGCATGATCAATGAGAGAGCAATTAGTCTATTAACTTCTCCACTAAAAAACTATTTTATTAAAAACAAATCTTTCATTTCTGAAAATAATATTGATTAATTTTGGGAAAGAGCTTGGATATTATCAGGCAGACCTGTTTTGCCATAGGATTTAAATTGTATGTTGAAAAATCAAGAAAATGATGAATTGGTTAATCCAAAAAATAATATTTATACAGTTTCAGATTTTTCAAATAGATTAAAAAATTTAATCGAAAAAAATTTTAGCTTTATTTCTATTAAAGGTGAAATTTCAAATATATCTCAACCTAGTTCAGGTCATATATATTTTACCCTCAAGGATGAAAAAGCTGAAATAAAAGCAGTTATGTTCAGAGGTTATAATAATAATGTTAATTTTAATTTACAGGATGGTATGGAGGTCATTGCTACAGGGGATGTTTCAGTCTATAACCTTAGAGGATATCATCAGTTAATAGTAAAAAATATTGAGATTGCTGGAAAAGGTTCTCTGTTTTTAGCATTTGAAAAACTTAAAACAAAATTAAGCGATAAGGGGATTTTTAGTGAGATTCACAAAAAGCAATTACCAAAATTTCCTCTCGAAATTGGGATTATAACATCTGCAACAGGTGCTGCAGTTGAGGATATGATTAATATTTTATCAAGAAGAGCACCTCATATTCAATTAAATTTAAGACCAACTATTGTCCAGGGAATTGAAGCCTCAAATGATATTATTCAAGCAATTAATGAGTTTGATAAAAATGAAAACATTGAATTAATAATTTTGGGTAGAGGAGGAGGTTCTTTTGAAGATTTATGGTGTTTTAATGAAGAAAAGTTGATTTATAAAATTTTTGAATGTCATACACCTATTATTACAGGAATTGGACATGAAACTGATTTTACTTTGTCTGATTTTGTATCTGATTTAAGAGCACCTACACCATCTGCTGCTGCAGAATTAGCTTCAATCTCGTTAGACGAATTAGAAAATAAATTAATGAATTTTAAAAATAGATTTTCAGAATTGTTGAATATTAGTTTAAATAATTCTTGGCAAAGATTGGATAATATTTTACTAAGATATGGATTTCAAAAACCTTCATTATTAGTTGATAGTAAAAAACAATATTTAATTGAAAAATCTGAACAAATGAGAAAAAATTTTAAAAATTCATTAAATTTAAAATCTTATAATCTTGAATCAATTAAAAGTAAATTACATATAATAGATCCTAAATTAATTTTAAAAAGAGGTTATTCAATTGTTTACAAAAATAGTAAAACAAAAATAGTTAAGTCAATTCAAGAAATTAAAAATGAAGAAAATATTTTTGTTAAAATGTCAGATGGTGAATTACAAACACAAATAAAGAAAATCATAAAAAATGAAAAAAAATAAAAAAATAAATTTTGAAGATTCTATGAATCGTTTAGAAGATATTGTTAATTTATTAGAGGATCAATCAACTACTCTTGAACAAAGTATTGATCTTTTTGAAGAAGGAATGTTACTTACAAATTCATGTAAAGAAATTTTAAAAAAAACTGAGTCTCGCATTAAAAATCTTTTGAAAGAAGAAAAAAATTGAAAATAGGTATTTTTGCAAATATTAAAAAACCAGGATTTTGGAAAATTATTCCTGATTTAATAGACTGGTTAATTAATAACAAAGTTGAAATCCACCTAATGCATAATATAATTGAAAATGAATATTATTATTTAAAATCAAATAACTTCAAGAATTATGATCCAATTAAGACAAATAAAGATTTTAAAAAAATTGATTTTTTGATAGCCTTAGGTGGTGATGGAACAATACTTTCTGCATCAAGAAGTGTAGGTCAATCTGGAACACCAATATTTGGTGTTCATCTTGGTAGTTTAGGATTTCTTGCAGAAAGTAAAATTGAAAATCTTTATAAAAGTCTTCAGCTAATATTTAATAAAAAAAATAAAATTTTTCCTAGAATGCTTGCACAAGCAATAATTAAAAAAAATAATAAAAAAAATAAATTTTTTGCATTAAATGATGTGGTTATTAATTCTAATGGTGGAACAAGGTTAATTAGTTGCTCTCTCTTTCTTGATGGTAAATATATTACATCTTATTCAGCAGATGGATTAATTATTGCTACACCAACTGGTTCAACTGCTTATAATTTATCTGCAGGTGGTCCTATAATTACTCCTTGGCTTTCATTATTTACTATTACTCCAATTTGCCCACATTCTTTGTCATCACGACCTATTGTTTTGCCAGGAGATAGTAATTTAAAAATAGCTTTTCCTAGTAATGAAACCCTTCATTTGTCAGCTGATGGGCAAGTTAATTACGAAATTCAGCCAGATTCTGAAATATTCATCACAAAATCACCTCATTTTATAAATATGATAACATTAGAAGAAAATGAGTATTTTGAAACATTAAGGACAAAAATGGGTTGGGGGCAAAAAAATATAAATAACTAATTATATTTTTATTTTAAATTTAAAAATATATGTGGGGCATATATAATCAATTAAAAGAATAATTATGAATTTAAAATTTAAACATATTCTTATTTTTATATTTTTTGTATCAGTTATAAAGTCTCAGGTTGTTTATGAGCTTGAACCAATTACTGTATCTGCAACAAGAATTCCCACTCTTAAAAGTGAATCTGGCAAATCTATTACGATTATTAATTCAAATGAAATTAAAAACTTACCAATAAATTCAATTGATGAATTATTTAGATTTCTTGGTGGGGTAAATGTAAATACAAGAAATGATTTTGGTGTTCAGGTGGATGTTGGAATTCGAGGAAGTACATTTTCTCAAGTATTATTTTTAATTGATAATATTAGTTTAAATGACCCTTTAACAGGTCATTTTAATGCAAATATCCCTTTACCAATTTCAGAAATTGAATCAATTGAAATTATTAGGGGTCCTGCTAGTGCATCTTATGGTTCAAATGCGGTAGGAGGTGTAATTCATATTAAAACAAAATCTTATAGCTTAAGAAAAAATGTTGATTCAGGTAAAATTAACTCTTCTTTTCAGATTGGTAAAAATAATCTAAAAACTATAGATTTAGGTTTTTCAAAATCATATCAAAACTTGTTTTTTTCTGGTTCCAGCAGAATAACTAGTTCCGACGGTGAAGTTATTTTAAATCCAAATTATTTATTAGGTACTAGTTCTGATAGTCTATACAATACAGATTTTAAAATTATGACGAATACTTTATCTTTAGCGTATTTTTTTAAACCTAATATTAAATATTATTTCAGAATAGGAAATGATAAAAGAGATTTTAATGCAAAATATTTTTATACAACAAGTTCTTATGATGAGTCTTATGAAAAAATTTCTAGTTATTGGATCCAATCAGGATTAAAGATTAATCAAGGTGAAAATGTTTTTGAATTTAATTTTGGTAATAAAATATTAAATGATGAATTTATATTTAATCCTTTGTTTTCTATAAATAATCACAAAACCTACAAAAATAGTTATTTACTATCATATTATATGCCATTTTCAAATAGACTTAAATTTGCGTTTGGGGGTCAATATGTGTATAAAAAAATTAATAGTTCTGACAGAGGAAATCATTCAAATGATTCTAAAGGATTATTTGGAATAGTACATTTAAATCTTTTTCATAATGTTAATCAAAGTTTGAGCTTAAGATTGGAAAATGACAGTTATGTAGATGAAATAATTCCATTGTTTCAACATAATATTGCTTATGAAATTAAAAGTTTAGTTTTTAGGTCTTCAATTGGAATGGCTTTTAGATCGCCAGATTTTACTGAAAGATATATTTCTTCTATGATTGACAGCTTGTCACCTGGTAGAAATTTGGGAAATCCAAATTTAAAATCTGAAAAATCTATTTCATATGATGTAGGTATTGATCTTCAAATGAAAAAAAATTTAAAGATTAGTAATACTATTTTTTATAGAAGTTCAAATGATTTAATCGACTATACAATGACAAATTCAAGTTCAATAACCAACAACAAAAATTTATATAGTAATGAAGATTATTTTTATGCAAAAAATATTTTTTATAGTAATGTTTTTGGTTTAGAATTTAATTTTGATAAAAAATTTCAACTTAATAAAACATTAATTGATATTAAATTGAATTACACTCAATTAAAAACATCTTCAACCCAAAACGAATTATCAAAGTATCTATCTAATCATCCAAGAAAAATGTTAGGTTTTAACACTAGCTTTAGACGAAAAAATTTACATATAATATTTTTATCAAATTATATTGAAAGAAAAGAAGAGATAAATGAATTAATAAATGCAAAGATATCTCAATATTATATTTTAAATAATGTAAAAATTAATTATTTCATAAATGAAACTGTTTCCATTAACTTAAAAATAAACAACTTAAATAATATTAAATATCAAGATATATTAGGTTCTGCTCTGCCTAAAAGATGGCCAAGTATTGGAATTATGTACTCTAATTAATTTTTTCCAATTTGACTTGCAAAGACGATAGAATCAACAATAAATTCGTTCAATAATTTATTAGCTTATTTAATATTATGTATAATGATTTTGGAACCGCATTTATTTTTGTAATAATTGGTGTCATACTGATAGCAGTTCCACTTATTCTTCAATGGATATTATCTCCAAAAAATAAATCCTATGATAAACTTACCACTTACGAGTGTGGAGAAGACGTAGAAGGTCCTGCTTGGGTTAAATTTAATATTAGATTTTATGTAGTAGCATTAATTTTTATTATTTTTGATGTGGAAGCTGTATTTTTTTTCCCCTGGGCAGTAGTTTATAAAGAATTAGGATTATTTGCATTTATAGAAATGTTAATTTTTATGACAATATTGAGTTTAGGTCTAGCATATGTATGGGTTAAAGGAGATTTAGAATGGGTGAAAGTAACAGTACCTTATGGTCGAGGAAGATATAGAAAATTAAATATTGTTGATGAGGAAATAGAAGATTTAAAAAATGAATAATACTGAGATAATTAATAAAATAAAGTCTTCTTTTAAAAATATATCAATTGATGAAAATCATTCTGATCGTATAATTAGCACTCCAAAAGAATGGGAAGAATTATCAAAATTTTTAAGAAATGATTATGATCTTTTCTTTGATTCAATGATGTGTATTACTGGAATTGATGAAGGTGTTGATAGTAATAATTTGGGTGTAGTATATAATTTACATTCGATGAAATATAATCATAAAATTGAAGTTTATATTCCTGTAGATAAAAAAACTCCTAATATTTTTTCTGTTGAAAAAATATGGAGGATGGCAGAGTGGTTTGAAAGGGAAATATATGATATGTATGGAATTGTTTTTGATGGTCATTCTGATTTAAGAAGAATATTATTACCTGATGATTGGGATGGATTTCCTTTAAGAAAAGACTATGAATTTCCAAAGACATGGCATGGAATTGTTGTTGATAAAATTAAAGATGGATGGGAATAAAAATTAATAATCAAAATACACATAATAGTTCCGATGAAGAAATGGTTCTTAATATTGGCCCTCAACACCCTAGTACCCATGGTGTGTTGAGACTAAAAACTATTACAGATGGTGAAATAATAAAAAAAATAACACCTTACATTGGTTATTTGCACAGGTGTTTTGAAAAACATTGTGAAAACTTAACCTATGAACAAGCAATACCATTTGTTGATAGATGTGATTATATAGGTTCAATGAATAATGATTTTGGATATGCTATAGCAGTTGAAAAACTAATGGACATTCAAGTTCCTGAAAAAGTAGAATATATTCGAGTAATTGTTGCTGAAATGAATAGAATAGCGAGTCATTTATTGGCTGTTGGAGTATTTGGACTTGATGTAGGTGCTGTAACTCCTTTCGTATATTGTTTTCGAGATAGGGAAAGAATTTTAGATTTATTTGAAATGCTTTGTGGTGCAAGATTGCTCTATAATTATATCTGGGTTGGAGGTGTTTCTCATGATTTCCCAGTCGGTTGGGTTGAAAAAACATATGAATTTTTAGATTACTTTGAACCCAAAATTATTGAAACAAATGATTTACTGACTTACAACAAAATTTTTATTGAAAGAACTGCTGATGTTGGTGTTATTCCACCTGAAGTTGCAATAAGTTATGGTGTAACTGGACCAAATTTAAGAGGGTCTGGTGTAAAATGGGATTTAAGAAAAAATGAGACATATAGTATTTACGATAAGTTTGATTTTGATATTCCAATTGGTACTGGTGCAATGGGAACAATAGGTGATTGTTGGGATAGGTATTATGTAAGAATTCGTGAATTAGAAGAAAGTTTGAAAATAGTTAGACAAGCTTTAGACCAAATGCCTAGACAGGGAGATATTTATGAATCTATGCCAAAAAAAATTAGGCCTAATGCCGGACATATTTATAGTAGAACTGAAAGTCCTAGAGGTGATTTAGGGTTTTATATTGAAAGTGATGGTAGTGCTACTCCTTCAAGATTGAAATTAAGATCACCAGCATTTACAGCTTTAAGTTGTATGGATGAAATTTCAAAAGGTTGGATGCTTGCAGACATGTTAACTATTTTAGGATCGCTCGATATTGTTTTGGGTGAAATAGATAGATAAGATGGTAGATTTTTATATTAATCTATTTTCAAGCATTGAATTTATTAAATCTTATCAATCTTCCATTTTTATAGTTTCTGTTGTTTTAGCTGGAATTCCAATTTTTGGATTTATGGCAGTAAATGCTTTGGTAGCAGTTTACGTTGAAAGAAAAGTTTCTGCTTTTATGCAGGATCGTTTAGGTCCAATGGGGCATGGTGTTGGTTTGCATGCAGGGAAATGGGGTGTTTTACAAACTCTTGCAGATGCAATTAAATTACTTACTAAAGAAGACATTATTCCAGATTCAGCTGATAAAAAACTTTTTCTATTAGCTCCTTGTATAATTTTTATTGGTTCTTTTGTTGCTTTTGCAGGTTTTCCATTTAATGAATTTTTGGTTGCAGCTGATTTTAATCTTGGCTTGTTTTACATTTTAGCTATGAGTTCAGTTGGAGTTATAGGTATAATTCTAGCAGGTTACAGTTCGAATAATAAGTGGTCTTTGTATGGCTCAATGAGATCTGCAGCTCAGATTGTTAGTTATGAAATACCAGCAGCATTATCCTTGCTTCCAGTTGTTATGCTATCTGGAAGCTTAGCATTTAAGGATATAGTTTTTGCTCAAACAGGATCTACTTTGGGAATATTACCAAATTGGTTTATTTTCAATAATCCATTTATGGTAGTAGCATTTTGGCTTTTTTTTATAGCAGGAGTAGCTGAAGTAAATAGAACTCCATTTGATTTACCTGAAGCCGAATCTGAATTAGTAGCTGGTTGGATGACAGAATATTCTGGAATGAGATGGGCTTTTTTCTTTTTGGCAGAATATGCTAATATGTTTATTGTTGCTGGTGTAGCAACTATTGGATTTTTAGGAGGTTGGTTAAGTCCAATACCTGGATATTTTGATGGAAATATTTGGGGAGTTTTTTGGCTTGTATCAAAAACATCTTTTTTAATTTTTGTTATGATGTGGTTTAGATGGACTTTTCCAAGGTTAAGAACAGATCAATTAATGAGAATGTGCTGGAAGTTTTTTCTTCCTGGTTCTTTTTTTGTAATTATTGGAGTTGGGCTTTGGGATTTAATAATGAGGTAAATTTATGAATTATTTTTTATCAATTTTTCAAACAATTTCTACACTAATAATCGGAATGTCTGTAACTCTTGGTCATATGTTGAAAATTAGAAAAGGAAATGTAACTCTTCAATATCCAGTTGAAAGATGGCCTAGACCTGAACGAGATATAGGTTTTTCACCTGATAGTTACAATGTTATTCGTTCAAGATTAACTGTTGATATGGATGATTGCATAGGTTGTCTTAAATGTGAGAGAGCATGTCCAGTTGATTGTATTAAAATTGAGACTCATAAAGTTGAAAAAGGTGAAGATATTACAGAGGCAAATCATACTGGTGTTACATCTAATGGTACTACTAAGAGATTGCTTTTAACAAGATTTGATATAGATATGTCTGAGTGTTGTTATTGTAATTTATGTACTTATCCATGTCCAGAAGAGTGTATTTTTATGGTCGGAGGTCCTAATTCTACTAGACATGAAATTGATTATGAATTTTCAGAATATGATAGAAATGACATGATTTATCGTTTTTCAAAAGTACCACCGGATATTTTGCAAAGTTATGTTCAAGAAAATAAATAGTTTGAGAAAGTAAATTAATGACTGGAATAAATTTAATTTTTTGGTTTATCGCATTGATGACTATTATCTCTGCATCAATAGTAGTATTGTCAAATAATTTAATTTATTCTGCTGTTTCTTTATTATTTACTCTCTTGGGTATTGCTGGTTTGTATGTTTTTTTATGGGCAGATTTTATAGCAATAACTCAAATTTTGATCTATGTAGGTGGTATTCTAGTATTAATTATATTTGGAATAATGCTTACACATCGAATTACTGATGTGACTTTATCACAATCTTCAAATCAACAAATGTTGGGTGGTGGAATAATCTTAATAATTTTTTTAGGTTTATCCTACATGATGTTGAATACTCCTTGGTTCCAAGATACTGCTGTGGAACCTCAAGAAACCATTAATCAAATTGGTTATTTGTTGATGATTGACTATTTGTTGCCTTTTGAGGTCGCTTCAATACTTCTATTGGTTGCTCTTATTGGGGCGGCTTTATTGTCAAGGAGTTCAAAATAGTGGATTTAAATTCTTATTTAATTATTAGTTCTATTCTTTTTTCACTTGGTCTTTTTGGAGTAATTACGAGAAGAAATGGTGTAGCTGTTTTAATGAGTATTGAATTGATTTTAAATGCTGCTAATATAAACTTTATTGCTTTTTCAAGATTCTCAGGAATGGATTTATCTGGACATATTTTTTCATTATTTGTAATAATTTTGGCAGCCGCAGAAGCTGCTGTAGCATTGGCAATTATATTAAATATTTTCAATAATTTTGGCAGTATAAATATTGATGATGCAAATAAAATGAGTCACTAATTATGATTAATTAT
>CENP01113977.1_pt1 | contig 44770 bp, 39 predicted proteins | sample 361281 | NCBI WGS metagenome assembly CENP01 (sample SAMEA2591122, study PRJEB7988) | marine metagenome | biome: marine biome (ENVO:00000447); feature: deep chlorophyll maximum layer (ENVO:xxxxxxxx); material: saline water (ENVO:00002010), including plankton (ENVO:xxxxxxxx) | depth 70 m
GAGTATCTACAGTTTTAGAAAATTTGTGGGTCTTTTGTGGGTCTTTTAAGTTTTTTATTTTAATAAATTATAGACTTCATTAGTTGTCTTTGCATTCGAAACATATGGGGAATAATGCATAAGAATGACCTCTTTGTCTAAATCTGTTACTTTTTGAAAGTTATTGCAATAACGAGAAGTATGATAGTTATTTTCTCCATACTCATCTGGATCACCTTTAGAATTAAATGGAGAAATAGCCCATATTAAATTTTTCCTTAAGTGGTATATTCTACATTCTTTCACAATACTTTCTGTAGGATTATTGAAACCAGCACTGTATTCTTCACCAATTTTGTAACAATGGTCTACTTTAGTAATTGTATTAGCAGACCAACTTAAATTTACATCGTAATATTTTCTTTCTGGTTCATTACAGTATTCAAAATTCGACCATTCACTTAAAGGAAGAAAGTTAAAAGTTATATCTCCTTCTTCAGAAATTACTTGGAAGTCTATGTTTAGTAATCGGGACAATTCGAGAGCCATATTCTTAATCACTGAAACATCATTTTCTTGAGGTGTTCCTAATATGCCAATATTTACTGTTGATTTACGCCATCTTGCATAATATTCTACATTTCCCCTTGAATCTGTATAAAGACTGAGTGCTTTACTTGAAAAATATGGTTTTGCAACAGAGGTTGTTGTAGTTACTTTTGGTTTTGTAGTTGTAGTCACCTTTGGTTTTGTAGTCGTTGAGGAAGTTAATTTAAAATCTGCTTTTGTTCCATCTAAACTTACAGATGCTTCAAAATTTGCGCCCTCTTCTATATCAATTCCTTTAAATTTAATAGCAGAACTTTCTCCTCGTGTTTGTAAAGCGCTACAGTAAACATCCATTGTGTCCTCTTTTGTAATGTCGAGTCCATTTATATGTGTTATTAATTCACCTCCATCAAATCCTGCTTTATCAAAAGGAGAGTTTGGCTCAGAAGAGTAAATATACATTCCAAAATCTAAAAATTGTTCACCATTTGCACCGAGTGTTTTGTTAAATGTATTTTCTAATATTGCGCTTATTGTTTTTTTTACAACTGTGGATGGAATACCAAACTCTTGTCTGTCAGAATTACCTGCATAAGCAACCCCTACAACTTTACCGCCTTCATTAATTATTGGACCACCAGATGAACCAGGTAGTATTTCAGCAGTATGCTCAAAGGCGTAGTCTATAGAAGACCATTGGTTACTGCCTTCAGCCTTCTCTTTTGAAACTATTCCATCAAGGTAAGTAATTTGTTCATCACCACGAGGAAATCCTATAGCTAAAATATCTTCACCTAATACAGGATTTATTTCATCAAACTCAAAATAAAAAGCTCCTCCAACAGGTAGATCGATTTTTAATATTGCTATATCATCACATTCAGAAGTTCCAATAATTTTCGATTTATAAGAATTTCTTTCTTCACCTATATATACATCTATTGTTACCGCTCCTCCAACCACATGATTATTAGTAACAATGAATCCATCTGTTGAAATAAAAAAACCTGAACCAGAACTATCACCTTGAGTTTTTACCAGTTGATTTTCACTCGATTCTTCAATTTTTATCCCTTTAGTCACAATTCTTACGACACCTTTTTTTCCATCCTTAATATTTTTTATAAGCAACTGTTCTTCAATAGGAATTGTTGATGTAGTAGTTGAGGATTCGGGGCTAGATTCGTTATTTTCCTCATTTGATAAGGTACTGGTACAGGAAATTAAAAATACTAATAGAAATAATAATTTTGTTTTCATTAAGTCTATTATTCCACAATTATTTCCGCAAATGTGGGTCTTTTGTGGGTCTTTTGTGTTTTTTACAGTGAAGATTTCTGAAAAACCCTTGTGGGCGCTACAGGATTTGAACCTGTGACTTCTTCCTTGTAAGGGAAGCGCTCTGCCAGACTGAGCTAAGCGCCCTGTTAAAAAATTATAGTTCTTACTTTGTAGAAAATATATCAAAAATTAAGATATTAGATTCTTCTATGTATTTATTATTTTGTACACAATCAAACTTAACCCAACATTGACTTCCTTCTGCTGGGTAAACACCATAACCATCTTTAATAACATAGTTTGTTGTTGGTGCATTAAGCTCATTAAAATAAAAGGGGTTCTGAAGGAAAGAAGTGTAATTACTTATCCTAGGCATGAGAAGGGTCGAAATTATTATCAAAAAGTAAAGCAGTGCTTTGTTGTTCAGTTGTTTAATCTTAAATTCTAAATCTTGAAAAATTAAACCAACACATCCAACAATTAACGTGAAAACCCCAAGACCAAGTCTTATACCTGGTGAAGATATTATCCAAGCAATACTTATGAAAACAAGATAAAGATAAATTATTAAAAAATCTTTTTTTGAAATATTTTTGTTTCCTCTTCTGTTAATAATTATTGAAACAATCACTATTAATAAAAAAGAAAGAATAAAATTTCTGGATACAACTGAATTAATTTCTTTTGAATACCAATTTGAAAACCAAGACGAAATAGGAGTACCAAAGTAATATCCTATATGAAAATCTTTAAGTGCATCCATTTCACTTGAAGCAGAATTTTTTGAATACCAGCTTAATTTGTTTAAACATGTAAAGCTGACTGGGAAAAAAAGACATGCACTTATGAGTACATTTTTAATTAACCATAAAGAACCAATCAATATTGTTGGTAATATTGCATAAAATTTTCCTACTGATAATGATTTGTTAAATAGTATTACTATGAAATACAAAACTAATGTACTTGCTCCAAAAATTCTCATCTCAATGGAAAATAAAATAATTAATGAAAGATAAAATAATTCAGATTTAGAAAGATTTTTATTTATAAGTCTATAAATCAGAAAAATATTCGATAAGTAGAAAAGAATTGCGAATGGTGTGTCTTGTTTTGTAACAGATTCAATATCAAAAAATCCGTTTCTCCCTCCACTAAATCCAAAATTATCTAAGATACCAAAAACTATCAAAAAATATGAAGAACTTTTAAGGAATCCGCTTTTATTTTTAAAAATATTAAATGAAATGATTCCAAAAAATGATGCGATAAATGATAGATTCACATAATGTAGTAAATAATATTTATCATCTAACCAAAAATTTGCCGATATATATTCGATAATTGAAGAAAACCCGTACCTAAAATGAAGGTTATAAAAGCCAATTGCTACATTGCTTTCTCTTATCCAAAGTTGATTGTTTAAATGATACAAGCCCGCGTCATATGCAAGTCCCATTTCAATTGTGCTTATTCCCAAAATTGAAGGCAGGAGTATAAAATTAAATAGACTTAGGAAATCAAATCTAAATTTTAACCTCCATGGAAGGTTGAATAATATTACCGAGAAAAGTAGTACCTGATAAATTAATATATTTGTCTTGAAAAAAAAATTAAAAATAAAAGTCAGATTCCCAATGTAAAAAAGACCAATAATTACGTAAAAGTAATGAATAGGAATATTGAAAAGAGTTTTTTCTTCTGAACTATTTTGGTTTATTGATATATTAAATAAAGATACTGTTCCTCTTCCAACTAAAAATATAAGCGTATAGAAAATAACAAATGTAATTATATGAAACATAATTAAATTTTTATTATGCTCGTTGAAGGAAACATCATCTAGTTAGAATTCTTAACATAAATTTTAGATGATCAATGACTGCACTTAAAATGTGTATTTTGGATTCACCTATTTGTCTAATTGAAAGTGTGCATGGAAATTCTTTTACTGTTGATCCATTTTGAACTGAACGAACAAATAGTTCAGCAACTGAAACAAATCCTGTGTTGTTGATTTGAATATTTTTTATTGAATTCATTCTGTAAAGTTTAAAAATAGAAGTAAATGTATATGAATTAATTTTTGTAATTTTTCTATAAATAAAATTGCATAAATAACTTATCACTAGTCGAGATTTTTTTACTCCATCTATCTTTCCATCAGGGTGATAAGGCGAGCCGTTAATAATATCTGTTTCTTTATCTAGTAGTTCCAACATATCAAATATATATTCTGGATCAAACGTACAATCGCTGTCTATAAAAACTACTAAATCTGTTTCACAATTGTTACTGATAGTATTTAGAAATCCGCCTAGATTTAAATTTGTATCATGTTTTATAATTTTTAAATTGATTATTTTTGAAAAATAATCAAAGAGTAATTTTTCAGTATTATCAGTGCTTCCATCATTTACAAGAATGATATTTGTGACTCTTTCAGAAGTTAATTTTTCAAAAATAGGTATAAGTTTTTTATGAAGATTTTTAATTCCATCTTCTTCGTTATACAAGGGAACTGCAATTGTTAATGAATCTTTCATTTGGTTTTTTTCAATTTTTCTATTTCTTGAAGTACGTCAATAATTTTGCTAGATACGTTTTTTCCATAAGGATTATCAGTATTGGAATTTTTGCTCTCTAAAAAAAATATATTTTTATTTATCTCCGTACCTATTAATTTTCCAAATCCTGACTCAATTGTTTCTGGCCTTTCGGTTGTGTCTCTACAGATTAATATATTTTTATTTGCCGATAAAACCTCTTCCTGTATGCCTCCACTATCGGAAATAACGCCAAAAGAATTTTTAATTAAATAAACCATATCAAAATAATTAACTGGTTCAATCAATATAACTTTTTCAGATAAATTATTTTTTGCTTCTACAACTGACGGATGGTTGATATAAATTATATTTCTACTTTCACTTAGAATATTAAGCTCATCCCATAATTTTTCCATATTTTTTCTATTTTCCCTTCGATGTAAAGTACAGATAATATAATTATCAATTGATTTCACTAAACTTTTAATTTTTTCAGATTCTAGATTTTTCTCAGATATTAAATTGAAACTATCAACAATGGTGTTTCCAACAAGATAAACATTTTCGTTAATCCCCTCAGATGATAAGTTATTAACCGATCTTTGTGTTGGACAAAAATGAAAACTTGCTAACTTTGAAACAAGTGTCCTATTTGCTTCTTCTGGAAATGGGCTTTTCAAATTATGGGTTCGTAGGCCTGCTTCGATATGTATGACTTCATTACCATTTTGAAATCCTGAAAGTGCAAGTGCAAACGAGGTTGAGGTATCTCCCTGAACTATAATTTTTAAATCTTTTTTTTGGTATAAAAGTTTATCTGCACTTTCAATTATTTTTGATACAAGTCGATTTAATGACTGGCCGTGTGAAATTATATCTTTAAAGGAATAATCTGGTTTACCTATTAAATTGATAAAATCTTTAACAAGATCTTCATGTTGACCTGTAAAAAGAGTTTTATAAGACATTTTTCTTTTCTTCATTTCCTGAATTAAAGGAAACTGTTTTATTATTTCGGGTCTTGTACCAAATGAAAATAAGAACATTCTTTTGTTATTTTAGTTAGTTGAATAAAGTGCTGTTCTCCTTTTGTAATAAATAAATAGAAATTGTGTAAATAGTAAATAAAGATTAGTAAATTGATGAATTATCTTTAATGATATTTAATAATATATAAACGATCCCTCTTTAGTAAATTTTATTTAATTTACTTGTTTATTTCATAAGTAGAAATTAATTTGATATTAAGAATTATAATTATCTTGATGTTTTCAATCATTTATTTTTATTTTAAAAAAATTATTAATAAGATTCTTAATAACCAAATCAAAAGTGAAGAACTAGCTTACAGAAAATATTTGTTTAATGAACTTATTGAAGAATTCAGTGAAAATTGTATAAAAAATAAAAGAATACTTGAGATAGGTCCGCGCGATGGTGTTGACACAAAAAGATTTGATCAACTTAATCCTGATGAAATAATAATGATTGATTTACCTGACAAAAAAGAAAAAAATGATCTTTGGGTAAAAGATATCAAATCAAAAAATACATTAATTACAGAAAATATTTTATATATGACATCAGATAATCTTAAAAAATTAGAAAAATTTGACCTTATTTACTGTACGGGCGTTCTGTATCATAATGCTGAGCAACTAAAATTAATAAAAAGACTTTACACCTTACTTAATGTGAATGGATTGCTCGTCATTGAAAGTGCAACTGTTCGAAATTTTTTAGTAAGAAGATTAAATGTAGTACAAATATGGTTTCCTAAAACATACCGCGATACGACAACTATAACTCATTTGCCTTCAAAGAAAGCCATAATTAGTTGGCTAAAAATGGCAGGTTTTGAACATATAAGAGTTTCCGATTGTTTTTCACCTGAAAATGCAAATTTGAAAAATATAAGATTTGCCAGCATTTCACAAAAAACCTCAGACGATAAAATAAAAACTTACTATACCAAACAATTAAAAGAAGCGTCTTATGTTCTTGGAGATTCTTCTTAGATATTGATAATTTCTTTTATTTTATAAAAATAATCTTTGAGGTTATGTTCGACATTAATTTTTTCTAATGCTTTTTTTGAGATAGAATCCATCAATTCTTTATTGATGACTGTTTCAATAATTTTGTTCTCCCATTCATCAATATTTTCATTTTTCACAATGATAAGATGCTCATTGTTAATGAATGAATCTGGATCCCAAAATCCATTTGTTTTAGAAATTAGTACAGGAATCCCTAGGCTCATTGATTGAAGAGCAACGCTTTGTCCAGATGGTTGATAAGAGTTTTTTAATGGGATTATTGTAATTACAGATTCTTCATAGTGTCTTCGTAGATCAACATCAGTTATTTCATTGCTGTTCCACTGACCTTTCAAAATTTTTAAATTTTGTTTTTTTTGATTATCTTCTAAAAGGTTTGAAATTACAAGAAAATTAAATTGTTTCATTTTATCAGCTAAATTTTTTAATAAATCTATATTTCTATTTCCATCATTACCTACAAATAAAATTTGATTACTTTTCTTAACTACATCACCACTTGCTTTCCAAAAATTTGTATCAATAGAAAAGCCAGTGAAATGAAATTTTTTGTTATTACTCATTAATATATTGGCTCTATCAAATTCTCCTTTCCCTAAAAAAAATAGATTGTCTACACAGAACACAAGTAATCTAATAAATGAATTATGAAAAAAAGAAAGAGATTTAAATTTAATTTTTTTACTAAAGAGCCCCATAACAAAAAAATTTACTTGTTTTTTTGTAAAAATTTTCAGCAAAATTAAAATCGGCAAAACAGAAAATCCTACGCTTTCATTAACGATAAAAACTCGATCTGAATTTTTTAATATTTTATAATTTTCTAAATTACATACCATGTGGCTGTACGATGGAAGACTTAAAAATTTGTTCAAAATCTTATCGTAAAAATAAAAGATCCTATTTATTTTTTTTGGCTTTTGATTAAGCTCAATTATTTCAACTGAATAGCCCTCAGATATAAAACTATTAACTAAGTAATAGTGATCTAAAGCTTGATATGTTTTATTTTCAATTTTTTCTTTCCTGCCTTGATAAAAAATATATGTAATTTTTTCCATACTAAATATTTATGTTATATTTAAAAATTTTTATTGACAGAAATTAATAAATAAAAATGTATACATAATTTATAAATTTTGTAATATGATTGCAAATAGAAGCTAAAGTGATTAAAAAATCCACATATGAATTATCAAAAATCAAAAATAATCAATTTATTTTGCATCATCACTTAGGACTAGGTGACCATATAATTTGTAATGGATTAGTAAATTATTTATCAAGAGATTTTGAATTAATCTATCTGCCTGTAAAAGAAAAAAATTTTAAAAACGTCGAGTATTTGTATAAAGAAAATAATGTTATCAGCCTTTTTCAAATTGAAGATGAAGAAATAGATATAAGAAAATTTTCAAAAGAACACAATATACAAATTTTAAAAATAGGTTTCAAAAAAAGGGGTAAGCCATTTAACTCTGGTTTCTATAAACAATTAGATTTACCATATAGTCACTCGGTAGATTTCTTTTCACTTCCCAAAAATATTGAATTTGAAAAAAAACTTACAAATTATATGAAAAGCAATTTTAACGTGAAAGATGATTATGCATTAGTGCATAATGAAAGCTCTTTGGGAACAATTGATTTAAAAATATCATCAAATCTTAAACCAATTTATGTACAAAAAAATTTAGATATTTATAAAAACATGTTCCTATATCGAGATTTAATTGAAAATGCAACTGAAGTTCATTGCATTGATAGTAGTTTTATCCATTTAGTTGAAAGAGTGAATACAAAAGGAAATTTGTTTTACCACAACATAAAAAATGTAAATACAAAGGGGGCAAATATTAAATTAATTAAAAATTGGGAAATTATAGATTATTAGAAGCTTATAATTTACTTTATTGAGTAACTTAAGAGTTAGAGATGGAAATTCAAATACCAATATCTGTTGGAGAGTTAATAGACAAAATAACAATCCTTGAAATTAAAATTGAAAAAGTAAATAATCAAATAAAAAAAATAAATATTAAAAAAGAACTTACTGAATTAACTAAAATTTTTAATGATTTAAAAAATACTGAATTAGATCCTATGTATCGTCAATTAAAAATTATAAATAAAAAACTATGGGATATAGAAGATGAAATAAGAGTTCATGAAAAAAACAACAATTTTAATGATGAGTTTATTGAGCTTGCGAGAAGCGTCTATGTTACAAATGATGAAAGGTTTGAAATTAAATCAAAAATTAATAATTTGTATGATTCAGATATCGTTGAAGAAAAACTCTATGAAGAATATTAATATAAATTGATCGCTAAATTCGTATCTAAATTTCTTACATATATAGATTTAGTTTATTTTAAATTTCTAGACACTATTTATTTTTTTTACTGTGGGTTTGTAAACATAATTAAATACAAAAAATTATATGAAAAAAAAATAACATACATAACAGGAGCAGATGATCAATTCTATAATCAATCAAGAAATTTAATCCTAAATATAAATAAATATGATGCTTCACAAAAAATAATTTTTTATAACTTGGGTCTTCAAAAAGAACAAATAGAAGAAATTAGGAAATATAAAAATGTGGTTTATAAAGAATTTGATTTCACATCTTATCCCAATTTTGTCTCAAAATATGTTGATGGGAAATTGGGCGCATACGCATGGAAACCAATAATTATTTATGAAGAATCTAATAATCTTGACGGAAATATTCTTTGGATAGACTCAGCATGTTTACTTAAAAAGAAACCTATCAAGATTAAGACATTTCTTACATACAGTAAGCTTTTTATTACATTTTCAAGCAACACAATTGAGGATTGGACACATCCTATGTCAATTAAACATTTAAACTTTCCAACAAAATATTTAAGAAAAAGAAACTTCATGGCAGGGATTGTTGGATTTAACAGTCAAAATAATTTAGTAAAAAAACTTATTAGTGAATGGAAAAAATATTCACTTATCGAAGATTGTATTTCTCCGCCAGGAAGTAATAGAAAAAACCACAGACAAGATCAATCAATATTTTCAATGCTTTTATATATTCATAAATTAGATAAGTATAAATTAAGAGATTATAAAAATTCAGAGTTAATAATTGGACAAACATTTAATAAAATTTACCTGCAAGATATCAAAAAAAATGAGAAAAAATATTACATGTATGAAATGTTTGATGACAATTTAATTAATGAAACTACTAACTCATATGAAAGATCAGATATTCTTTTATTGTTCGATATTGAAAAATTTAACCGAGAAAAATATAAGGGTTATGAGAAAAAGAAGATTGTGATTGTCTTAGAGAGTATAGATGATCTCTCTGATGAAATGGAAAAAGAAAATTCTTTCATAGATTTATTCTTATTACTCAGCAGCAGAAAAACAGAAGCCCTTAATATAAACTTTCTAAGTACTGATAAGAATTCAAAATTTTTTGAAGTTAAAGATATCAAACGAAAGTTAGAAAAAGTTGAAAAATAGCACAATCAACAAAAATAACTTTATTACTAGCAATAAATTTGCAAAAATTGCTGACGTTATTTTTTCACAAAATATATCTGTTGAAAACAAGGAGGGACTGACTGATATAAAAATTATGTCAGGATCAAATAATCCACATCATAAATCAATTATTTACAAAAAAACAAAATTTAATATAAAAAGCGATTCAATTATTTTTTCTCACTCAAATTACATAAATGAATTGTTTTATATTTTAAAACAAATGAATCAAATTAAAAATTTAACATTAATTACTTCACAATCCGATAAATCAGTAAATAAAAAAATATATTCCAAAAAACCAGAGAGTATAAATAATTGGTTTTCTATCAATAATCTTGCTTTTGAATCAGTAACATCTATACCACTAGGTTTGGGGAATGATTTTTCAAAAAAAAATATTAATAATAATGATTTGATTGATTTGAATTTTGAAAGTTATAAGAAAAAAAATCCAAACTTATATTTAAATTTTAATGTAAATACAAATCCTTTTGAGAGATCATATCTCATGGATTATTTTAAACAGTTTGAATGGGTGTCTATTGAGAACAATGTTGAAAAAAAGAAGTATATGAACTCACTTAAAGAAAGTTCTTTTGTATTGTGTCCTCCTGGAAATGGATATGATACTCATAGAGTATGGGAAACTTTATACTCAGGATCTATTCCGGTTGTAAAAGAAAATGAAGCTTTTGATCAATTCAAAGATCTACCAATTTTGTTTGTTACTTCTTTTGAACTTGTAACGAGACAGTTGCTTGAAAATTTCTTAAATAATTTTGAAATATCAAATTACAATATCGAAAAATTAGATATCGCCTACTGGGAAAAAAAGATGACCCAATATAAAAAGACGAATAAAGAAGTTGAAATATCTTACAAGGTAGAAAATTTATATTATTCAATATTTTATGTTGTTGAAGATACTTACAACAAATATTTAAAAAAATTAAAGGCGTTTTTTTACAAAATTTTCTTTAAGTTAAATAAATTTAGAAATACAAGGTTTCTACGATGAATGTTGCATACTTTCTTACTTATGACTATTCCTTACATACTTGGGATGAATCTGGAACATTACAAAGAGAGCTAAAAATTTTAGAAAAATTAAAAGATAATGGAATGAAGTTTACACTAATAACGTACGGGGATAAAAAAGACTTAATGTTTGATGATGTAAACGAAATTTTTGAAGTAATTCCAGTTTATGATCACATCAAGTATTTCAACAATAAAATATTGAGGTTAATTTATTCGTTTACAATACCATTCAAAATACAGCATCTGCTTAAAGATACAAAAATACTCAAACAAAATCAATTAAGTGGAGCGTGGATAAGTATTATTCTTAAAAAATTACTAAAAATTCCATTATTTATTAGGACTGGTTACGATACATATTTATTTTCAATTAAAGAAGATAAAGGAATAGTTGAAAGAATGTTCTTTAAGCTTTTGACAAAAATCTCATTAAAGAATGCTGACATCTATACTGTCACGAGTGAAGATGATATTAATTTTTTAAACAATGAATTTAAAATTAATTCAAACAAAATATTCTTAATAAGAAACTGGGTAGATATTGACAAGAATATAAACTTTAATGACAGGATAGAAAACAAAATTCTTTGTGTTGGAAGATTAGTGCCACAAAAAAACTACTTTTTTTTAATTGATGCGATATCAAATGTTGGTATAGAAAATATAGAAATTGATATTTACGGTAAAGGTCCATTGGAAAAAGATTTAAAAAATTATGCTGAAATTAAAAAGGTAAAATTAAATATTTTCAAAAATATTTCTCATAAAGCATTGTTAGAAGAATATAAAAAATATAAGTACTTTGTAATTCCATCTATTTACGAAGGAAACCCTAAGTCGTTACTAGAGGCAATGGCAAATGGGTGCGTTGTTTTTGCAAGTAATATTCCAAATCATAATGAAATAATAGAGCATAAGATAAATGGATATGTTTTTGACTTAAATGAAGAAGACTTGTCACAAACATTTAATGAAGCTTTTGATGATAACTCTGAAATTATGCAAAAAAATGCTTATAACTTAATGAAAGAATCTTATGACTTTCACAAAATAAAAGTTGAACTATTAGAAAAAATTAGAAGTCTAAATTAGATATGTAGTATTCTAAAGTTAAAATTCTCCATATTCTATTTGCATTTAACCTAGATTTTCTCAAAGATAAATTTTTTAATATATTTTTATTAAAATTTTGAACAATTATGCCATCATAAAAATATTTTTCAATTTTATTTATATTTGAATAAACCCATGTTTCAAGATCAAAAATAAATCCCATTTTTTCCCTATTTACAAAGTCTTTATTAAAGTCTTCTAATAAATAATCTTTTAATAAAGACTTTGACCTATCTATTTCAAAATAACTATTCTTGGTTGATAAAATATATTCAATCAATTTATGATCTACAAATGGAGATCTTACTTCAAGTGAATTTGCCATTGATGTTCTATCAACTTTTAACATCATCATTTCAGACAGGAACAGCTTGTAATCAGAAATAAGTAAACTTTTATATTCATTTTCATTAGCGTTATTAAAACCTTCTGCATAAGCCTTCCTTTTTGATTCTAAATTTAATAAGCTCATAAATTTTTCATCAAACAGAAAAGAACTAAACGAGATACCTATATCTTTTGAAAATGAAAGAATATTTGCACCGGTTCCTAATTGTGGCGGATAAAAACTATAAAGTCCAGAATACAAATTCTGAATAAATGATTTGCTTTTAATAGCATTATTAAGCCTTTTGTATCCTCCAAGCAATTCATCACCTCCATCTCCTGATATTGCAACTTTATATTTACCAGCAATTTTTTTAGATAGAAGATATGAGGGCACTAAAGAAGGATCAGCATATGGTTCATCAAGTGAATTTAACGAATCAAATATATCATTATCTTCAATATTTTTATTTATTTGAACTGCTTCATGGTTTGTCCCATATTTTTCCGCAACTTCTCTAGACCATTTTGATTCATCATATTTAGAATCCATAATTTCTACAGAAAATGTATTCAAATCTATGTTGTTATCGTTTAAATTTTTTGCAATAGATGAAGAATCTATTCCTCCAGATATAAAATTAGCAATCTCTACATCTGCTTCTGTTCTAAGTGTGACAGCTTCAGAAAAAATATCAAAAAAAACATTTCTATCAAATGGTTTATTATCAACAAACTTATCAATTTCCCAATAATTTTTCGATGTATAGGTAAATTGATCAGAAGATATATCAACTTCGATAATTTCTGCGGGTTTTAACTTTTTTACATTTTTGAAAATTGTATTAGGTGATGAAATAATTCCACAATCAAGATATTCGTAAATACTTTCTTCATCCATACTGGTATTGTTGGAAAGTTTTGCAACAGATATCAAATTTGAACCGAAAGAAAGATTTTTGTTATCAAAATTAACAAATAAAGGTTTCTGACCAAGCCTATCTCTTGCAAATATAATTTTTTTTTGTTTGAAGTTAATATAAAAAATTGCAAATTGACCTCTTAAGCTATTAATAAAATTAATACCTTCAAGATCAATACCATTCAAAATTGTTTCGGTGTCGGAGTGGTTTGTAAAAAACCTAACGTTGTTCTTTTCTAATTTTTTTCGTAGTTCTCTGTGATTATAAATTTCACCATTGAACATTATTAATGACTCTCCGCTATTGGATACCATTGGTTGGTTTGCCTCTGAAGATAAATCTAGAATTGATAACCTATTAAATACAAAGTTATATTTCAAACTATTTTTTTCACCGCTATAACTATTTAATGAGTCTGGCCCTCTACACTCAATTAAATTATTACATTTAACTACATTTTCATAATCAAAATTTTCATAAGATATTTTTCCTATAAAACCACACATTCAATAATTATATATAGTTAAAAACGACTATAACCTAATATTTCTTTGTAATGGTTAATATTGAAGACTTTGAAATATTGTATTGTTTCGATGATAACTACAATATTCAAGCAGTTACTTCAATAATGTCATACCTTGATTCTGTTGAAAAAAAACAAACTATTAACATTATTCATACTACAGGTTTCATAGAAAACCAGCTTCCTAAAGAAATCAAAGATCATAAAAATTTAGAAAATATTAAGGTTTATAAGTTTGAAAATTATGAATATAAATTTCCAAATATAGAAAATGTTCATATATCAGAAGCAACATACTTTAGATTGTTTATTCAAAACTATTTGGAAAAAAATATAAAAAAGTTGGTTTATATTGATCCTGATGTTGTCTGTGTAAATGATCCATCTACAAAAATAAATTCAACTTTTAATGAAATGAAAAAAAATAACAATATCATCTCAGCTAAAACTGAAATTTATAAGTCATCAGAAGATAAAGAAGTTTTTGAAAGATTGAATTTGTCTGAAAAGTATTTTAATGCAGGAGTAATGCTTATTGATTTCCATGAGTGGAGCAACAAAGATTTAACTAGTAAATTGCTTGAAAGACTTAATGATATAAATGAACATATAAAATTTTGGGATCAAGACGTATTAAATTCTTTTTTTAATGGAGATTATTTTGAACTTGATGAAAATTTAAACTTTTCAGCCTTTAAAATTAAAGATTCTGATAAACAAATATCATTAATTCATTTTCTAGGTAGCAAAAAACCTTGGCTTACGAGCGGTGTGTTTGAAAAAAGTTCTGAAATTTATCATTTCAATTTTAGAAAATTTAACAATTCTACATATCATATTGAACACAAGTGGAAATTAGGTTCTCTAAAAGAGTTATTAAAGGCAATATTTTTACTTAAGATTTTAAATCTCAAATTTGTTGCAAAATACTTAAAAGAATTCTTTTTATCATTAAGGGTTTAAAATAAAATAGAGTCAATGAAAATTTTAATTCTTGGAAGTAATGGGTTAGTTGGATCCTCTCTTACGAAGATTCTTGCTGAAGATAAAGATAATTTTGAAATTATTCCTGCTAATAGACAAGCATGCGACTTATTAGATTTTCAAAAAACAAAAAACTATATTAATAATGTATCACCAAATTTAATTATTAATTGCGCCGCGAAGGTTGGTGGCATATTTGCTAACTCTACATACAGATCTGATTTTTTAATTGAAAATCTTAAAATCAATTTAAATTTTCTAGAATCAATAATTGAAAAACCCGAAATAAAAGTAATAAATTTAGGTAGCAGCTGTATATATCCTTTAGAGGCCGATAATCCGATTAAAGAAGAATCAATAATGTCTGGAAAGCTAGAACCAACTAATTCTCCTTATGCAATGGCTAAATTAACAGCAATAGAATTAGGTGAATCTCTGGCTTCTCAATATGGACATAAAATTTTGAATTTAATGCCAACAAATCTTTATGGTCCAAATGATAATTTTTCAGAAATGGATAGTCATGTAATTCCAGGATTAATCAATAGGATGCATAATTCAATGATATCAAAAGAGCCTTCTTTCAATGTATGGGGTACGGGAACTCCAAAAAGAGAGTTTTTATATGTTGATGACCTCTCATATGCAATAAAATTTCTTATTCAAAATGAAATTTATGAAGGTCTTTACAATATTGGGAGTGGTTTTGAAATAAGTATTGCTAGCTTGGTTGATACGATCGCTGAGATAGTAAAATATGAAGGAAAAATTGAATTTGATACAAAATATCCTGATGGAAATCCAAGAAAAGCAATAGACTCCTCAAAAATAAATAAGTTAGGATGGAAGCCTAAAGTAGATATTAGAAACGGCTTAAAAATTACTTATGATTGGTATAAAAGCAATTTATAAATCAATCTTCCCAGGTCTTTTGAAGTAACCCATTGTCCATCAAAACTTTTTCTTTTTCTGCAAGGATTAAATCTTCATCCACCATGAGTTTTACTAATTGATCAAAGCTAGTCTCTGGAGCCCACTTAAGTTTATTTTTAGCTTTTGAATAATCTCCAAGTAAAAAGTTAACTTCATTTGGTCTCATATATTTCTCAGATGTCTTGACATATTTTTCCCAGTCTAAATCAACAGCTTTAAACGCTTTTTGGGCAAATTCTTTAACTGTATGTGTTTCTCCAGTTGCTAAAACCCAATTGTCTGGTAATTCATGTTGCATCATCATGTACATACCTTTTACAAAATCACCAGCAAAGCCCCAATCTCTAGAGGCCTCTAAATTTCCCAGCGTTACATTGTTTTGTATACCGTGAAATATTCTTCCAACTGCTCGTGTTATTTTTCTTGTCACAAAAGTTTCCCCTCGATGCGGTGATTCATGATTAAAAAGTATTCCATTAACGCAAAATAATTGATATGAGTCTCTGTATATTTCGGTTAAGTTGTGAGATAGTACTTTTCCTGCAGCATAAGGACTTTTTGGCTGAAATATCGAATCCTCATTTAATGATTCTGAGTTAACACCACCAAACATTTCTGATGAAGATGCTTGGTAAAATTTTATATCTTTTTTCGAATTTCTTACGGCCTCTAAAAGAGAGACGGTCCCTGTCGCATTTGTTAAAGTTGTATATTGTGGATTTTTAAAGGAAACCGCAACATGAGATTGTGCCGCCAAATTATAAATCTCATCTGGTTCAATATTATTTACTAAATTATTTAAAGATGCTGAGTCGGTTAGGTCAGAATAATAGAGAACTAGCTGCTTATCTGGGCTATATTTTGATATTAAAGCATCAATCCTTTGAGTATTAATGCTAGAGTTTCTTCTAATTGATCCATGAACTTCGTAACCTTTTTCGAGTAATAATTTAGATAAATAGTATCCATCTTGTCCAGTAATACCAGTAATAAAAGCCTTCATATTATATATTTATCTTAGATGAGTTATTGTTTATAGTCTTAATAAAATATCCCATAAAAAAATAGAATAAGGCAGGAAAATGTGGATTTTCCATTGATGCATCAAAAAAAGACACAGTAACAAAAGGTAACATATAAAGAAACAGTAGATTTTTTGATTTAGTCAATCTAAAAATATGAATAATGAATAATGTGAAAAAAGTAATAGATAATAAACCACCTCTTGCAAATATATTTACTAAAAAATTGTGGACATTTTCATTTGTACCATCGTAACCAGACCTATCAGGATTATCCATTGCGGGAATTATATCTTGATGTCCAAAACCAAAAAGAACCCAATTATTTTGATATCCCTGACTAAATACATCTTGCCATATTTGTAACCGCCAATTTATGTTTCCATCTGTTGAAAAAAGTCTGGAGTCATCTATATATAAGGATAAAAAAGTTGCTGATGTGTCTTTATTTTGAAAAATCTCACTTACAACAGTTATGCCTTCGTCTTCCTGTAAATTAGATCCTGATACAAAATATGATGAAATGAAAAAAAGAGCAAAAAATAGTAAAATCAAATAAGAAATTACTTTTTTATTCCCAAATATATCGTCTTTAATTAAGTACAAATAATAAAATGAATAAATTAAAGCACTTAAAAATGCTCCTCTACTTTTAAAAATAAATATTGGAAAATATAATCCAGAAATGATAAAAAATAAAATCAGATTATATTTCTTAGTTTCAAAATTAATTTTTGAATATATATAATTTCCACAAGTAACAATCACAAAAAAAGCAACAGTCATATGAGCCTTATTAAAATCAAATTTATCTGAATATGTCTCAAAAAAATTAATAAATATATTTGGATAATAAACAACTGTAAAAATGTAGTTTATTATTACAGCAATATTTAAAAAATAAAAAAACTTAATGTTGTCTTCAAATTTTAAATTAATAATATTCCCAAAATAGAAAAAAGAGATTACCCATATGTACAAACTAGCCTTGTACATATAAGGTTCAAATAGGTTTTCATCTCGTAATAAAGATGAAATAATAAAAAATAAAATTAATGCTGTATGAAAACTAAAAACATGTTTTAGGTCTAAATTATTAATGTTTTTGTATAGAAGTAAAAATACAAAATAAATTAATAATCCTAAAAGAACAATATACTCCCCCAATCGATAGCCAAAAAGAAAAATTCCAGATAAAGATCTACCAAAAAAAAGAAAAGAAAACATGAAAATAAAAATTGAGATATTAAAAAAGCTTATTTGTAGTTTTTTTGTTGTCATAATATCAAATTGAGACTTTACTTTTAATTCTAAATAATAGCTTCATAACCTTCTTAAGAGTCAAATTGTATATTATTGTGTAAAAGTTTTGATTTAATCTTTTGATAATAAAATTGTCTTTGTTATTTAATAATTTTTGAAAAAGGAGTTCAAACTCTTCTGACATTTTCTCACTTGATAAAGGATAATCAATTATCTTTAATTTATATTGATCATAATTATTTATAAAATAATCAAGTTTTTCTTCTAAATTCTCTAAATTGAATTCAAGACCATAGTCTCTACAGTATTCTGTAATGCCTCCACTTTTGATAAACATTATTGGAAGCCCGCATTGGGCTGCTTCAATATGGTGGTTTCCAGAAGGTTCATTGATAGAGCCCGTTATATAGATATCATATTTTTTTAGTTCTTCTCCTAATTCTTTTTCTGAAAGAGGTTTTAACGTTCTCACATTTTGAAATTCAAAATTATTTGGTAAATTACCAATGTACGTAAATTCCAATTTTTCTTTCCACTGTTTGCTATTTAACATTTCGTCAATTTTTTTATATGAATCAAAACCTTTCATCCAATTCCCGCTCCAGTGATGTGTGACTAATTTAATTGGATAATTACCGTCCCAAAAACTTTTATTGACTAAATTAAAGTATTTTTGGTTTGCTCCACCTAAAATTACTTTCGAATCATCTTCCTTTAATCCTAAATTTTTATATATGTCTTGTATCCATCTACTTACGTATATTGTGTAATCAATATATTTGTTTGAGCTGACAATACTTTTATTAACATGCGATGTATTCTTTCTTTCATCGCACTCGTTGATTCTCTGAACTGATATTGCATTAGGATTTATATATTTTTGATAAAAGTTTATATCATTATCATCATATGTTGCCTGTTCGGAATCAATTAATGGATTCATGAGCATAATAATGTCTATATCTTTTTCTGAAAGATCGTAGATTACTTTATGACCGTTTTCTGTGAGATAGTTTTGTAGATTTTTAACAAAAAGATTCCCTCCACCATATGGTCCGTCGATAAATTTTGATCCAATACTAATTTTCAAAAGAACCTCTCAAATTACAAAAATTTACTTGCCTCAGGTAATTTATTCTTTCTTACACATAATGCATAGTACTCTTGTTGATCGCGAAATTTGCTCGATATGTTCTCTTCCATATTTAATATATATAATGATTCTTTAATTATTTTTACATTTGTATTCGAATAAATAATATCCCAAATTAGTTTATAGTCCTGTGAATAATAAAAGTCTTCATTGTATCCACCATGAAATAAAATTGTGTTTGTTTTTGCCAAGAGAGTTCCATGAATAAATGGATTTTTATATCTTAGAACAAGTTTTTTGGGTAAGTAAAAAGATAAATTTGGAATAACTTTGTTTGAATTTTTAATATTTGCTCTCGAATAAACTATATCTAAATTTTTGTCTTTTAAAAATTTTATCTGTGTTTCTAACCTTGATAGAAGGCTTATGTCATCTGCATCTTGTCTGGCAATGTAATATCCCTGTGATTGTTTAATAAGCTTGTTTAATGATCTTGTTAATCCAATATTTTTCTCATTTTGAAAGATTCGAATTCTGGAATCTTCGTTGCTTAGGTCTTTACAAATATTAAAAGTATTGTCATGTGACCCATCATCCATAATTAAAATTTCTAAATTTTCAAATGTCTGATGTTGGATACTTTCTACAGCTGCTTTTATCGAGTTTTCGTTGTTGAAGGTTGAAATAAGAACACTTATTTGATTATTATTTTTTATATTCATCTAGTTAATAATTCTTTGATTTATTTCGTTAATTAATTTCATCTTATTAAGTTTATTTTTTATATAGCTTTTATTTTGAATACCAATCTCATCGAGATTTGGATTATTTATAAATTGTTTGATTTTAATTTTCAAATCTTCATAATCATATTGCTTATACATAAATTCATAATTATTTGGAAAAAATTCACTTATTCCACCTGTGTCTGGAAATATAGAAGGTACTGCTAGCATTGAAGCTTCGCATAAGATTGTCGGTTGCCCTTCAAATAGTTTGGTTGCACTTATAACACCTTTTGAGGTTTTAATGATTTTCAAAACTTCAGCATTATTTTTTTCTCCGAGAAAAATAATCGACTCACTCTCATAATTGTTCTTTAATTTTTCGAAATCAGGTCCATCACCAATTATTTTGAGTTGAATGTTTTGGAGATTTAGTGATTTAAATGAAACTATTAATTCCTCAACACCTTTATCTTTTGATATTCTACCGGCATAAACTAAGCTTTCATTTTTGCTTAAAGTCTTGCTACTATCATCTGCTTCTAAGTAGTTAGGAAAAATTGACAATCTAGATGGGTCAACACCTAATTTAATCAGATAATCGTAGTGGAACTTTGTAAGAACAAATATAGAAAAATTTCCATTTAAAATATATTTAAAATATTTCCTGCCGAAATTTAAACCTATGATTGATTTAAAATATGATTCTTCATAATATTTATTGAAAATCTTATTGTTTGCTTTAGTAATGCCACATGCACCACAATACTCATTGTTCCCAAGATGCTTTCTATGAAAAAACGTTTTTGTGCAATCGTATCTAAAGTTGTGAAGCTTCACTATTGTATCAATATTATTCTCGGCTAGGACTTTAAAAATCCCTAGTGATGCTTTAAACCATGTGTTGTGTACATAAGCTAAGTCAGGTTTGAATTCACTTATTGTTTGTTGAACAATTTTGTTACTTTTATAATTTCTACTAAATAATAATGAAAATATCTGAGAAAAATTTAGTTTTGTGTCGTTTTTAAAAATTATTTTTTTAACTTCAAAATTCTTTTCTAGAAATTTTATTTCGTTCTGAACAGATATATCTTCACCCCCTAAGTTTTGGTATTGATTATGTATTACTAATATTTTTGACATAGGAAGTTAAACTTCATTTATTTCCGTAATTCCATTTTTGGAGATAAATCTTATCTCTTTATCGTAGTTAATTAATTCATCAGCCGAATGAGTTGAGTTTAAGATAGTAATATTTAATGACTCTAAAATCTGATAAACAAGTAATTTTGATTTGCTATCTAGATTTGAAGTCGATTCATCTAATAATAGTAAATCAGGTTTTGAGAGAATTGCTCGAATGAAAGCAATCTTTTGCATCTGGCCTGATGATAAACTCTTATTACTTACAAGGTCATCAAGTTCAATATCATTATTTTCAAACAGTTTGAATTTATCAATTTCTTTGTTAATTTCTTCATCTGAAACAATAGCCTCAATACCATACATAATATTATCTCTTAAGGTTCCTCTAATTATCATTGGGTAAGCGCTCACATAACTAGTTTTGAAAGTATTTAAAATAACTTTCCCACTTTGTGCATAAAAAACTCCTGAGATTAAACCTAATAATGTACTCTTTCCAACACCATTTGGACCAGTAACTATCGTATGAGTATTTCGTTTTACTTGTATATTTAATTCTTTAAAAATATATTTTTCAGAATTTAAATATTTAAAGTTTACATTTTCTATATTGGCAATCAAGCTTGAGTTATTTTCTAGAACTTGAAAATTGTCTGAGAAGATATTTTCTTTATTTTTTTCAATTGCTAAAAATTTTTCTAAATGAACATACGTAGCGATTGATAAGCTTAGTACTCTATTAAATTCTCCAAGTGATTGAAAAAGACGAAGGATTATTGCAATAAACTCCAGTGTTATCCTCGAAGCTAAAGTTGAAAATAAAAATAAAATTGATAGAAAAACCATCGTTATAAAACTTGGAACAAGACTATTTAATGATCCGTATTTCAAATTATTTATCTGGGACGAATAATAGTCGTAAAGGTTCTTTTGAAACATTATTTTTTCATTATTAAAGTTTTTCATGATTTTTATAAGATATAAATTATCAATTACTCTCTCTATATCGTTACTAATTGAAAGGCCAGAATTAAAACTAATGTGAGAATATTCTCTATTTAATTTTGTAAAGTATCTCAGTGGGATTATAAGAAATAGGAAACCAATGAAAAAGTAAAATACAGCAGATGGTTGAGTAAATAGCAAAAAACTTGAAAATAATATAATTTTTACAAAACTAGTAATCAAGATAGAGAAATTTTGATAAAAGTTTGCTACATGACTACATAATGTGTTCACAAAAAAATATGAATCAGATATTGAAAAATTACCTCGTAAATATACTTCATTTAAAAAGTCGATTTTTAATTGTTCTTCAATCGTTAATCTCAAATTATGGATGTTCATTGTATCTAAATAAATAACAACAAATCTCAAAATAATAAACAGAGGAAGAAAAGACTTAATTTGATCAAGATCAATAAAATTTAAAGAATTAGGAAGTAACGCTGTCTGAAAAAATGCAGTAAATAAATAAATTATTGCTAAATCAAGAACAACAACTAAATTTGATAAGAATACTGAGTAAAAAATTTTTAGTTTTTTATTTTTTACCTTTATAAGTCTTGATACATTTCTAATGTTTATAAGAGACTTTTGTAAGCTTTTAAACATATCTATTCAATAATAGACACTAAAAGATTTCAAATTAAAAATATTTAATTAAAAAGTAGTGACAAACTTTTTTTTATAATTTAAATCGTTAGTAACCATTTATACTTGTCTATATTGCTTATGAAAACAAATAACAAGCTGGGAAATTTCTATTTTTACATCTCAATATTATTTGCTGTTGTATCACCTTATATATTTTATAGATTGATTGATCATGAAAAAACTGTCTATATTGTCTCATTTTTTTTAATTTTATTATTAATTTTTTTAGCTTCAAATCTGGATAAACCTGTTACTAACATTTTTAGCATTTTGATAAATTTACTGAATTCTATAAACATTTATATGTATTACTTCGTAATCTTTATTTTTGTATTTATTACACAAAATCTTTACCTCAATTATGAAACAATAACATGGGATACAGCCTCATATTTAGTTGCTTCTTTATCATTACAGGATGGGTATCTGCCTTATGAAGCACAATGGGAATCCAAAGGACCACTTCTTACATACATATACTATTTTTTGATTCTGATATCTAATAAATCGCTAGTGTTGATCAAGCTATTAAATGATCTGATACTATTTATAATCTCAATTTTTATGTTTAAGACTATTTCAATTGTAAAAAAAGAACAGAAATTATATTCTTTAACAGCAACACTACTTTTTCTAAGCTTATTGAGTGAGCCGCAATATATATCTGCCTACTCAGAATTATTTGTATTGTTATTTATTTCTATTGCGTATTATCTTTACTGTAAATTTGAGTGGAAAAACAATAATATATTTTCAATACCTTTAATTATTTCGTTGGCAAGCTTAATTAACCAAGTTGCAGTGATTTTTTTACTGCCATATATTTTTGATATATTAGTTAAAAAAAAATTAAACATCAAAATATTCAAAACATCACTTTTTGGATTTTTGCTACCGCATGTTTTATTTCAAGGAATATACCTTGCTAATGGTTTATATGATATTTTTATTACTAATTATCTCATTATTCCATTTGGATACTCATCTGAGGGATTTGTTTCATTTTCTTCTTCTTTGAATGAATTAAAGGTCTGGTTCAGAGATTTTTTCTATTACAATAAATATATTTATTTTTCATTGATAACTTTGTTGTTTTATCAATTTATTCAAATTTATAAAAATAAAAAATTTATATTCGCTGATTTAATTTATATGAATATTTTTATATCTCTTTCAATATATTTCATAGGAGGCACGAATTATTCGCATCATTTATTTTATTTTATTTTTTTTATTCCATTTTTAATTGTGAAATTTAACTACAACGGATCTTATATTGTTGTATTTCTTATGATAGTATTAAGCGCTTCATCAATTTTTTATAAAACATTTCCAATTGCTAGTAATAATTTAACAAACATTAGTGAAATAGAAAATAATTATCCAATATACAAGCTCTCACAAGAAATAGATTCATATTTTGAAAATGATTATTCGATATTTGCACTGGAGTATGCTTTGATTTTGTTTTATCTTGATAAACCAAATTATTCATACATTGTCCACCCGACAAACCATTTTGAAGACTACATAACAGATCCATTAATAAATTTTGGTAGAATTCGAAAAAATAATGTTGATTACCTTTTAAGTACAAATCCTGACGTGATTTTGTGTAATTCAATTAGAATTTTTGCTGGTGGAGCTCCTACTGATAACACTGACTTTGATTGTAATTATGAATCTTACAAGGCAGAATATATCCAGCTTGATACGGCACGATATAGGACAGATAGAACAGTTGAATTTTATTATGACCCCTATAAGCCCATGAATGTATTTATAAAAAAATAATTTATCAAATTAATATTGATAATGTAAGTTTAAGAAGATCATAATTAGATCAAAATGAAAGAGTAAAAACTTGAATATTACAAAATTTCTAAAAAAAAATGTTATTTTAATATTTTCTTTTCCTGTTTTAGCAAATAGTTTTCTTAACTTATTTTTAAATATGGATCAGATAATTTTTCAAAGAATATATTTTGTAAAATTTATCTCATTCTTATTGGGAACAATATTTTTCTTCTATGTTTCAAATACAATCAATAATGCTCTCAAAGTTGGAGGTCGAGCTATATCTTTAGTGATCTTTTTTACAAGTTACTTTACAATTGATTCTGTTTTCTTATTTATTAGCAAAAATTTGACTTTCGAGTCATTAATAATATACATTTCAGCAATTTGGATTATATTATTAATTTATAGTTCAAAAAGCATAGTCAATATACTTAAAATATTTTTTTCGTATTTAATTTGGCGAATATTTAATAATAATTTTTCAGATGACATATCGAATAATACATATTACAGAGAGTTAAATACTGATGTCCCTGTACAGTGGTTTGATATTGCAAGAATGATTTATGAAAATAATTATTACTTTGCGCTTGAAAACAATTTAATTGAAGGCCAAGGTCTCCTGCCAAGTTATGTTCAAGCATTTTTACTCGAAATTGGTTTTAATTTCGAAAAATTTCAATTTATACAAGTAACTTCGTTTCTTTTTTTAAGTTTTAGTATTTTATTGATTGGAGATTTAAATATAAATTACAAAGAAAAAATAATTTTTTCACTTGTATTTATTTCATTAATTTTAAATAATAATTGGCTCGAGTACTTATTAGTTAATTCATTAATGATTGAAGGAATAGTCAGTTTTTTTATTTCTGTTTATTTATTTAATTTTTCAAGAATGTTAAAAAATGTAAATGCTACTTCATTTCTTTTTTTTCTAACTTTTGGAGCATTAGTACTTACAAAAAACTTCATATCACTTATATCCTTGTTGATAATAATTTCAAGTGTTTTATTAATAAAAAAAAATATTTACATTATTTCAAGTACAGCTGTCTATTTATTTTATTTAATTTATCAAAAAATTTATTTTTCTGAGCTACAAAATTTTGCATATACAAGTGAGATCGATTTTAGAGATTTATTATTTGATTTTATTTATCTAAGAGATTTAGACTTTTCAAATATTGTAAATATAATCAATCAATTTCTTATTGATAAGCCGACAAGTTATATCGTTTTGGTATTTTTAATAGCTAATATTTTTGGTTTATTTATACAAAAATCAAATTCAACAGAAGATAATATTATTTTATTTTTTATAATAATTAATTACATTCTTGTAAATTTACTTTATATTTCTTATTGGAGAAATGTTGAGTATGAATCATCATACAGATATATCATTAGTAGTTTTCACTTAATTTATATATCTTTAATTATTCAACTTTCTAAATTTCAAAAAATTTAAAAGTTTGGAATACTTAATAATTTTGTAAAAAATTGAAATACCATCATAAACATTAATTTTTTTTCCATCACTGTATAATCTTCCATCATAATTTATTGGAACTTCGATAATATTTTTATTTTGTCGCAAAAACTTGGAGAGTACCTCTACTTCTATACCAAATCCATTTTCTTTTATATCTAAACTTTTTAAATCATCTGTTTCAATAAGCCAATAACAACTAGCTATATCTGAGAGGTTGTAAAAGTTAATTAGTGAGAAAAAATAAGTTAAATATTTATTTCCATAGTAAGTTATTTTGTATTTATTATTCCTTGTTTTTTCCCCAATTGTTCTGGAGCCAAGAACCAAAGTATGGGGATTATTTTTTGCTACTTCAAACATGTCAATGACATCTGTAGGAAAATACTCTAAATCGGCGTCATGTACAATCAAATGTGTAGTATTTACCTTTTTTAGTGCAATTTTTATGGCATTACCTTTTCCTTTTTGCATATCTAAATTTATTAATTCGATGTAGTCAAATTTTGAGCAAAGCGATTGTGCTATTTCACGACTTCTATCGGTTGAATTGTCATTTACAAGAATTATGTTCTTAAATAAATTTGTATTTATGAGTCTTAAAACTGATTCTTCAATATATTTCTCTTCATTAAGAAAAGGTACAACTGCAGTAATTTCATTATTTAAGTTGTTATTCACTTTAATCTATAATATTAATCAATAATTACTCTTTCAAGATAAACATAGTCAAAGTAATACAAGAAAACTTATAAAGTGTATTCATTTTCTAATGAAGTTAAAATATATGTTATGTCAGAGTCTGCAAAAAAATTAGATGAAATAAAATCGCAAATACTTAATTTATCAGAACAATACTTTGAAATTTACAATGAAAATACTCATTTTGTTCCTGGAATAAGTCCAATTCCGGTATCTGGAAAGGTACTGGATGTCAACGATTTAAACAACCTAATGTTATCAAGCCTAGATTTATGGCTTACTTCTGGTGAATTTACTGAGGATTTTGAAAAATCTATTTCAAAATTTTTAGGTATTAGACACACCTTGTTTGTAAATAGTGGCTCTTCTGCAAATTTGTTGGCATTATCTGGTCTTAAAGAATTATATGAAATAGAAGATGGTTCTGAGGTTATTACTTCTGCTGTAAATTTTCCAACAACATTAAATCCAATAATTCAAAACAATTTAAAGCCTGTTTTTGTTGACGCTGATCCAAATACTTACAATATCAACGCCGATCTTATCGAGTCTGCAATTACTAATAAGACAAAAGGTATTGTTTTGGCACATACCTTAGGAAATCCTTTTAATCTTGAAAAAATTATCGAATTATGCGAAAAATATGAACTGTTCTTAATGGAAGATATGTGTGACGCTTTTGGTTCCAAATATGATGATAAAAATGTTGGTACTTTTGGTGATGTTGCTACTTTATCTTTTTATCCCGCACACCACATTACAACAGGTGAGGGTGGAGCTGTTTTGACAAATAAACCAAAATTAAAAAAAATTATTGAATCGTTTAGGGACTGGGGAAGAGATTGTTACTGCAAACCTGGAGAGGATAATACATGTAAAAAAAGATTTGATTGGCAGTTAGGGGGGCTACCACATGGATATGATCATAAATATATATATTCTCGAATTGGATACAATTTAAAAGCTACAGATATGCAAGCAGCAATTGGTTTATCTCAAATGAATAAATTAAATGAATTCATCAAAAAGAGAAAAGAAAATTTTGATTATCTACACAAAAACTTTTTAAATTTTGATCAATTTAAGGTAGTTTCATGGTCTGAAAAAGCTGACCCAAGTTGGTTCGGTTTTCCAGTTGCTGTAAGTAAAGAAGCTTCTTTTAAAAGGTTGGACTTACTCAAGGTTTATGATGAACATAAAATTGGCACCAGGCTTTTATTTGGTAGTAATGTACTTAGGCAACCAGCATATTTCCAAAAAGGCTATGGGGATGAAAATTCATATCCTGTTGCTAACGATGTAGTTGATAATGCTTTTTGGTTAGGTGTTTATCCAGGTTTAACCAAAGAAATGCTTGACTATATTATTGAAGTAACTAAAAACTTTATAGATAATCACAAATGAAAGTTCTGATACTTGCGGGGGGTAAGGGCACTCGCTACATGGAAGAAACTTTAAAAATACCTAAACCTATGATTCCATTGTTAAACAAGCCAATGATTTTTCATATTATGGACCATTATTTTTCATATGACTACAAGGAATTTGTAATTCTTGGTGGAGAAAAAATTGAATACATACATGATTTTTTTAAGAAAAATTTCAATGTTGTTGATCAAAAAAATTTTATCTTTGATGTAAATAATTCGTTTACTGTTCAGGTTCTTGATACTGGTCAAAATACCATGACTGGTGGAAGAATAAAAAAAGCAATTCAATTGCTCGAGCTAGACCAATTTATGTTGACATATGGTGATGGGATATCAAATGTTGACATAAAAAAATTAGAAGAATTTTCTAAATCTAAAGGAACAATTGCTACTGTAACTGGTGTTAAGCCGCCAGCAAGATTTGGTAATTTAAAAATAAGCGGGGATTTTGTTGATAGTTTTAATGAAAAAACAATTAGAGATGATGAATATGTTAATGGCGGATATTTTGTGATGAAAAGCGATATTGCAAATTTTATTGAAGATGAAAATACATCTTTGGAGAAGGAACCAATGGAGATTTTATCAAAAAATAAGCAGTTAAGTGTTTATAAACACAATGGTTATTTTCAACCAATAGATACTATTAGGGAAAAAGAAATTGTTGAAGAATATTTGATAAATAAAAAAAATGATTGATCAAAGCTTTTGGGTAGATAGAAAAGTACTCATAACGGGACATACGGGTTTTAAAGGTTCGTGGCTTGCATGCTATTTAAGTTATTTAGGTTCAAAGGTTTATGGATTATCAGATTACAAAATTATTTCTGAAAACTATAACAGAATTAATAAAGACAATACATTTCAAAATGAATACAATCTTGATATTTCAGATAACAATGATGAACTTATCAAGGTATTTAATTTAGATTTTGATTTTGTATTTCATTTAGCAGCACAAGGAGTTGTCTCCACGGCAAAAATTAAACCGTTAGAAACGTTATCAACAAACATCATTGGTTCATTTAATATTATGAATTTAGTAAATGATAATGAAAAAATAAATGGTTTAGTAGTATCTACAACTGATAAAGTTTACTCGGATACCGCCAATTCAAATTTAGAAGAAAGTTCACTTGGCGGTAAAGAATTTTACAGTGCATCTAAAGTTTCTGCGGAACATATTATTGCCGCTTTTATAAACACTATGTCAAGAAAAGACTTAAATATAGGAGTTGTTAGATCAGGAAACGTTCTGGGAGGTGGTGATGGTGGCAACGACAGAATAGTCACAGATATTATTAATTCGTTAAAAAATAATGATGATATATATCTAAGAAATCCAGAATCAATCCGGCCTTGGCAATATATTCTTGATTCTCTTAATGGCTATTTAATGACAGCTGAATATTGTGTAAAAAATAATCAAAATGAAGTATTCAATATTGGCTCTTCTCAAAATAGTGAAAAAAGAGTCCTTGATCTCACAGAAAATATTATAAAAAATTGGAACAATGACAAAAATATTGAAATTAAGCAAAAACAAAATTTATTTTATGAGAGTGAATTTTTAAGAATTAATTCCCAAAAAGCAAATGATATTCTTGGGTGGAAACCATTATTTGATCTTGAAATGATATCTGCATCTATTGTTGAATGGTATAAAAGCGACGAAGATGAAATAACAATGAATCAAATAGATAAATTTCATAAAATGTCTTCTTAAATGAAAGATTTTTTAGTAAATAGAAGGAATAAAAAAATTGAAATTTTTTTATATTTTTTTATTTTTGTATTATTTTTAATTCCATTGCTCTTGATGAACAATTTAATTTTTTTTGACGATTATGAAGTTGAATCAAATGACACTTTAGAGGTAAGTAGACTGAGAACATCGGATTCTTGTTATAAAGGCTCAGAAGAAAATTTAATGGCTTTGGATAAAGTAACAAATATAAATACTAGCTATAGGGATGTTTATATTTTTCCTGAAATAGAAAATTTTAAGTGTATCGGAAAAATTGTTGATTTATATATCGATGAAGATAAATCAGAAGTAATTATTGGTTTTAATAAAAAAGTATTCTTGTATTATTACAATTCTTTAATTATTTTTTTTACATTAGTTTTTTTCTTTTTAAAACCGAATTATGAAAAGATATATTTATATTTTTTTACTTTCTTACTTGGATACTCAGTTTTATATAAATACTCGTATCTAAACTTTAACAGTATAGGATCTCATCCGTTTGAAATTAAAAATGACTTTTTATTTCTATTAATAATATTCTTTTTTAAAAATTTTAAAAATAACCAAATTAAGTCAATAGTGTTTATTTTTTATTTATTTTTTCACCCATCACTCTTTGGAATTTTAATCTTATTCATCTTTATTGCGAATAAATATTCTCTATCTAATTTTTTTATGAACAAAGAACTTTTTTATAGCTTACCAATAATTTTTGCATCAATAAGATTTTTAGGTGGGCTCAGTGATAAAACGGTCGAGCTTTGGGCAAGTCTTATACAAGATCCTCTTACTGGTTTTTCTATATTTCCAGATTTACAAATATCATTGACAGCAATGAATTGTAGTGACCCATCTTTTTCGGGTAATACCTTTTTATACACAGGTTATTTTTTAGAATGCCCAGTTCCTTTTTACAATCCTTTATTTCAATTTTTTTCTATAAATATCAATTTAAATTTATTGGTATCTTTATTTTCTTTTTTATTTTTGATAATTTTTACAATTGTTTATAGATTCTTATTGAGATATTTTTCTGAAAATAGAGAACTTGTTGTTTTTATTATCTTAAGTCCGTGTGTAAATTTTTTATTTAATTATGGTAATTTAGATATTTTTACATTTGCCATTGGTTTATTTGTGATGCATAAGTTTCAAGAAAAATGGTTCCTGAAAACAATTTTGTTATTCTTAATTGCTATTAATGAAATACATCCTGTTGGATTAATTATCGGGGTTTTGGTTATCTCTTTATTAAGAAAAAATTATAAAATATTTATATTAAATTCAATATCCTTATTTTCCTTTATATTTTTATTATTTCAAGATGACTCAGAATTTAGTGTAAAAAATCAACTTCTCAATCCCTCTGAAACTTTAAATAACTTAGATTATGTTGGGAATCTTGGAGTAGCATATGGAATAAGTCTAGATATAGAACCAATACTGAAGATATTTCAAATACAACCTAGTCTGGTCATAACCTTCCTCTTGATTGTGTTAGCAGGGATAGGTGTAGCTTTATTCAGTAACAAATTAATAAGTACAGTTGTAAATGATGAATACCTTGAGAATGGATTGTATATCTGGTTTATTTCTACAATGATATTTTCAAACAACTCACATAGGCTTGCTAACTTTTTAATAATTTTAATTTTGATGTACATTAAAGGCTCTAACGTTTTAAAACTCGCTGTTATCTTCTCTGTATTTCTAAATCCAAATACGTTAATTTACGGTCAAGAAATTGCAAACTTCATGTCAATAATTAATCGAATCGGAATATATTTTGTATTTATCATCGTTTTGAATAATCTTTACATTTTTGTTAGACAAAAAATATTTAAAACATCTATCCAGTAAGTTAAAAATTTTATTAATCGATCATTTTCCATAAATGTAAGCATGCAATTGTTTTATAGGGAGACCATCTATTTGCATAAATATCATAGTTTATCCATTTGCTTCCATTTTTAATCATATCTAATTTGTTCATGGCAAGCCTTAAACCAGCATCTTTTGAAGAAAATATATTCAGTTTACCAATTGCAAATATTTCAAACATATTTATCGACCAAGGACCAATTCCAAATATTGAATTCAATCTCTCATTAAGCTCTTTACTAGGTAGCTGATGAAGATCAGTGATTTCACCATGCGCATATAATTTAGAAAGTTCTTTAATTGTTTTAGCTTTGTTAGTACTGACTCCAAGTTTTTTAATTTGTAGAATTGATAGTTTATAAAAATGTTCATATTTTAAGTTTTCTGTATTGAAGCCTGTTTTTATTTTATTTAATATTGAGTTCGCAGCAGAAGTAGAAATAAATTGTGAGATTACAATTCCAACAATAGTATCAAATTGATTATCTTTTTTGGGTTTAAATTTTATATGACCATTTGAATCAATTATTTTTTTTAATTTTTTATCATTTCGCCTTAAATATTCTTCTTTTTTTGAAAATTTCATTATTTTATAATATTTAATTAATTTAAGTTTAATTATTAAAGATAAATTTATTATTTACACTTTCCGTATAATTAATATATTCTAAGATGGTTTTTTGCAAATTAACTTCATCTGGAAAATAATTTTTAAATGAAAAGTCCGTACTTATATACTCATCTTTTTTAAGGGCATTTAAATAATTGTTTTCCATGACGATGGAGCAATTATTTACTTTTGAAATAATATTAGCTAATTCGTAAATATCTAGTTTTACATTCCACGCGTCATACAATTTATTGTTTTTTTCATTCTTCATAAAATAATCTATAAGATTATCAAAAATTAAGTAGGATCTAATAACCTTTTTGTCCGAATTAATTCTTATTTCTTTTTTTGTTATTGACTGCTGAACAAAGCTTGAAAATGCATAGTTAAGATTGTAATTATAATGTCTAGCAATTACAGCGAATACTCTTGCTATTGAATAATTTATATTATTATCTTCACATGTTTTCATAAATTCTTTTTCTTGTTTTATTTTTTGTAAGGTATAAATTGTTTCATTGGAAGTACCTTTCCAATAAACTGCTCCTGAAGATGTTAACAAAGCTTTGTCCACATAATTATTTTTTAAAAAGTTGTTAGATGAGTTAATTAATTTATTTGTTTCTGATACATAAACTCGATTACTAAGGTCAGTTACGTTTTTACCTGTTAAAAAAGCAAAGTCAAAATAATAATCAAAAGTTAAATCTCTTAATGAATTTAAATAATCTAAATTTTCAGTGTTGAATTTATATCCTTTAAATTCGAAAGATTTTCTTGATGATGAAATTAAAGTAAAATTGCATTGATTATTAAATTTTCTTATAAAATAGTCAAGAGTTGCTTTTCCAAACCATCCAGTTGAACCGAAAATTAATATTTTCATGCTTACAATTTCTTAAAAATTAAAAGATATCTTTGTAAACAATATTAGTATTCAGAAATTTAGATAATTCATCAACATCATTAAAAAATTTATTATCATCAAAGGTCAGATCTAAAACGTCGTAATTACTTCTAATAAGATTTGCAAACTCATTAAAAATTATAGAGTACTCTTCATAAGATTGATATTTAACTTTATAGTTGAAATGATTTGAAACCCAAGAAAAATTAAAATAATTTTTTTCTGTAAACAAGTTTTTTCCATAATGGTTCCTGAGACTTTTAATTGAATCATTTTCATTTCTATCTAAAATTATGAATTTTGTGTTTTCAGGCAAATCCCATAACTTGTAAGCATAAATAATTCTTTGATCCTTTATATACGTAGACACCCTTTCAGATTGGTTAAGTAAGCTTTCTTTATAATCACCTAATGTATTTTTTATAGAAGAACTATCTGCACAATTAGTTTTGGAATAACATTTATACCATTTTTCATTTTTTTGCATTCTAGACAATCCCCAAACATCCCAGCTATGGCCAGTATACTTTTCAAAATTTAACAAATAATCATCAGGTATTTCCAGGGAGTTTTCATCAATATCATAAAAAAAATTGTTATCTATTTTGTCAATCTTTGGATTAATCATTTTGTTGTATAAAAAACTTGATTCAACACCATAAATTGAACGAATCAAATTGTCATTGAGGAGGTTTAAAAAAGTATCTTCAAAATATCCTATTTTGTTAAACTCATAAGATTTTTGTTCAATTTTTTTACTATAAATATGTGGAGATACATTTGAATTTTCTAAAATCTTACACAAAGCACTTGAGCCGGTTCTTGGTAAGCCAAGGATAACAATTAACATATTGATTTAATAATAATATGAGGACCTATTTAGCATTTCAAACAATAAAAAGATGAAAGTTGTGTTTTAGTTTTTACAATCCATTAAATTATCAACCTAAAATCAAAATTAACTTCCTCTAAATTAAATGACTATAGTAGCTAATATATGAAAAATCATCTTGTCGAGCTTGAAGAAGAGGCTGTTTCAATAATTAGAGATACTTATTCCAATTCTGAAAATCCAGTAGTTTTATATTCTATAGGTAAAGACTCCTCAGTGTTGTTGGAGCTTTTTAAAAAATCTTTTTACCCAAATAAAATACCTGTTCCTTTTCTTCATATAGATACAGGTTGGAAATTTAAAGAAATGATTAAATTCAGAGATAATTCATTTAAACAAAATAATTTAAAAGGTAGTGTATATTCTAACAAAGAAGGGCTTCGATCTGGTATTAATCCATTTGATCACTCAAATTACACAGATGTAATGAAAACCAAAGCACTAAAAGACGCTCTGAAGACAGGAGGTTATGATTTTATATATGGGGGTGCCCGGAGGGATGAGGAAGCTAGCAGATCAAAAGAAAAAATAGTTTCACACCGAAGTATTGACAATCGATGGGACCCAAAAAGTCAGAGCATTGAACCATGGCTTCTATTTAACACACACAAGGAAAAAGATGAGTCATTTCGGGTATTTCCAATATCTAATTGGACAGAATTAAACATTTGGGAATACATATATAGAGAGGAGATAAACATTGTTCCTTTATATTTTGCTAAAAAAAGAAAAGTTGTAGTGAGTAATAATCAAATATTTCTTTTGGATGATAAAAGATTCAAATTTCGGGAAACAGATGAGATTAAATACCTAAGTGTAAGATTTAGAACTTTAGGTTGCTATCCATTAACTTCTGGTATTGAGAGCAACGCCAAAAATATTAAAGAAATAATAAAAGAAATAAAAAAGTCAGACTTTTCTGAAAGAAGTGGAAGGCTTATAGATTATGACAAACTAGGAAGTATGGAACTAAAAAAAAGACAAGGATATTTCTAATGAAGTCAGTAAAAATAATGACTTGTGGAAGTGTCGATGATGGTAAATCTACATTGTTAGGACGTCTTATTTATGATACAAATAACCTTTTACAAGATCAGTCAGAATATTTAACAAGAATAAATGAACAATTTTCAAAAAAGGGAGTAGATGTAGACTATTCCTTACTTCTAGATGGTCTGATTGATGAAAAAGAACAAGGAATAACTATCGATATAGCATTTAAGTATTTTGTTTTAGGCAATACTCAATTTACATTAATTGATTCACCAGGTCATAAAGAATATACAAAAAATATGGCAAATGCTGCAACATTTGCCGATGCTGCACTGATTTTAGTTGATGCATCTAAAGGAATAACATCACAAACGAAAAAACATTTAGAAATTGTAAACATGTTTCCAAACATAAAATACAAAATAATTTGTATAAATAAAATGGACAAGGTTAAATTTTCAGAAAAAGTATTTGAAGAACATAAAAAATTAATAAAAGATTATTCAGAAAAGAAAGAAATTAAATTAGATGAGATTATACCGCTATCCGCCATTGAGGGTGAAAATATAATATCAAAGAGTCCAAAAATGAGTTTTTATAAAGGAAGATCTTTATATGATGAACTAACAAATCTTAACATAAAGTTAGATTCAAAAGGACGGAGTGGCTCTATTGTCAAGTTTATTTCTAATAACTCAGGAAACAGAACTTATTTCGTTGAGAATAACAAAATTAATTATCGTGTTGGTGATTATCTAAGAAATGTATACACAAATGAAATAGCTGAAATCAAAAAAATTTATCATAATAACAAAAAGGTAGAGGTACAAAAAAATCTTAAAAATACTGCAATTGAGTTAAATGATCAAATCTCCATAAGCAAAGGTGATTCGCTTGTACTAAAAAATGACAAATTTACCCTATCTGATGCATATAAAGTACAAATAATATGGACAGCATCCAACGAGTTGTTAAAAAATAAAAGGTATATCTTTAAGTTTCATTCAAAAGAAGTAGCTGGATTCGTTTCAAAGACATCTAAAAAAATTATAAAGAAAAATTCAATCGCAATCCTAAATATTGAATTAGAAGAAAAAGTACATCTTGATTTATTTGATTCTAACTATTATCTTTCACAACTTGTGATAATCGATCCTGAAAATAATTTAACTGTTGCTTTTGGGTATATTGTTCAGCACCTTGATAGAGGAAGTACAGTACTATATAAAAAATTACAGAATTATAAAAAAAGTGACTATAAGTGTTTATGGTTGACAGGCTTACCTTCTTCTGGCAAATCTACAATTGCAGAAGCTTTGGGCAAAAAATTAGAGAAGCTTCATATTCCTTTCTATATCATTGATGGAGATAATATAAGATCAACTTTAAACAAAGACCTTGGATTTTCCCAAGAAGATAGGATAGAAAATAACAGAAGAGTGGCGCATTTATCTAAAATATTATTTGATTCTGGAATTTTACCAATAGTGGCAACAGTTTCTCCAAATAATAGTTCAAGAAATTTTGCGAAAAGTTTATTTAATGAAAATGATTTTGCTTTAATATACGTTGAGGCTTCGCTTGAAATATGTATTAAAAGAGATCCAAAAAACCTTTATGGAAATAAGTCAAAAAAAATTAAAAATGTAACAGGACTTCATACAAATTATGACATTCCAAAAGATGCAGATTTAGTATTAAATACTGAAAAGTTGACAGTAACCCAATCTGTAAATCAAATCATTAAATTCTTAAGTTAAGAATGTAAATAGATATATCAACAGTATTAAAATTTTGTTTATACTCATTTAGTGAAAGGTAGCCATGAAAATCTCCGATAAGATTGCAGAGGTTTTAGTTTCAAATAATATAACTGACGTTTTTATGGTTACAGGGGGTATGGCAATGCATTTAAATGATTCATTGACCAGGAAAAAAGAACTTAATGTAACATTTTTTCACCATGAACAAGCGTGTGCTATGGCAGCAGATGCTTACTCAAGAAGTACTGGAAAAATTTCTGCTATTTGTGTAACTGCTGGGCCTGGAGGGATTAACGCATTGAATGGTGTTTTTGGTGCATACGCTGACTCAATCCCCATGTTAGTATTGTCTGGGCAAGTCAGAACCGATACACTGAATTCAGAAAAAGATTTAAGACAACTAGGTGATCAGGAAGCGCCTATTACAAAAATGGTAGAAAGTATTACTAAATATTCTAAAACTATTACACGAAAAGAAAATATTGAATATGAAATACAAAAAGCAATCTCAACACTATCAAGTGGAAGAAAAGGTCCAGTATGGATCGACATTCCAATAAATATTCAAGGCTCTGAATTTAAAAAAACAAATAAATTATTTAAAGAAAAAAAACAAATTCACACAAATAAAGAAGTAGAGCAAATAAAAATTTTAGAAAATAAATTAAATGAATCAAAAAGACCTCTGATAATTGCTGGTGGTGGAGTAAGATCTTCAGATTCAACTGATCAGTTTCGTTTTTTTGTGAATAAATTAAACATACCAGTTGTTACTGCTTTTAATGGACATGACTTGCTATGGGAATCTCACAAAAACTTTATAGGAAGATGTGGAACAATTGGTGATAGAAGAGGTAATTTAGCAGTTGAATGTGCAGATTTTATATTAGTTTTAGGATCAAGTTTGAATATTAGACAAATTGGCTACAACTTTGAAAAATTTGGTAAAAACAAATACTTTTGCTACGTTGACATTGATAAAGAAGAATTGTCTAAAAAAACTATTATACAAAATTTAGATCTTCCTATAAACATTGATTTAAAGAAGTTTTTTAAACTTTTTAATGTAGAAAAAATCAAGAAAAATAAAAACCATGATGTCTTCAATAAATGGTCAAAGAAAGTTAAACAAAATTATTCAATTGAAAATGAACGGTATCCTGATACAAAAAAAATTAACCCGTACAAAATAACGCTGAGTCTTTCAAAAATGTCAAAGAGCAATGATATAATCCTTACATCCAATGCAACTGCAGCAATTGTTCCTCATCAAGCATTCTTAACAAAAAGAAATCAGCGATTCTTTACAAACTCTACCTCTGGATCTATGGGATATGGTATTGCCGCATCAATAGGTGCAAGTATTGGTAATAAAAAAAGTCGCATAATCTGTTTTGAGGGCGATGGAAGTTTGCAAATGAATATACAGGAACTTGCAACAATTTCTCATAATAAGTTGAACATAATTATCTTAGTTTTTTCAAATAACGGCTATCACTCTATTAGACAAACTCAGAAAAATTATTTTAGTGATAATTTGGTAGGAATTGACGAAAAAACAGGTTTATCTTTCCCAAACCTTAAAGATATCTCAAGTGGATATGGCTTGAATTATATAAAAATAACAAAAAGAAATGAAAAAAGCTTTATTGAAAACTTTAACAAACTAGATACCCCCTTGCTTGTTGATATAGAAGTAGATGAAAACATTGACTTTCAACCAAGAATTAAATCTAAAAAGAGTAGGGAAGGAACAATTGTGAGTCCTGAACTTTATGATATGCATCCATTTCTGCCAGAAAAAGAGATTGAAAATATATTAAAAATAAAAGATAGCTAAATTTAACGTAATGGAATAAATGATTTTCGATTTTTGTTATCCATTATTTTTTTATCTGAATAATAAGAATCGTCAGTAAAGTGAGTAGTTGATATTTCCTCAAAAACTGATCCGTTCTCAGTTTTAAATGAGTGATTGTACTTCAATGGTATATGCAATATGTCACCAGGATTAAGTATGTGTTCTTCATTCTCTAAATTAACAATGAGTTCACCATGAAGAATAACAAATGACTCTTCTTTTTTCTTATGAAAATGAGTTGGATTTTCTTGACCAGGTAACATTATTAGTAATTTTTTTCCATAAAGTTTGTTAATTATAGTAATTAACGAAGATCCATATTCATAAAAATTATCAATTCCATAATGATGTGATATTTCTAGTGTTTCCTTAGATAAGTAATTTAAGTTGGCATCTGAGATTAGTTCAAGAACCTTATCACGAATAACTTCTAAGGACTTTTTATTATCTTTAATTTCTAAGTTTGAATATTTTATGTCAGACATAGTTTCTAGATCTGATTTCGCTACTATATCACTAAATTTTGAAACATCATTAGCAAGTAGTTGATCTTCTTGTGAAGGAATAGCAAAATAGAAATCATCAACATCTAGAACTTTTTCTTTTTTGATATTTTCTTTCGAAAAGGCTCCTCTCTTCAAAGGTCTTAGTGCATTTATTTCATTATTTAAGTAATTGGATCTTCCCTCAATAGAGCCAATTATTTGAGTGGATTGCTCTAGGTTTTCAAGCCATATATTTAAATCATTAGGTAAGCATGAATATTCATTAACACTATAGTTCTTGCTTTCATCTGGTAAAGCTATATGCTTTTCAAAGATTCTAGCCCCTTGTGCGTATGCTAATGCTCCAGTCATTATCCCTTCATTTCCTTCATGTGTCGAAAATCCAATCTCAATATCAGAAAATATTTTTTTCATAAAACTTATATACTCAAGATTTAAATTTTTAATATTTGTTGGATAGGTGCTCACACAATAATTTAAAGCAAATATTTTTTCTCTATTTTTCATAAATGTGTAAAACCTTTTTATTGTCTCGAGATTAGACCCACCTACAGATGCAATAATCTTCATATCAGTATTCCCTACTTCTTCAATAAGTGGCCAGTCATCTAAGGAAGCACTTGCAATTTTTAGAAAATCAAAACCATCTTTTACAACTTTATTTACAGACTTTTCATCAAAAGGCGTGCACATAATTTTAAATTCATTATTTTTTGATGTTTCAAGTAATGACTTCCATTCATTTTCACTCAGTTGTGTATCTAAGAACCTTCTAACATATTTAATATCTTGATCGCGATAATCAGGATGAACAAAGGTATCTAAGTGACGATATTGAAATTTGATTGCAAAATCGAATTGACTTAAAAAGTTTTTGCAGACTTTCGAAAACTCTTTTATGATTTTAAGACCGTGGTCTAAATCACCCTGATGATTGTTTGCAATTTCAAGAACAATTAAAGGTTTTCCATTCAATATCATTTAAAATTTATCTCCTAACCAATTCTCAATTTCAAGCGCTTTATCATCGATATAAAAATCTGCCGCAGGTTTATTAAAGTATAAATAATTGTATTTAACATTCCAATCAGAGAGTTGTTTTTTGGTAACTTCTTCCCAGTTTATATTTGTGACAAAACCCCTTGCTGTATTAATTATTATTGTATTTTTCTCGTCATACAATTTGTTAACTTTTTGTATTCTATCAATGATAGGCTGTGCTTTTTCGTACTTTCCATCAGTCAATGTGCATAATGTACCATCAAGGTCAAAACAATAAGTCTTATTCATATTCAATTATTATATAAATCATTAACTTAAAAGAATGAGTAAAACATAAATTTATAAATAAAAAATTATTTAATATTAAGATTTTAAGCATAAGAAAGAAAATTAGAAAATGAAAAAAATTAGTTTTATTATCACAGCATTAAATGAAGAAGGAAACATTAAAGAGCTTTATAGACAAATTGAAGAAGTTACTTCAATCTATAAAAATTACATTTTTGAATATATATTTATTGACAATGGTAGTACTGATAGTACTTATTCTATTTGTAAAGAATTACAGGCTTCTGACAAAAGGATTAGAATATTGAAGCTATCAAGAAATTTTGGATTTGATGGTGGAATAACAGCTGGAATCGATTACTCGAATGCAGATGCTGTAGTGATTATGACAGCAAACCTTCAAGATGATCCAAAAGTGGTAACTGAGTTTATAAAAAACTGGGAAGAAGGATATGACATGGTTTATGGGATTGTAAACTCAAGACCTGGTAAGTCAAAAACTAGAAGATTGAATTCTATTTTATTTTACAAAATCATCAATATCCTTACAAAAGGACTCATACCTAAGGACGTAAGTGATTATAGATTGGTTGATAAAAAAGTACTCAAGGCAGTAAAATCTATGAACGAATACAACAGATTTTATAGAGGTTTTTTTGCATGGGTAGGTTTCAAGTCAATCGGTGTAAATTTTGACAGACAAGAAAGATTTGCAGGAGAATCAAAGGCTTTAACTTTTAAAGTAATTAGTGCTGCATTTAAAGCAATATTTTCATTTACTTCGATCCCCTTAAAGATTTCAAATTATTTGGCTTTTGTATTTTCAATTCTTGCAATTATTATCCTGTCAGTCCAAACTTATAACTGGATCAAATTTGGAGTCCCGTTCGATGGATATGGATCAATAGTAGGAATTCTTTTACTAATTGCATCATTATTATTTTTAATTCTTGGTGTAATAGGTGAATATTTAGGTTTAATCTTTGATGAGACAAAAAATAGACCTGTCTATATCATTGAAGAAGAGACTTAATATTTTCTAATTATTTGAGACCATGCAAGAATTTTTTCTTTCGGAAGATCACTAAGTGAATTTTTTATTTCTTGTTCTGCGGAATTCGCAAGAATAAAAATATAGTCAGGTTTAAAATTGAATAATTCACTAGGATCAAAAATTTTATTACCATATATATTTTGATCAATATCATTAGGAAGATCTTTTAAATATCTATCAACCAGCATGGTGTTCTCATTAAGTTCTAGATTTCCATAATTTATTAATGAATCCAGTATTCTTCCGGCTCCCCAAATTACTACTTTTTTCTTATCTATAATTTTATTAAATTCTTTGTTAACAATGGTTTTTAACTTGCCCCTATTTGTTTTTAAGTTTTTTTTGTAATTCTTTAAATGTTTTTTTGTTGATTTTATTTCATGGTTATACATTTTTTGTTTTTGTTTATTATCGGTTGGAAAATTTTTAATGATATAAATCAAATTAAAGCCATCTTCAATTTCTGAAACTATTTCAAACTTAAAATTATTTACAAGATTTTTAAAACTTAATTTTGAAAAATGAAATGTATGTTTATCAATAAAGAATTCCTCAATGACGGACTCATTTTCAATAAAGTTTATGTTTGGTATGTCTATGAGAATTTTTCCATCCTCATCCAAATATTTATCGAACAAAGTAAATAATTTATTAAATTCATTTAAGTGTTCAAGGGTATGGCTACAATAGATAAAATCAAATTTTAAATTACTTTCAAAATTTACCCTTTCTATTGGGCTGTTAATAATATTAAAGTTTTTAATATTTTCATAATCAATAATTTTTTCATCAGGTTCAACACCGTAAATGTCCATTACATTTGTAAACTCAGATGCAAATTTTATAAAATCTCCTCTGTTACTTCCAATGTCTAATATGTTTCCTTTAAGAATATTTTCAAAATTTATTAATTTTTTTTGACTATCAAGCCTTAGTTTTTTTCCATGTCTAACATTTCCCCAATCCGCGTTTGAACTCAAACTTGGTTTTCTTGCGACATTTACATCTTTAAAAATCGATTGAACCAAACAACAATTGTTACAAACAACGACTCTGCTTCTTTTTTTTGAGCCATTTGGTCTATATTGATAAAAATATATTCTTTTATTACAAACCTTGCAGAAGTAACTATTAAATAAAAGCATATTCATAATCAAATTATTGAAATGGATGTTTAATATTTAGAATTTTAAAAACTCTAAATATTATAAATATAATAATTGCAAATACAGCCCAGGCCAAGACTGTAGTACCTAATCCTATACCTGCAGCGTTAGCACCTCCAATTCCCGTTCCTATGCTTCCTGCACTCCAACCTATCGTTCTATATAGTTCAATTTTTTGTTTTTTATCTAATCCGTTAAACCATTTACGCATAAAGTCCTTAATTATATTGAATATATTTTAATCTAATGATAATGAAAATTTTCCTCGAACTTTGTTGCTTTTTTAATATATCCAAAGCCAAACAAAAATAAGGATTAAACATAAAATCAAAAGTGCTGGGTAAAATCCTTTAATTCCTTTAAATAGATAGTAGTAAACAGTAAGTTCCCTGATGCCTAAAGATGTTATCCTGGATATTTTTGCTAACCTCATTCATCTCAGCCCCTACAGAGACGAATTTTGCATATTTTATTTTTTTGATTATTTCTTTAAAAGGTTTGTAGATAATTTGTAGTCGTAATAGGTAATTAATTATTTCAAAATTGTAATCAATTTATAATTTTTAAATATCTTAAAACTCGAATAGAAAAATTAATTATTGTGAGAAGTATAAGTACAGCAAAAATAATATCTCTAATGCTTACATCTGAAGGTAAATGAATGATGCCATAACCTAAAGCAATTAAACTCGCAAAAGCTATTTGGATCCATTGTTTTTTTCTTTCATTTGGATCTTCTGTTTCTTTAAGTTTTTTGAGATTTTGCTTAATATAGGCAGCAATAAGTTGAAAAAGATTCATCAATCAAACTTTAATTCAAAAACACTTTTTAAGAAAGTTCTGTTTTTCTTAAAATATTTAATGCTTTTAGGTTATTGGTGGCCAGAGGCAGAATCGAACTGCCGACCCCTTGTTTTTCAGATAAGGGTAACCCATATGGCCTAACTTGATTATAAATTATTTAGTTTGATTTTATGCTCTCAATACATAGGTTTTATATCCCTATGAGCGTAGATTAAAACAGAATTTCATAGTGAGAGTACAGTTATTTAGTAATCGTTTTAAGAAGACTTTTTTTGAAGAAAAAATACAAAATTAGTCTCTGTCATCTCAATTATTTGAGATTCAAAATTTTTGGGAATAACTTTATTTATTATCTTCCATGTATCAATGGTCCAAATTCCTATATCTTCAATTATAAAAAACCCGCCTATTTTTAAGTTGTTTAAAGCAAACAATAAAGTGTTTAAATTAGAAAGTTGATAGTGTAATCCGTCATCAATAATTAAATCAAATTCTTCTTTTACATTATCAGTAATATTTTTAAAAGTTTCTAGATTATTCTGATCTACAAAAAATGTTTTTATTCTTTCCTCAGAAAATAATATTTTTTTGTCTACATCTGCTCCATATATTTTTGATGTAGTAAATGTATCTTTAAGTCCTTTGATCGAAGCTCCAGGCTTACCAGATAGCCCCATAGAGCTGACTATTTTTGAATCGTTTGTTCCTAAACCTATCTCTAAAATATTATATGGATGCTCAATATCTTTTAAAATACAAGAATAAATTAAATGATAATTGTTCTTAACTTTATCTGATCCGTAGATTTCTAAATTTTGACTTAATTTGATCTTAATTTTTTCTGTGTTCTTGTGTTTTTTTTGATCATAGAAAATTGAATAAGTAAGAATTTTATTTTTATCTTCAAACTCTGCAATTTGAGCAATTTTTGGAATTGTTTCATTTATATTTTGGACCACCAGTGGAACAAATGATTCATAATCTTGATTTCCATGAGGCTTGAAACTACTAAATGTTGTTAATAAATTTAAACTAGTTTTTTTTCGAGGGCTATTCCACGGAGGTTTTGTAAGTGATGTAATTTTACCAATGAGTTTGTTAATTATTATCATAAACGTGGCCAGAGGCAGAATCGAACTGCCGACCCCTTGTTTTTCAGATA
>CENP01006880.1_pt1 | contig 44725 bp, 36 predicted proteins | sample 361281 | NCBI WGS metagenome assembly CENP01 (sample SAMEA2591122, study PRJEB7988) | marine metagenome | biome: marine biome (ENVO:00000447); feature: deep chlorophyll maximum layer (ENVO:xxxxxxxx); material: saline water (ENVO:00002010), including plankton (ENVO:xxxxxxxx) | depth 70 m
GTATTAACACCGTCGTAATTAGAAAACTGAGTCTTATAATTTTCATTTGTATTAATACTTCGATCAATGTTGTAATGTCTATAATCACCTGGAACCCAGTCTGTTCCTTCTTTGTGTGCTATAGTAGCCTTTATTGCCCATTTATCGGAGAGTTTTGTAGCTAATCTTACACCAATATCAGTAAAGCTATTGGAACCTGCTACATCTTGTTCTGTAACACCTGTCCTGTACATCACACTAATACCCTCGTGATCGAATGGATTTTTACTATTGATAAACATAATCCCTTTGTACGCGTCAGCTCCATAAAGTGCAGATGCAGCACCGGGTAACAATTCTACGCTTTGAACATCTAATTGGTGCAAACCAATTAAGTTTCCAAATGCAAAACCAAATACTGGGGCTTGATTATTCATACCATCAACGAGTGTTACTAGACCCTCATTATATACATCTGCAAAACCTCTAAGGCTTACCTGATTAAAAACCAAGCCTGACTCAGTCATATTTATAGATCTCAAATTTCCTAATCCATTGAAAAAATCTGCTGATGGAGTATTTTCAATTTGCTTAACACTAAATTTTTCAACCGTGACTGGCGATTCAAAAATTCTCTCTGGAGTTCTGGATGCAGCAATTACAATTTCGTCAAGAGCATCACTCCCCGGGGCAAGTGAAATATTCACGGCATCATTAGCTGAGGCGACCTCAATTGATTTAGTAGTAAAACCAATGTAACTAACCTCTAGTGTTATTGGAAATGACTGCTCTGTCGTCAAACTAAAATTTCCATCAAAATCAGTAGAAACACCTGAAAATGTTCCCTTGATTATTACGTTAACTCCTGGAAGAGGTTCGCTAGTTTCATTATCAATAACAGAACCGTTTATTGTTGTCTGAGCATGAATAAAGTTCACTAATAACACCCCAATAAAGAACGTTATTACTCTTAATAGTGTTTTTGTTTTCATTAAATTATTGTTTTAGTTTTTATTATGGTCGATATAATTATGGGGGGTAATCACCACCCAAGATCTTCAATTTTGAGTTTAAATATACTACTTTTCGAATAAAACGACTTGGTTATCTTCATGCCAATCCCTATGTCTTGAAGAGTACATATTGTCAATATTTCCCCTTTTGATTTTTAAGGTAGGACCCAATATTTTATTTTGCTCTGTCCATTGTTCCTTCACTAAGACAAGGGTGGATATCTTTTTGTAATTCTCTAAATCCTCATTAATTTTTGTGATTTTTTCTTCTAATAAGCTTTTAACTTCTTCTTTGGGAAGGGCTTTGCCTATTTCAGACAATTGAGCAAGAACGATGGGTTGCGGTAATCCAAGGCCTGTAACACAAACTTCTTCGAGTTGCTTTATATCTGCAAAATAATTTTCTAGGGTCAGGGGTTCTATGAATTTTCCTTTGGAAGTCTTGAAACTATCAACGACCCTTCCTGAAATATACAAATAATTGTCCTCATCCAAGAAACCTTTATCTCCCGTATGCAACCATCCATCTATCAGCGTGGCTTTTGTCATTTTTTCATTCTTATAATAGCCATCCATCACAAAAGGACCTCTCATGAGAACCTCCTTGGTTTTTTTATCAATTTTAACCTCTACACCGCACTGGGGTTTTCCTACAGAATCTGATTTTTCAAAATCCTGACCATCTACTTGGGTACAAATGGCGCAATTTTCGGTCATGCCGTAACCATTTGTAATATAAATTCCAATTTTTCTAAACCATTCTATCTGAGAAAGAGGGATTGGTGCTGATCCTGAAACAGTCGACCTTGCCCTCTTCAAGCCAAGGTTCTTTTTTAGTTTTCTTTTTATCAATCCTGAAATCAAAGGAATTTTGAGTAAAATATCTAATTTTTTTTGTGGTACTTTTGCAAGTATCCCCAATTGGAACTTGGTCCATATCCTGGGCGCAGCAAAGAAAACATGTGGCTGGATCTCCCTCAAATTCTTGGCAAAACTGTCAATAGACTCAACAAAAGAAAGTGATCCCCCAAAGCGTAAACAAACGTGCTCTAACACTACTCGCTCTACAATATGATTCAGTGGGAGGTAGGATATAAAATCATTATTTCCAGAGAAATCAATTTTTAGTGGGTTGATCTGTTCAGTAATAATTTTTGTTGAATCAAGAGCTAGATAAGAAAGCTTTACACCTTTTGGATTGCCAGTGGTACCAGAGGTGAATATAATAGTCCATAGGTCAGAAAGTTTTGGAATGTGAGGTTTATGTAATGGCTCTTTTCGATTGATAAAATCAAACCATTGCTCTCCTCTGTCAACCACTGAACAACCCTTGTAATTAGGAAAACTAATTAGAGGTAGGTCTTTTGGTATATTACTCTTTATGTTGTCCCAAGTTTCTATTTTTCCAACAAATAGTAGGTCTACATCCCCAAAATCGATTAGAAATTCTAATTCTCTTCCTTTTAGGGATGGGAAAAAAGGGACAGAAATATAACCTGCCATCATAATGGCAAGGTCAGCAATAATCCATTCCCTACAGTTTTTTGAGATGAGTCCTATATGCGCTCCCTGCCTAAGTCCTAATGATTTTAATCCTTTAGCTAATTTTCGGGCCATTTGTCCAGTTTCTGCCCAAGTATACTCTTCCCACTGATCGCCAAATGGTTGCCTTAAAAAAGGGCGATCGTGAGCCTTTTTTTCCCACTCATAAAATTTAAAGTCAAAAAGTCCACTATTACTCATGATTGAATGGTTTTATGATTTCTTATTCAAAAATAATGGAATACTTTGATTGGTTTAACATTATCATACTTAAACATTTGATTTAATAAAAAAAAGTCAAAATCAATATGACAATCCTCCAAAGAGATGATCCCCTATTAAATATTTTTTTTACTAAATTGTGAAATTATGCAAAGGAAATTGACTTGTATAATACCAAAACACTAACCACGACGGATCAATGAAAAAGCTGTTTTACTACTTCATCAAGTATATTATTAAGCTATCTAGTTTATGTTATTTCAGAAGGATTCGTATTTACGGCCTTAAGAAGATTCCCAAAGAAGGAGGCGTACTTTTTTCTCCCAATCATCAAGGTGCGTTTTTAGACCCACTCTTAGTGGGATGTAACATTCCCCGACCCGTTACTTCATTAACACGAAGTGATGTTTTTGGTGGACCATTTCAGTGGTTTATGGATGCACTAAAAATGCTGCCTGTTTATAGAATTAGAAACGGTTACACGAATTTGAAAAAAAATGAAGCCATCTTTGATAGGTGTAAAAAAATACTATCAAGAAACGAATGGGTTATGATGTTTTCTGAGGCCTCTCATCATGATGAATACTTCCTACAACCTCTATCAAAAGGAAGTAGTCGTTTAGTTTTTGAAGCACAAGAGAACTCTGATAACCCTGTTTACATTTTACCAATAGGTATTAATTATGGTCACCATAGAAATCCCTTTTGTGATCTTCATTTAGTTTTTGGCGATCCCATTTTAATAAAGAACTTTACTGAAAAAAATGGTGATAAACCAGAATTAATAAACAAAATCAGAGAAAGCTTAAGGTTAGGGATGAAAAAATGCTTGTGGCTGCCAGATAACGACGAGAGTTATGGGGACCGTAAAAAATTAATTCACGAAGGAAATACCATAATGCCTTTTGAGGAAATTAAAAAAGGTATAAAAGAACAGAGTTTAGCCCCCAAAAATATTTTAATGAAACGAAATTGGAAAAAAATTGTCATTGGTTTATTTTCTATTCCTAACTTACTTCCCCTATTGATTATTAAAAAAGTTTTAGGTCTATTCAATGATATTGTTTTCTATAGCTCGATTAAAATGAGTGCAGGTATGGTATTATTTACTCTGTGGTGGGTAATTACTTTCGCTGCCAGCAATATAATCTGGGGATCCAAAGTTGCATTATTGATTACAATTGGCTGTATATTTTTTCTATATTTTAGACAAATACTATCAAATAAATTTAATTGATAGTTTTTTACTATGATACCCTTTTTTATATCAAATTGTTAGTAAATATAGCTCGAAATACTAATAAATATAGTTTATAATTATATTTAATTAAAAATTAATTATTATTAGTTATCTATATTAAGATGTGCTGGTTAAAGTCACGATTAAAGGCTTAATTAGATTAGTATTCTGTGTATAAAATCTCAAGCTTTAGTCCTCCCTCCGGATGATTTACGCTTTCAGATCCGTGAAGTATTACCCCTTTTGGATTAAGAATTGCAGTGGCAGGGTAATTAATAATTTCATTGTCAACTGTTTCTGCTCTTTTAGGTTGTATATTGTTAATTCCACTAGAAGGAACCAATCCTAGAGAAACATTTGCAGAGTCATTTTTAATAAGTCTATTAACATGATCGGTAATTCTGAACTTATAATGATGAGGCTTGTCTTCTTCGTCCATCTCTAAAATTCCTCCGTAGATGAATTTACTTCTATTACTTTCATTATTATTTACCGTATTGTCAATGCTAAAGTCAGTAAGCGGAAAACCTGTATCGTATTTATACAAATAAAGTCGGTCTGGAAATTGTGATTTGTTAAGGGAACTGTATTGATTTTGATCAATATATAAAATCAAATTAGCTTCATTAATCAACCATTGGTTCCCTCTCAATTCATCAAGCAATTGATTTCCTTCGCTATCTTGCTGCTCAAACAGTCTCAAAGTAGAAAATAATCCATTACCACTAAGATACATTTGCTTAGAGGGGGCATTACTTTGACTGGCCAATATTTCTTGATCAACCTGACTGTTAACAATGTTTTTTTTAACTGTATTGAAGTGTAACCCAAAATTAATTAAGTATGTTTTTGAACTCTTTTCTGTAGTGTCGTCCGAAGTATCTTCAACAGTATTATTGGTATTGACCTGATCGTATTCATATTCAATACTGATTCTTGCATTATTGATATCTAATAACATATACAAATCATCGTCAAAATTATCGGCTTTGATAATGAGCCCCCTTAAGTGTTGGGCGAAATTATCATCGTTGGCGAAAACAGCTTCCCCTTCTTGGTCGAGTATTTTTTCTTGAAAAAATACTTTTTCCAAAGGAACTCTTATTCTTGGCGTTAATCTGGTTTCTACAGATTCCCGCTCATCTACATCCTCAGTATCGGGATCGTCTTCCTCAAAATTAAACCGCAACTCCTCAAAATTGAGTCGATAGCGGTCATCGTGAAGCGTTTTTCCAAAAAATCCTCTTTTGAAATAATCCGTATTAGAAAAAAATTTTGAGTTTTTGGCAAAATCTGTCGCTGGGTCATACTGAGACAAATAATATTTGAGCTCATATATTCTGAGGTCAAAAGATGCCTTTCTATTGCCATATATAGAATCTATTTCGTAAACTCTGTTTTCATTGTCGTAGCTGCTGTTGTCTTGATCAATACCATCTAATATCCCATCACCGTCGCTGTCTTCATTCAGTGGGTCAAGGTCAGATCGGGATTCATCGTAATCAGTTACTCCATCGCCATCTGTATCACTTTCCCCATCCTCTGGATCTATATCTAAACTATCAATAACACCATCTCCATCTTTATCATTTAGATTATTGAAAAATGGTATTTCAAGATAAACATGTGTTACGGTTTCATTCTCATTAATTACAGCTGGATTATCCTCGTCCCCATCATCTTCTCTTTTTTGAGTATAATTACCAAATGTAGGGTTAGTAGAAGCTCTTAACCTTGCAGTGATATTAGCCTCAGAAATAACCAACTCTGGAATTTGGATTTTACCGAGCTGCCCCAAAGGAAGCCCATCTGTTTGGTAATAATTGACGTTATTCTGATAAGAATAAACAGGAACGTCATGGGACTTTGACTTCAAGGCTGTGGGGAGAAGTAGTTCGGATCCAGCAGAATGATACTCTTTATCACAAGATGAAAGTATCAGTGAAAACAATAAAAGAATAGTCAAAAGATTGATGAAAATCCTCAAAAAATACATTCTTTACTTTAAAATATGATTAGTGTAAAGACTGACTAACGCATCGTCTTTTTGCGATTCTTCAAAACTAAGACCAGGGATTTGTTTATAGTTTGAATAATTTTCAATCGACTTAGGTGTTTCTTGATCAGCAATTACATAGCCATCTGAAAAGTTTAAACTCAAATGCTGTAGATTTTCAAAATCAGCATTTCTAAGCGGTTCAATCAATTCTTCAGGAATATCATCAAAAGAAACTTTCTTGTGTAATTGACTAGATACGACACCTTCAAAGTCCTTGGCGTATACAGAAGTAACAATTTTACTATTTGCAAAGATGGGTTCATCTTTGTAGTAGGTATTGAGATAAAGGGGAAAGAGACTGGTGAACCAGCCATGTAAATGGATTACATCAGGTGACCAATTCAATTTTTTAACGGTTTCAATTACCCCTTTAGTAAAGAAAATCATTCTTTCATCATTGTCTGGAAAAAGAACTTGATTTTCATCTCTTAATATTGCCCGCCTTTTAAAATATTCTTCATTATCAATAAAGTAGACTTGCATTCTCTCTTTGGGGATTGAGGCCACTTTAATAATCAAAGGCATATCTACATCATTGATTACCAGATTCATTCCAGAAAGGCGAATCACTTCATGCAGTTGATGTCTTCTCTCGTTAATGAGCCCGTATCTGGGCATAAATATGCGAGTTTGACCACCATGATCATTTATGTTTTTTGGAATTTTGAAAGAATTGATAGCTTGATTGGTCTGTGGAAGGTATGGAACGACTTCAGACGAAATATTTAGAACCTTTTTGTCTTTCATAAACTCTATATAACCGAAAAGGGCAAAGTTTGGCAAAATTAATAAATTTTAACGGAATATGCTGAATTCTGTATATTTACACATGTTAATATTTTACTAAATGCAGGTTTTTGATGCTTCCCATTCTTTGGTCGAGCAATTATCAAAAGAAACTCAACCCATTGGTATGGTACCTACTATGGGTGCCCTTCATTTAGGGCATTTATCTCTGATTAAAAAAGCGCTAAGTGAAAATAAAACGGTTTTAGTAAGTATTTTTATAAATCCCACACAATTTGATGACAAAGTCGATCTTGAGAACTACCCAATCAACATTGAGGCTGACTTGAGAAAAATTGAACAACTCACGGGACAGATATTTGTCTATGCTCCCAAAGTAAATGACATTTATGGAAAACTTGTGACATCAAAATCATTTGACCTCGGAGGTCTAGACCAAGTGATGGAAGGAGAGAAAAGATCTGGTCATTTTCAGGGTGTAGCTACTATTGTTTGGCATTTCCTCAAAATATTTAATCCTACCCGCGCCTATTTTGGGGAAAAAGATTTTCAACAATTGCGTATCATAGAACATATAGCCCAATCACTGAAGCTTAGAACCAAAATAATTAGTTGCCCCATAATTAGAGAAAAAAGTGGACTTGCCATGAGCTCGCGAAACACTCTATTATCGACCTCTGAAAGAAAATTAGCTGCTAAAATATTTGAGGGGTTAAAATTTGCTAAATCCAATGCTAAAAAGGAATCCTATGGAACCCTTAAAAAAATGGTGATGGATTTCTTTAAAAAATACGATGAGCTTAATCTAGAATATTTTACTGTTGCTGACCCTAAAACACTGAAAGAAGTCGATTTAAAAAAGACTATAGATTCGGGTAGAGGCTTTATTGCAGTCCATTTGGGAAAAATTAGGTTGATAGATAATTTGGATATCCCTTAAATTACTAAATTTACCACGTGCTGATAGAAGTAATTAAATCGAAAATCCACCGAGTGAAGGTTACTGACGCTGACCTAAGTTACGTTGGAAGTATTACCATTGATAGAGACTTAATTGACGCTGCAAATTTAATTGTGGGTGAAAAAGTTCAGATAGTGAATATCAACAATGGTGAAAGATTAGAAACTTACATCATCGAAGGAAAAAGAGCAAGTGGTGAAGTTACCCTCAATGGTCCTGCAGCTAGGAAAGTTCAAAAAGGAGATATTGTGATTATAATAGGTTACGCACAAATGGAGTTTGAAAAGGCAAAGGGTTTTAAGCCTACTATTATTTTTCCTGACGAAAATACCAACCTACTTAATTAGAATATTGAAGAAAGTCCTTTTACTTTCAAAAAAAATTATCCCACTTTTCATAGGTATTTTTTTTATTTATCTCAGTTACCAAAACACTACCCCCGAGGACCGTACAAATATATTTAAGTATATCAAAAATGCCGATTATCGGTTTGTAATACTTTCTACTTTTTTTGGCATCTTAAGCCATATTTCAAGAGCTGTACGTTGGCGATATCTGCTTACACCATTGGGCTACCATCCCAAAACCATCAATTTAATTTTAGCAGTTTTGATTGGTTATTTATCGAATTTAGGGATTCCTCGATCTGGGGAATTACTCAGGGCCACCGCCATGGATCGCTATGAGAATATTCCTTTTCAAAAAGGGTTTGGTACCGTCATTACCGAACGATTTATAGACCTTGCAATACTGATATGTTGCATCCTTTTTGCACTTGGACTTAAATTTGATCTGATTATAAATTATTTAAACCTAAAGGATCTCAACTTTTTTCAGTCTGGTTTGAGCTTCATCACTATCGTCATTGGATTTTTCTTAATAAGAAAGTTTTTTCTTCAATCTAACCATCACTTCACTGAAAGAATAAAACAGTTTTTTCATGGTATTTGGGAAGGTATCGTTTCTATTAAATATATGAAAAAGAAAGGGCTTTTTGTTACGCACACTTTTTTTATTTGGCTTATGTACGTATTGATGTTTTGGATTATAAAATTTTCTATACACGAAACAGTCAATCTTGAGGTTGACGCCTTGATCACTGCTTTTGTTGTAGGTGGATTGTCCATCTCTGCAACCAATGGTGGTATCGGTATTTACCCCTACTCTGTCTCTCTGGTATTGATCGCTTTTGGAATTTCTAAAGAGTCAAGTTTGGCATTTGGCTGGATCATGTGGACATGCCAAACGTTAATGATCGTGAGTTTTGGTGCCATGGCCTTTTTTGCTTTACCTTTGGTTAATCGCCAAAAATAAAATTTGTTTTTTACAGAGATTATATGAGTAAAATCAGGACCTCTTTCTTTTGCCAGAGCTGTGGGACTCAACACGCTCAATGGCAAGGCCAATGCAACTCTTGTAAGCAATGGAATACCTTGGGTGAAGAGGTGGTAGAAAAGTCAGATAAAAAAAATTGGAAAAGTGAAAAAAGGTCAAGTACTATATCAAAACCCATTAAAATCGATCAGATAAAAATATCCTCTGTATCAAGAATAAATACGGGAGATGAAGAATTAAATCGTGTTTTGGGTGGAGGTATTATTCCTGGGGCTCTGATGCTTTTGGGAGGAGAACCAGGTATCGGAAAGTCTACCCTACTTTTGCAAATTGCTGTGTCAATTGGCTGCAAAGTGCTATATGTTTCAGGTGAAGAGAGTCAGCAGCAGATCAAGATTCGTTCTGACCGAATGAATGTCTCCTCAGAAGAGTGTTATGTGGTAAGCGAAACAAAAACCCAAAATATATTTTCTCAAATTGAGGTCTTGAAACCCGAACTGGTCATTATTGATTCTGTACAGACCCTTAATACCGATTACATAGACAGCAGTCCAGGCAGTGTTTCTCAAATTAAAGAATGTACTGCGGAATTCATCAAGTTTGCTAAAGAGACCAATGTACCGGTTTTTTTGGTGGGACACATTACAAAAGATGGTCAGATTGCAGGCCCCAAAATATTGGAACATATGGTGGACGTAGTATTACATTTCGAAGGAGACCGCAATCATATCTACCGTATTTTAAAAACCCAAAAAAACCGCTTCGGTGCCACTTCTGAAATCGGCATTTATGAGATGCAATCAAAAGGATTAAGAGCGGTAAGTAACCCTGTTGAACTGCTAATCTCTGAAAAAGATGAAATGCTTAGCGGACATGCCATTGCCTCCGCCATTGAGGGAATTCGTCCGCTAATGATCGAAATTCAAGCATTGGTAAGCACCGCTGTTTATGGAACTCCACAAAGAACCACTTCAGGTTACAATACCAAAAGACTGAATATGCTTTTAGCTGTTCTTGAAAAAAGAGCTGGTTTTGCTTTGGGGACTAAAGATGTTTTTATCAATATTACAGGAGGGATCTCTATCGCTGATCCAGCCATTGATTTGGCGGTCATAGTTGCCATTTTATCGAGTTACCACGATATAGATATTTCAGAAAATTTTTGCTTTGCGGCGGAGGTGGGACTATCAGGTGAAATCAGGCCTGTTCCCAAAACAGTAGAACGCATACAAGAGGCATCGAAACTGGGATTTGATACCATAGTGATCTCCAAATTTGCAAAAATTGGAAAGAAAAATGATTCTATCAAAGTACTTTCTGTATCCAAAATTGAGTCACTAATCTCAGTCCTTTTTAGCTAAAAATTCCCTCCAATTCCATTATAAAATGTACATTTAATTGATAAAAAATCAATTTCATGGAGAAAGTAATTAAGGATTTTTTGGCAGAAGTCAACAAAAAAAATAAAAATGAACCTGAGTTTATGCAGGCGGTAACCGAGGTCGCCGAAACGGTAATTCCATATATCGTTAAAAATGATGTTTACTACGGTCAGAACATATTACTCCGAATGGTGGAGCCCGAACGCGTGGTCTCCTTCCGTGTTGCCTGGATTGACGATCAAGAGGAAATTCAAGTGAACCGTGGCTTCAGAATAGAGATGAATTCTGCGATTGGACCCTATAAAGGGGGTTTGCGTTTTCATCCCAGTGTAAACCTAAGCGTTCTCAAGTTTTTAGCCTTCGAACAAATCTTCAAAAACAGTTTGACCACACTTCCCATGGGAGGAGGAAAAGGCGGTTCGGATTTTGATCCCAAGGGAAGAACGGACACTGAAGTGATGCGCTTTTGCCAAAGTTTTATGACAGAGCTTTTCCGACATATTGGTCCAAATCGGGATATTCCTGCTGGCGATATCGGTGTAGGAAACAGAGAAATTGGCTATATGTTCGGTCAATACAAGAGGCTGAAAAATGAATTTACGGGAGTATTAACAGGTAAAGGAATTTCATGGGGTGGATCTTTAATTAGACCAGAGGCCACAGGCTATGGAGTAGTTTATTTCGTTCAAAAAATGATGGAACATAATGGAACGGTTTTGAAAGGCAAAAAAGTAGTAATCTCAGGAAGTGGGAATGTAGCGCAGTATGCAGCTGAAAAGGCGATTTTATTGGGAGCCAAAGTTTTGACATTGTCAGATTCCTCTGGATATATTTTCGATGCCAAAGGTATTGATGAGGAAAAATTAGCCCACGTTATGGAGCTTAAGAATGTAAAACGAAAGCGCATCAGCGCTTACCTCGAAAAATACCCCGAAGCGAAATTTGTAATTGGTAAAGCACCATGGGAGGTGCCCTGCGAAGTTGCACTCCCTTGTGCTACGCAAAATGAATTGAAGGAAAAAGATGCTTCCTTATTAATCAAAAATGGGTGTATCTGTTTAGGTGAAGGAGCCAATATGCCGTCTACTCCAAAGGCCATTCATCAATTCACTAACCACGGAGTTCTTTACGCTCCGGGTAAGGCTTCCAATGCGGGAGGTGTTGCCGTTTCAGGTTTAGAAATGGCACAAAATTCACTTCGCTACAATTGGTCTAGAGAGGAGGTCGATGCTAAATTACAGTCCATCATGGCTGATATTCATCAGTCCTGTTTAGATTTTGGAAAAGAAAAGAGCTATGTAAATTATGTTAAAGGAGCTAATATTGCTGGATTTGTAAAAGTAGCCGATGCCATGCTTGCTCAAGGAGTAGTTTGAATCTTCTACTGCAAGATATGTTGATTAAAACCAATTCCATTGTACTCAGTACACTAAAATACAGTGATTCTAGTCTAATCGCTCGCTGCTATTGTAAAGAGTTAGGACTGAAATCGTTTCTACTCAAAGGGATTCTGTCCTCCAAAAAAGGGGCCTTAAAAAAATCCCTATTTCAACCCCTAAATATCATTAGCCTCATTACACAGGTAAATAATCAAAACCATGAGAGACTTCTATTTATTAAGGAAGCAAGAGTACACTTTCCTTTGTTTGAGATTCCCTCTAACATAAAGAAAAATACAATTGCTCTTTTCTTATCTGAAGTTTTGACAAAAGTAATTTCAGAGGAAGGCGCGCCCAATAAAAGTTTATTCCATTTCATCGAAAAGAATATTATTCATTTGGAGACAAAAGGATTTTCACCTCTATTTCATATAAAGTTCATGCTAGAACTTACCAATCATCTCGGCTTTTATCCCAATCAATCGAATATGAAAGAAGATTTTTTTGATTTAGAAAATGGATGTTTTTGTATGAGCTCTCCATCCAAATATGTAATTGGAGGTAGTTTGGTTATTGCATTAAAAAAATTGCTTGGCACTAATTTTGCGGAATTAGAAAAAATAACTATTTCAAACGCATTGAGATTGAAAGTGTTAAGTATATTGATAGATTATTTTAATATACATTTACAAGGCTTTGGGAAAATAAAATCAGTTAAAATACTCCATGAAATTTTTCTATAGGAATAATTTTCTTGTTTTAATAACTTTTCTCTTTCTCTGCTGCAATATATTTGGTCAGGAGGTTTGGGTAGAGGATGTTGTTACAGGGGAACCTCTCGAAAACGTAATTATTTTTACGGAAAGTGGAAGTCACAATGTAATAACTAACGCCATAGGAAAAGCCTTACTCAAAGATTTTCCAGACCAAGGACAAATTAGATTAAATTTATTAGGGTACAAACCCTTGATTATTTCCATGATTGAAGTATTGGAAGGGAAAAAAATCATCCAAATGAGTACGGAAGATGAAGTTTTGGAAGAAGTGGTTCTCTCCGTGGCACGATCCCAGTCCACTAGGGATAAAATTGCTGAGCAAGTAGGAATTATCTCTCAAAATGAAATTGAGTTGGGAGCAGTGGCCACTGGAGCAGATCTTTTAGAAATAAATCCAAATATAAGGATTCAAAAATCACAAGGAGGGGGAGGAAGTCCCGTTTTGAGAGGCTTTGAGGCTAACAGGGTACTGATTGTAGTGGATGGAGTAAGAATTAATAATGCGATTTACAGGTCCGGTCATTTACAAAATGCCATCACGATAGATCCCCATAATATTGATAGAGTTGAGGTTACTTTTGGGTCTTCCTCCGTTGGATACGGCTCCGATGCCCTGGGTGGGGTCATCCACTACTATACAAAGTCGCCTATATTGAACAGTAAAACCCCTATCCAATCAGAATTGTCGTCCAATTTCAATCATGCCAACCTTTCTTTCGTAAATAATTTAAGTACGGCATTGAGTTACAAAAATTGGGGCAGTCTCACCAGTGTGAGTTATTCCAGTTTTGGTAATATCAGAATTGGTAAAAGCCGTAATCATGGTTTTTCAGATTGGGGGTTAACACCTTATCATTCACTCAACAGCAGGAATCAATTCAAAGCCAAGCCCACTAAAAATTCTAGACCTAACATCCAAAAAAATACTGCTTACGACCAATTTGATGTTTTTCAAAAATTCTTGGTTCACCTTCCTCCCGATATGTTTTTAAGTTTAAATCTTCAGTACTCTGAATCCTCGGATATAGACAGGTACGATAAATTGATTGAGGAACGCGATGGTAGTTTGCGTTTTAGTGAATGGTATTATGGCCCCCAAAAACGATTTTTTCTCTCGCCTCAACTGAAATTTTTCATAGGTAAAAATTGGTTAAAAAAAGGAACGCTAACAGCCGCCTATCAAAATGTAGAGGAATCAAGAATTAATCGGAAGTTTGGTAGCCTTACCCGTTCCCACCAAATTGAAAATGTAAACGTTTTTAGTATCAATGCGGACTTTTTCGGAAATATAGCGGAGGGCCATTCTTTCTCTTATGGTTTGGAATGGACCTATAACAAAATTCGATCAGAAGGATTTTCTTTAGATCTAGTCCTTAATTCAGAGAAAATAATCGGCTATAACAACCGAACGATGATCCCCTCAAGATATCCCAGTGATGGCAGTAGTGCTTCAAATTTTGCAGGTTATTTGAATTGGATTTACAGGGCCAACAATCGTTTAACACTCAATGGAGGATTGAGGGTCACAGGATCAAAAATAAGTGCGCGATGGAATGACACTGCTCAGGTTGACAAACTCCTTTCCACTTTAGATCTTCAAACAGAGGCTTTGACCTACACCCTAGCTATTACGTATCGACCCAATCAAAAATGGCAAATTAATAGTTTAATTTCCAGTGGATTTAGAAACCCCAACATTGACGACGTAGGAAAAATTCGTGAAAGCAATGGTATTTTATTAATGCCAAATTCCTTTTTAAAACCTGAATATGCTTATACCTTCGAGTCTGGCGTTAAATTCAATACCCCCAACAAAACTAATTTCATCGAGCTGAGAGCCTTTAATACATTGGTTTCAAGACATATAGTAAGGTCTAATTTTTTTGTTTTCACCGATACCACCACAACCGACGAAAACACAATCTTATACAATGGGGAGGAGGTAATCACACAAGCCAATAAAAATTTGGGAAACCGATTTATATATGGTGGGTCCATTCAAGGCAATTGGTTGCTAATTAAACCCTTTGAAATCATGGGAGGAATTACCTTCACTACTGCTGACCGAAATGAAGATTATGGTCCCATGCCTTCCATCGCTCCCTTATTTGGAACCTTTACTCTTTCACATAGAATGAAAAACTGGAAAACCATATTGATTTGGAGATTCAGTCAACGAAAATACCCTAACCAATTCAGCTGGGGAGGTGAGGACGGGTTAAATGAAACTCCATTAATAAATCCTGAAGCCAGCAATGAAATAAGTCGTTATTATGGTATGCCCTCTTGGAATATATGGTCGATTTTATCCCAATATCAATTCAAAAAAAATATTATTTTCAACTTCGGACTTAAAAATATTTTTGATCTGCATTACAGAACTTTTGCCTCAGGCATATCAGCAGAAGGAAGAAGTTTACAGTTAGGAGTAAAGGTTAAAATCTAAAATCTCTATTTTTTACCTAAAATCCTTAATTTCGCATCTTTACCAAACTCAGCCTAATATGGTTTTTAAGGAATATAAAGGACTGGATTTACCCTCAATTTCTAGGGAGATACTTGACTATTGGGAAGCACACAAGATTTTTGATAAAAGTATTTCCGAAAGAGAAAACCATCCTCCTTACATTTTTTATGAAGGTCCTCCATCAGCAAACGGAATACCTGGGATTCACCACGTTATGGCAAGAACGATAAAAGATATTTTTTGTCGTTATAAAACTCAAAAAGGTTTTCAAGTAAACCGAAAAGCAGGTTGGGATACCCATGGTCTTCCTGTTGAGTTGGGTGTTGAAAAAGTATTGGGTATAACCAAAGATGCTATAGGAAAATCTATCTCAGTGGAGGAATACAACAACGCTTGTAGAGAAGAAGTAATGAAATACACCGATGTTTGGAATCTACTGACTCAAAAAATGGGTTATTGGGTTGACATGGATGATCCCTATTTGACCTATACCTCCAAATACATGGAAACAGTGTGGTGGCTGATCAAACAAATACACGAAAAAGGGCTTTTATACAAAGGTTATACCATCCAACCCTATTCTCCAAAGGCAGGAACAGGACTGAGTTCTCACGAGTTGAATCAACCAGGAACCTACCAAGATGTTAGTGATACAACCGTTACTGCACAGTTCAAAACCATAAAAGATTCATTGCCTGATTCACTGAAGGGCTCTGCCCCCCTTTACCTATTGGCATGGACCACTACCCCTTGGACACTTCCTTCCAATACTGCACTGACTGTTGGTCCCAAAATTGACTATGTGTTAGTTCACACCTTCAACCAATATACTTATGAACCCATACGAGTTATATTGGCAAAAACTTTAGTTGAAAAACAATTTTCAGAATTATACGAAATGGTCGTGACTATTTCGGATTTAAAAAATTACCCCAAAGGAACCAAAAAAATTCCTTTTTTCATCGAAAAGGAAATAAAAGGGACCGACCTTATCGACCTACGTTATGAAAAAATATGGCGAGAAGCCCCTTCACCCATAGATAATCCTGAAAATGCTTACAGGGTTATTCCTGGAGATTTTGTAACTACTGAGGACGGAACAGGAATCGTTCACACTGCTCCTACTTTTGGAGCAGATGATGCCAAGGTGGCAAAAGAAGCTACACCCGAAGTGCCAGCACTTTTAGTTTTGGACGAGAATAATAATAAGGTCCCATTGGTAGATTTACAAGGTAAGTTCCGACCAGAGATGGGAAGCCTAGCAGGACAATACGTCAAAAACGAATACTACGAGGAAGGCAAAGCTCCCAAAAAATCCATTGATGTACAGATCGCCATCCGACTAAAGGAGGAGAATGCAGCATTTAAGGTAGAAAAGTATGTTCACTCCTACCCCAACTGCTGGAGAACAGAAAAGCCTATACTTTACTATCCACTTGACTCTTGGTTCATCAAGGTCACACAAGTTAGGGATCGACTGACTGCATTTAATAAAGAAATCAACTGGAAACCTAAGTCAACCGGAGAAGGGCGTTTTGGCAATTGGCTCGCCAATACCAATGATTGGAACCTCTCCAGATCACGCTTTTGGGGCATCCCACTACCCATTTGGCAAACAGAGGGAGGCAAGGAAACCAAAGTGATTGGGTCAGTATTAGAGTTGTATGAGGAAATAGAAAAGTCGATTGAAAAAGGACATATGTCTTTCAACCCTCTTTCAGGTTTTGAAGTGGGAGATATGAGCGATTCGAATTACGAAAAAGTAGATCTGCACAAACATATTGTTGATAATATTGTATTGACCTCAGCGCGAGGTACTCCCATGTATCGTGAAAAGGATTTGATCGACGTATGGTTTGACTCCGGTTCTATGCCCTACGCACAGTGGCACTACCCCTTTGAAAATAAAGATAAAATTGATTTAGGTACCGCTTTCCCAGCAGACTTTATCGCCGAGGGTATAGATCAAACCCGGGGGTGGTTTTACACCCTTCATGCCATAAGCACACTGGTTTTCGATTCAATTTCTTACAAAAATGTAGTGTCTAATGGACTGGTTTTGGACAAAAACGGTCAAAAAATGTCCAAACGCTTGGGGAATACGTTTGATCCCTTTAAAACCATTGATGAATACGGTCCAGACGCTACACGGTGGTACATGATTTCCAATGCCAATCCCTGGGACAATCTCAAATTTGATTTGGAGGGGATAGGTGAAGTCCAGCGTAAGTTTTTTGGTACCTTACACAATACATATTCTTTCTTTAGCTTGTATGCCAATATAGATGGATTTAAAAATCAAGAAGCTCCGATACCTCTATCCGAACGGACTGAATTGGATCGTTGGATTTTATCGGAATTGAACAGTCTGATTAGAAAAGTTGATGCTTTTTATGAAGATTATGAACCCACCAAGGCCAGTCGAGCCAGCTCCGAGTTTGTTCAGGAAAAACTTAGCAATTGGTATGTAAGATTGTGCAGAAGACGCTTTTGGAAGGGGAAATATCAAAAAGACAAGATTGCTGCCTATCAAACCCTTTGGGAGTGCTTGCTCAAAATAACCCAGTTGGCTGCGCCAATTGCACCCTTTTACAGTGACCGTTTGTACCAAGATTTGACTGAAAATACGCTAAGTGATAAATCAGCATCCGTTCATTTATCAATTTTTCCAACCGTCAATACTAAGTTTATCGATACTGCACTGGAAAACCGCATCAACAAAGCAAGAAACATCACTTCCTTGGCCCTCTCACTTAGGAAAAAAGAACAAATAAAAGTCAGACAGCCCCTGAAAACCCTAATGATTGCTGTCAACAGCCCAAAGGAAAAAAGTGAGATCGAAAAGATTAAAGAACAGATACGTTCTGAAATCAATGTCAAATCCATTGAATTGATTGACGACGATAGTAATATTTTGGTGAAAGAGATCAAACCAAACTTCAAAGTATTGGGCCCCCGATTCGGAAGTGAAATGGGTGCTGTGGTAGGAGAGATCAATCGTTTTAGTAAGAATGAAATAAAGACCTTGGAGAAGGAAGGAAAAATAAACATACTTCTTAATGAAAAAAATATTATTTTAGACATTACCGAGGTTGAGATTAACTCCAAAGATATAGAAGGTTGGCTTGTTGCACGTGGTAATGGTTTGACTCTAGCATTAGACATTTCCATGACCGAAGATTTGAAAGACGAGGGGATTGCAAGAGAGTTGGTCAATCGCATTCAAAACATAAGAAAAGACTCAGGTCTAGAGGTTACCGATAAAATTTATATTAGCTTTTTGGCCGATGAAAGTTTAAAAGAAAAAATTCATAAAAACAGGAAATACATTTGCTCGGAAACCTTAGGAGAAAAGATTAATTTCCCTAGCAAAATGAACAGAGGTACCGAAGTTATAATTGAAAATATTAAAACACAAATAACCATTAAAAAAATTTAAGATGGCCAAAGAAATAAAAGCCCGGTATTCGGATGGAGAGTTAGATGATTTTAGAAAATTAATTGATGACAAAATTAAAAAGGCCCAAGCAGATTTGGAACTGCTCAGGAGTGCCTATATGAATGATGGCAATAATGGAACAGACGATACTTCCCCGACTTTCAAGGCCTTTGAGGAAGGTTCTGAAACTATGTCCAAGGAAGCGAACACTCAATTGGCCATTCGTCAAGAAAAGTTTATACGCGATCTTAAAAACGCAATGATTCGCATAGAGAATAAAACCTACGGAATATGTCGTATGACGGGAAAATTGATCAATAAAAAAAGACTATTATTGGTCCCCCATGCTACTTTGAGTATCGAGGCTAAAAACATGCAAAAATAACCCTTGAAATTTAATGCCTCTAATATCAATCTATCAACAGCCTTAGTTATCATACTATGCCTGCTATTGATGGATCAAACTTCGAAGTTTTTAATCAAACTGAATTACCCACTTTCTCTATACGGCAATAGTGCTATTGTAGATTGGGGATTTTTCAAATTGCTATTTGTTGAAAACAAAGGGATGGCGATGGGAACCAAACTCAATGATGTTCTACCCTTTTTATCAGATAAAGCCGCAAAACTAGTTTTAACCGTCTTCCGTTTATTAGCCATTATAGGAATCGGTTACTGGTTGTGGGATAATATCCGAAAACAGACCTCCAACCTTTTTCGCTGGGCCCTTTGTCTTATCTTTGCTGGAGCTTTGGGAAATATCATCGACTCTGTTTTTTATGGAGTTATTTTTTCCCACAGCTACGGAAATGTAGCCACACTCTTCCCAGATGAGGGAGGCTATGCCCCTATCTTTCAGGGTCATGTGGTTGACATGCTTCAGTTCCCTTTGGTAAGCTGGAACTGGCCGCAATGGATGCCTTGGGTCGGTGGAGAATCCTATACTTTCTTTCAATATGTTTTTAACGTTGCCGATTCAGCCATCAGCATTGGAGTTGGGATTTTGATCTTTTTTAATAAAAAGATTTTTGGACAGTCTAAATAGTGAAATTGTCCTTCAAAAAGTATAAACCTGTTTTGGAGTAATCCCATAGTCCAAAGACATATCGTATTCATCTGTATCTTCAATTTTAGAGATGGGATCAAAAAAAGAAAGACCAACCTTCAATGCATTTTTGGAGCATTGCGCCAAAAAACGGTCGTAATATCCCCTACCGGATCCTACGCGTTGACCTTCGCGGTCAAAGGCCAAAAGGGGAACAAAAACCACCTGAATTAGTTCAGGAGTAATGGGAATACCAGATAGTGGCTCAGGGATTCCCCAGCGGTTGGGTTTTAATGGGGTTTGATCGGTGAGTAAATAATGTTCCAAAAGAAAGTCATCAGCGATCTTTGGGATAATAGGTTGTTTGTCCTTTCCCAGTAATATAGAAAGTAGATAGGAAGTATCCACTTCCTTATTTTTTTCAGCAGTCATAAACAAATGATATAGAGAGTACTGCCATAAGTCCAAAGTCAAGCAACGGTTGGAAATTTCTATACTCCACTCCTCAATTTCCCATTTCTTTAAGTTCTCTCTGCGCTCACTGTATTCCTTTCTTAAAGCCAATTTGGTATTCAAGTAATTTTGATTTTGAATATAAAATTAAGCATATTTAACCATCATTCAGGTTTAGGAACTTTTTTCTAGTGCCTGGAGAAAACGTAACTTTGTAATATGAAACTACCGACCATCTCGATTCAGTTCAAAACACTACCCACTGATCCAGGAGTGTATCAATATTTTGATAAAAACGATACGGTAATCTATATAGGTAAGGCCAAGAACCTCAAACGAAGGGTAACTTCTTATTTTACTAAAGTTCACGACAACGCCAAAACCCGAATACTAGTAAAAAAAATACACCGAATGGAATATATCGTTGTCCCTTCAGAAGTTGACGCATTATTACTAGAAAATAATCTCATAAAAAAATACCGTCCACGCTACAACATCCTTTTAAAAGATGACAAAACCTATCCTTGGATTTGTATAAAGAAAGAACCTTTCCCAAGAGTATTTAGCACCCGAAAGGTAATCCGAGACGGGTCAAGCTATTTTGGCCCCTACCCCAATGTAAAAACAGTTTATACCTTACTGGAGCTTATTCGGGGGCTCTATCCCATTCGAACTTGTAACTATGACCTTTCTGAAGAAAAAGTTCAAAAACAGTCTTATAAGATCTGTTTGGAATACCACATTGGTAATTGTTTGGCTCCTTGTGAGGCGAGAGTAAGCGAAAAAGATTACGAGGAAAACATTGCAGGCATACAAAACATCATAAAAGGCAATTTCCGACAATCTTTGGACCGATTAAAAAGCCAAATGGAGGAATATTCCAATGCAATGGAATTTGAAAGGGCACAGCAGGTCAAGGAAAAACTTGAGTCTTTGGTAAACTACCAAGCCAAATCTACTGTAGTGAGCCCCAAAATCACGAACGTGGATGTTTTTTCCATCATATCAGATGAAAGTTATGGTTATGTCAATTTTTTCAAGGTAGCATTTGGCTCAATAATAATGTCACACACAGTGGAAATTAAAAAAAAGCTTGAGGAAAGCGATGCAGAGATGTTACGGTTGGCAATAGTCGACTTACGTCAGCGATTCAATTCCCAATCAAAAGAAATATATGTCCCTTTTGAAATAGACTTAGGTCCAAAAATTAAAGTAACAATTCCCATACTAGGCGATAAAAAAAAGCTGGTGGAATTGTCTGAAAGAAATGCCAAGTTTTTCCGTTTGGAGCGTTTTAAGCAGATGAAAATCGTTGAACCCGAACGGCATGTAAAGCGTCTAATAAACCAAATGAAAACCGACCTCCGCCTTAATGTAGAGCCCGTCCACATTGAATGCTTTGACAATTCCAATATACAAGGAACGAATCCAACTGCAGCCTGCGTGGTTTTTAGAAATGGTAAGCCCTTCAAAAAGGACTACCGTCATTTTAAAATCAAAACCGTGGAGGGTCCGGATGATTTTGCCTCTATGGAAGAAGTCGTACATCGTCGCTATAAACGCCTTTTGGATGAGGGGCAATCCCTGCCTCAGCTGATCGTCATCGATGGGGGAAAAGGACAGCTTTCTTCAGCCGTAAAAAGTTTGAATCGATTGGGACTCAGAGGTCAAATTGCCATCATAGGCATTGCAAAAAGACTTGAGGAAATCTACTATCCTGGAGACAGTATTCCCATGTACCTGGATAAAAAATCGGAGACATTGAAAATCATTCAACAGTTACGTAATGAAGCTCACCGATTTGGATTGACTCTTCACCGTAAAATTCGCTCAAAGAGCGCGCTTAATTCCCCTTTGGATGGTATAGAGGGGATTGGCCCCAAGACTAAAGAACTATTGCTTATGGAATTTAAATCCCTGAAAAGGATCAAGGCCGCTCCACAAGAGGCTATCATTAAACTGTTAGGCAATGTTAAAGGCGTAAAAATTTACCAAAAGTTACAGCTTCTTTGATTTTTTATTGAACTTTTCTTAACAGTGAAAAAATGATTTTACAATCATTTAATTAATTTTACCCAATGATCCTATTCGACAAAAAACAGCCACTTATCTTTTTTGTATGCATTATAAATGCGCTCAGTTTTGCTCAAACCCCTGATGAAATTGACTTTCCAGAGATAGCACTTCCCTTCAAAGCAGGAGAATGGTTTAAATTTAGAATCCGTTACGGTATTTTCAATGCAAGTTATGCCACCTTAGGACTAACCAAAGACACAGTAAATGCTAAACCTGTTATACATGCCAAGGGGTACGGAACAACTACAGGACTAGCACGCTGGTTTTTTAAAGTAGAAGATCATTACGATTCCTATTTTGATGAAAAAAAGGTCATTCCTTATTGGTTTATTAGAGACATCAATGAGGGAGGATATACTAAAGATCTTGAAATTAATTTTGATCACGATCAAAATTTAGCTCATGTAAATGATAAAAAAAATAAAAAAAAGGAGTCATTCAAAATTGCTGAAGATGCTCAAGATTTGATTTCAGCCTTTTACTACCTGCGTGCATTCTACCCAAAGGATAAATTGAAAATCAATGAAACTTTTAGCATTAATATGTTTTTTGACAAAGAAAACTATGTTTTCAAAATGAAATACACCGGAAAAGAAAACCTATCTACAAAATTCGGCAAAATCAAATGTATGAAGTTCAGACCCTATGTTCAATCGGGTAGAGTATTTAGAGAACAAGAGAGTGTAACCATTTGGATTACAGACGACGTTAATAAAATTCCTATCAAGTTACAGGCTGACTTAGCCATTGGTTCCATTAAGGTGGATTTGGATCAGTTCAAAAACCTGAATGCGCCTTTTGAAATCCAGTATAATTGAACTTCCCTTTTGTTTATTACTCTTTGAATAACTTTTTGTTAAATCCCTTGTGATTGAGTGCACAAAGCAAGAAATTTGTATTAAACAAAAAAACTATTCGTAACCATATGAATAAAGTTTTTGTCATACTACATATATTAGGAATAGTTGCTATACTTTCTTCATGTGAGTCAAACAATCCTATCTATCCAGTTGAAACCGCTAGCCCTAAAACAGAAATCAAACCAAAAAAATTGAAATACGGTTTTGACTTGGATCAATTCAGAATCGTAAAGAAAAAAATCAGGAGGGGAGACACGTTTGGTTCAATTCTAGAGGAAAATGGAATTGACTATCCAGAGGTTTATAAGATTCTACAAAGCATCAAAAGAAATGTAAATGTCAGGCGACTTGTGACTGGTAAAACCTTCAAACTTCTCTATTCAAAAGACAGTATAGCTCCGCCAAAAGCGTTCATCTATGAGCCCGATGTGGAGAGCTACACCGTGATTCAGTTAAGGGACAGTATTTATGGTAAGATGGTGACCAAGCCTGTAAAGATTTTGCAAAAAGAAGGAAATGGAGTGATCGAAAATTCGCTCTATGAGACCATGAACAATAGTGGGTTAAACTATCAATTGACCTATTATTTGGCGGACGTTTATGCTTGGAATATAGATTTTTACCGTCTGCACAAAGGAGACCGATTTAAGGTGATTTATACTGAAAAATTTGTAAATGACACTGTTTCCATTGGTATTGAACGTATAAAAGCAGCCATATTTCAACATGCTGGAAAGGATTTTTATGCCTTCGAGTTTAAACCTGATTCCCTCAAAGGTATTGTTGAATATTTTGATGAAAATGCCAAAAATCTCCGAAGGGCTTTTTTAAAAGCTCCTGTGAAGTTTGGACCTGTAACATCTCGCTATAACCTTAAACGTAGAATCGCCTATTACGGCAATCGTGTCAAACCCCACCGCGGTACTGACTTTGCTGCCAATGTCGGAACACCCATACTGGCAACTGCCAATGGAGTAGTCGTCAAATCTTCTTACACCATAGGAAATGGAAATTATGTAACCATAAAGCACAATAATACTTATAGCACTCAATACCTCCATATGAAACGCCGAAAGGTTAAAAAAGGGCAGTTTGTCACCCAAGGTCAAGTCATCGGATGGGTGGGAATGACAGGTTACACCTCAGGACCCCACGTGTGCTACCGGTTTTGGAAAAACGGTAGACAGGTAGACCCCTTCCGACAAAAACTACCTGAAGCAAAACCCATTTCAAACCAACTAAAAGTGAACTATTTAAATGCCATTATAGATTTGAAAACCCAACTCGATTGCATATCTTTCTTCCCAGAATCATCATACATTAACTCAGCACTAGCCCTCTCAGAAAGTGACATTAAATAAGCAAAATCCTTTATCTCTCAAATCTTGGAAATTGTTGGAGTCCAACTTCAAAAAAAACATTCATAAAAAAATTACCGACTACTTCTCCGAAGACCCCAAGCGCGCGGAAAACCTTTCCCTTCGTTGGGACTCTTTTTATGTGGATTACTCCAAGAACTTGTTGGATTTAGAAACCTTAAGTCTATTGACGAGCATGGCGAGTGAAGCAGGTCTAAACGATGCCATTGAAGAGTATTTTACCGGAGGAAAGATAAACGAGACAGAGGACAGAGCTGTTCTCCATACTGCACTAAGACAGCTCAATCCCAAATCCATAATGGTAGACGGAGAGGACATCACTCCAAAAATTCAAGCAGTCAAAAAACAGATGTACGATTTTTCCGATAAGGTAATTTCAGGCAATTGGAAAGGTCATACAGGAAAAAAAATTAGCCATGTAGTCAACATTGGAATTGGTGGATCGGATTTAGGACCTGCTATGGTAACCGAAGCACTTGAGTTTTACAGAAATCACCTACAAATGGTTTTTATCTCAAATGTTGAGGGAGATCATGTGGAAGAAGTGATCCAAAAATTGGATCCAGAGACTACATTATTTTTGATAGTTTCAAAAACTTTTACCACCCAAGAAACAGTGACTAATGCCAACACCCTAAGGAAATGGTTTTTAAACCATGCGCCCGTATCAGCCATCAGCAATCATTTTGTCGCTATTTCCACCAACTTGGAAAAGGTAACCGATTTTGGTATAGCCGAAGGGAATATTTTCCCCATGAACGATTGGGTTGGGGGACGTTTTTCACTATGGAGTACTGTAGGACTATCAATCTGTTTGGCTGTTGGCCCAAAGCATTTTGACGATTTACTTAAAGGGGCAGGAAAAATGGACCAACATTTTCGTACCGCCGTTTTTAATGAGAACATTCCTGTTATTTTGGCCCTCATTACAGTTTGGTACAATAATTTTTGGGAAGTAGAAACCGAAGCCATTATACCCTACTCTCAATATTTGAGAAATCTCCCCTCCTACCTGCAACAAGCCATTATGGAAAGTAATGGAAAAAGGGTGGACAGAAGTGGAAAATCAGTAGATTATCATACAGGGAACATCATTTGGGGTGCCTCTGGAACCAATGCACAGCATGCCTTTTTCCAATTGATGCACCAAGGAACCAAGATGATTCCCGCTGACTTTATAGGCTTTGCCCAACCATTGAATGAGGGAAATGATCATCAGGATAAACTAATGTCTAATTTTTTCGCTCAAACCCAAGCCTTGATGCTGGGTAAAAATGAGGAGACAGTAAGAAAAGAGCTCTCCAATCAAGGAAAATCTCCAGCACAAATCGAAGCACTATTACCATTTAAGATTTTTGAAGGGAACCGCCCTTCCAACACCTTATTTATTGAGCAGCTCACCCCGAGTAACTTAGGATCACTTATCGCCCTTTACGAGCACAGAATTTTTGTTCAGGGTGTAATATGGAATATCTTTAGTTACGACCAATGGGGAGTAGAATTGGGTAAGCAGTTGGCCAATAACATCCTCAAAGATTTCGACAAAGAGAAATTGGATCACCATGATTCTTCAACCCAAGGGCTGATCCAACACTACAAAAAATTGAGAAGCTAATTTTAGAATTTAAGGTCTTTGAGTTTCAGTTGAAGGCTCTTCTCTCCCCTGAACTCGTTTTCGTCTACTGTGTAAAGTATATCAAAAAGCTCCATATTTTTGATTTTACTGATGTGATTGGCCATCCCAAAACCAATTCCCGATAAGGTAGATTTTGATTCGTCTCTCACTTCAAGTTTTAAATGACGTTGATCATCACCAACTGCCTTAGTCCTGCCCTCGTCCAAGCAGTCTTTGGTCAAAAAAACAGGGCACATATTGCCTGGGCCAAAAGGAGCCATCTGTGCCATGATTCTATGAAATTTTGGGGAGATTTTATCTAATGTGATTTCAAGGTCATAGGAGATGGAAGGGATGCGCTGTTCTGGCAATACGGTCTGTTCAACTGCCAATTCAAATGCTCTTTTAAAGGTGAGATAATCCTCGGGGTTAATCGTTAGTCCCGCAGCATAACGGTGGCCTCCAAATTGAACAATATGCTCCTTACAAGTCTCCAAAATCTGATAAATATCTACTCCTTTTACCGATCGCGCCGAACCAGTGAAATGATCTCCTGAGACGGCAAAAACAATGGTAGGTCGGTAATAGTTCTCGATAAGTCTTGAAGCCACTATCCCAAGCACACCCTTGTGCCAATCGGGCTGAAAAACAACAGATGAGTAGGAATATTCCTCTTCATTTAGTTTAATTTGATCAAGAGCTTGGGCTGTAATTTTTTGGTCCAGCTCTTTGCGCTCACTGTTGAATAATTCTATAGCTCTTCCTCTGGAGAGAGCCACCTCTTGATTCTCTGATAAAAGCAGAGCAACAGCATGAATGCCATGATTGATTCTTCCTGCACCATTGATCCTTGGTGCAATGACAAATACCAAATCGGAGACGTTAATTTTCCTTTTGAGTTTACTGATAAAAAAACGGATACCCAATCTTGGGTTTTCTTGAATTTGTTGAATACCAAAATAAGTAAGTACCCTATTCTCTCTAACTATAGGCACAATATCTGCGGCAATTGCAATAGCGACCAAATCTATAAAAGGGAGAAGGTTCTCTAACGTACCTTTTTGTTCTTGGTTGAGGGCTTGGATCAGTTTAAAACCTATTCCGCATCCACATAGTTCTTTGAATGGATAGGAACATTCGGGTTGTTTGGGGTCTAAAATTGCAACAGCCTTTGGAAGCACTTCACCTGGTAAATGGTGATCGCAGATGATAAAATCAATCCCCAAAGTTTTGGCATAGTTAACCTTATCGACTGCTTTTATTCCACAATCCATGGCAATAATCAATCCAATATTTTCTCCTTTGGCGTGATCTATTCCTTTAGTAGAAATACCATAACCTTCCTCAAAACGGTCAGGGATATAATAAATACATTGGGGGTAGATTTTCATTAAAAATGAGTATACAAGGGCTACAGCTGTAGTTCCGTCGACATCATAATCCCCATAAACCATTATTTTTTCCTCTTTTTGGATGGCCTCAATAATCCGATAAACTGCCTCTCGCATATCCAACATTAGGAATGGGTCATGTAAATCTGAGAGTTCTGGACGAAAAAAAGATTTGGCGGATTCGTAATCATCGATACCCCGTTGTAAAAGCAAGGATGCGATTTCTTGTGGAACGCCTATTTCTAACTGTAGGTGTTTGATTTTGTCATTATCGGGAAGAGGTTTAGGGCTCCATTGCATCTCTATTATTAATTATTGCCTGCTATACAAATGACAAATTCTCCTTTAGGGGCTAGGGTGGTGAAATAGTCCACAGCTTCTTTTATTGATCCTCTATAAGTTTCTTCAAATATTTTTGAAAGCTCTCTGGAAATGGAAACCCCTCTGTTGGGACCAAAGATTTCAGAAATCTGGCCCAAAGTTTTGAGTAGTTTATGAGGCGATTCGTAAAAAATGAGTGTTCTAGATTCATTAGACAACAGTTTCAAACGTTTGGTTCTTCCTTTTTTTGGGGGTAAAAACCCTTCAAAAACAAAACGATCTGAAGCCAAGCCACTTTGCACCAATGCAGGGATAAGTGCAGTAGGACCGGGCAAACAAGTAACTTTCAAATTGAGTGACAATGCCTCACGAACCAAAAGAAAACCAGGATCAGAAATACCGGGAGTACCCGCGTCTGATATGAGTGCCATCTTTATTCCAGCGGTCAATTTTGAAGTAACCTCTTGTAATTTTCTGTGCTCATTGTGCATATGGAAAGCTTGCATAGGTGTAGTAACTTGATAGTGATTGAGTAGCTTACTACTGGTTCGAGTATCCTCCGCCAATATAAGGTCTGCCATTTTTAAGGTATCTACAGCCCTGTAGGTCATGTCTCCAAGATTTCCTATCGGTGTTGGTACTAAAAAAAGCTCCCCCATTTTTTTGTCATTCATAGAAATGAAAATGCTACTGAAAATTATTCTCTATAATTTTCAAAAATCGACTTTCATATTGTTCTTTCCCCTCCCAATAGTTGTAATCAGGCTTGATCATTTCGAGAATGAATTTTTGTGCAGCCTCCCAATTTTGTAGGGTAGTAATCTGAGAAATAGCTCGATGATAGTCATTGGGATTTTTATCAAAAAGATATTTAATAAATGCCGTTCGATCATTAAGGTCTATATTGAGAGTCTTAGAAAACTTATCATTTAGACTTTTTTGTGTTTCGTTGTTAGCAATTGGAACTTCTTTTTTCTTTTCAAATAACAGCTCAATATTGTTGTCCTCAAATAAGTCGGTTACCGAGGGCTTTACCTCAGGTATTTCTTTATCGATTTCTTTGATAGTATCCATAATTGGGGTTAATTCCTCCTGATCACTAAAGTGTTCTTGAGGTCTTTCCGACTCGGGTTTAGGTTTGATAAAATCGACAGTTCGATCGAAATTGGTTTCTGAATCCTCCCAAAAATCTTTATTAAAGCCTTCCGTATTTTTGATTAGAATTAGGTATTCGAATAGTTGAAAAGTAGCATCGTAAACCTTCTGATACTTGTAAGGCTCCTCTAACTTAAGAATTTCTTTAGCCAACTGTTTGAGTTGTTGATGGATTTTATTGGGCATAAATCATCCTATTAAGAAACTTTGTTTTTAATACCTTTGTTTGATTGTAAATTACAAAATGTTTTTAGAAAATCCTGTAAACCATGAAGAACAATTTGGATGGATCGAGGTAATTTGCGGGTCGATGTTTTCGGGAAAAACAGAGGAGTTGATTCGTCGCTTAAAACGCGCCCGATTCGCAAATCAAAAAATAGAAATTTTTAAACCGGCCATTGACCTGCGTTACGATGACCAGATGGTCACTTCACATGACTCCAATCAGATTCCTTCTACCTCGGTACCTGCGGCGGCCAACATTCCTATTTTGGCGAATGACTGTGAAGTGGTGGGGATTGATGAGGCCCAATTTTTTGATGATGAGATTGTAGAAGTTTGCAATGATTTGGCCAATCGTGGCATGCGGGTAATTGTTACGGGACTTGATATGGATTACAAGGGAAACCCTTTCGGTCCCATGCCAGCACTCATGGCCACAGCAGAATATGTCACTAAGGTTCACGCTGTTTGTACCCGAACGGGTAACTTGGCACATTATAGCCATAGAACATCAGATCAAAAAGACTTGGTTGTTTTGGGAGAAAAAAATAATTATGAGCCATTGAGTAGAGGCGCTTTTAATAGGGCTTTAAAAGAGCTAGAAAAAGAGGCCTCCAAAAAGAATGATAAAAAGAAAGAATCTTGACTCTTCTTGAAATTGATTTAAAAAAACTAGAGTACAACTATTTTTCGCTCAGAGAAAGGCTTAATCCCAATTCCAAAATGATAGGAGTGATTAAGGCAAATGCCTACGGGAGCGTTGCTTCCTCTATAGCCGAAAAATTAGTTAGGCTGGGTATAGAAGCTCTTGCAGTAGCCTATGCTAAGGAAGCTGCCCAACTCAGGCAAATCGGAATAAAAGTTCCTATTTTAGTTTTCTATCCACAGTTAGAAAATTTTAATAATATCATCCATCACAATTTGGAACCAGTCTTATACAGCAAGAAGAGTTGGGGAAAATTTGCGGAGAGCGTAAGGGAGGAAAAAAAAGCCGCTTATCCAATACACATTAAATATAATACGGGTTTAAATCGAATTGGTTTTCACCCCGACGAGGCAAATTGGGTCCTGGAGGAAATCAGTAATGCCCCTTTTGAGGTAAAATCCATCTACTCTCATCTAGGACAAACGGAATCCCCCAAGCCAGATGCGGAAACTGAGCGTCAAATCGGTCTCTTCAAAGAGATCATGCAAAAACACAAAAAAGCTAATGATCTTAAACCTGAGTTCCACCTTCTAAATACCTCAGGCCTCTTCAATTATCCTGAGTATCATTTGGATTGGGTAAGGGTTGGTATTGGATTGTATGGCTTTGCAAATAATCCTGAATGGAACGGGACTTTGCAACCGGTTGCTCAACTGAAAACGAACATTACCCAGATTCATGAGATCAAGGCAGGTGAGACGGTAGGTTACAATTGTGGCTGGAAAGCTCCCCGAAACACCCGAGTTGGTGTCCTACCCATTGGACATGCCGATGGCTTTTCGAGGCAATATGGACATGGTAAAGGCTGGGTATCGATCGATGGCCACAAAGCACAGGTAGTAGGAAATGTCTGTATGGACATGATCATGGTCGAACTTGGAGATATCTCTTGCGATGAGGGATCCGAGGTGGTGGTCATCGGGTCAGGAGTCAGAGCCGATGAATTGGCAGAAAACGCTGGAACCATTTCCTATGAATTACTCTCTGCTTTGGGAAATCGAATTCCAAGGATTATTAAAACCTAAAAATTATTGGCTGTTATAAATCATACGACTAGTTGAAATTTTAAAAAAATAAAATTGAAGTTGTGGGCAATGTTATAAAGCTTAATTTTGCCAAAAATTTTAATCCATGAAATTAGCAGTAGTAGGTGCAACAGGAATGGTTGGAGAGGTGATGCTTCAAGTCCTATCAGAGAGGAATTTCCCCTTTACGGAGTTAATTCCTGTAGCTTCAGAAAGGTCTGTGGGTAAAAAGATAGTATATTCAGGCAGCTCCTATGAGGTTTTAGGGTTGGAAACAGCGGTTTCTATGAAACCTGATATTGCCTTGTTTTCTGCTGGTGGTTCGACCTCATTAGAATGGGCTCCAAAGTTTGCGGAAACGGGGACTATAGTGATTGATAATTCCTCAGCTTGGCGAATGGATCCAACTAAGAAATTAATTATTCCAGAAATCAATGCGGATAAATTGACTTCTTCTGATAAAATTATTGCCAATCCCAATTGCTCTACGATTCAAATGTTAGTTGCATTGGCTCCCTTACAAGAACAATATGGAATTGAACGCATAGTGGTGTCAACTTATCAATCGATAACTGGAACAGGGGTGAAGGCAGTGCAACAGCTGGAAAACGAATACAATAAAGAGAAAGGCGAAATGGCCTACCCCTACCCCATTCATAGAAATGCATTGCCCCACTGTGACGTTTTTATGGAGAACGGTTACACCAAGGAAGAAATGAAATTGGTGAATGAAACTCACAAAATTCTAAACGACAACTCTATCGGAGTTTCTGCCACTGCCATAAGAATTCCTGTAGTAGGTGGACACAGCGAATCGATCAATGTGCAATTGAAAAACGATTTCGAATTAGAGGCCGTCAGAAAGCTACTTAATGAGAGTCCTGGGCTAGTTGTCCAAGATAATCCCGATACGAATACCTATCCTATGCCCATTTATGCAGAAGGCAAGAATGAAGTATTTGTTGGGCGAATAAGAAAAGACGAATCTCTAGACAAAACACTTAACCTTTGGGTGGTTGCCGACAACCTTAGAAAAGGAGCAGCAACCAATAGCATTCAAATTGCTGAACACCTGCTTGACCAGAAGTTCATCTAATCTTTTAAACGGTTTTTGAGCCCTTTCTTTAGGAAATAGTTAAAATCTGGGCTGAGTTCTACTGTAGCGATGCAGTTGTCTGGATTAACTTTAGCAAATCAGTACTAGTTTTTTCTCATACCAGTTTATAGAAGATTCTGAGCTATAGGGTAAAACAATTTCTGAAAGTATTAGTTAGATAAAATTAGGAAAATAAAGATAAACTTCTAATCTTCCATCGAAAAGTCTTCCATGAATTTAGTGGTGTAGTTCCCAGATATATAGTCAGGATGATCCATGAGTTTTCGGTGAAAAGGAATTGTGGTTTTTATCCCCTCGATTACAAATTCATCTAATGCACGTCTCATTTTATTGATTGACTCTTCTCTAGTTTGAGCAGTGGTAATCAACTTGGCAATCATAGAGTCATAGTGAGGTGGAATGATATATCCTCCGTATACATGAGTATCCAATCTCACTCCGTGACCACCTGGGAAATGGAGAGTGGTGATTTTTCCTGGACTAGGTCTAAAATCATTATAGGGATCTTCGGCATTGATTCGGCATTCTATGGAATGCATACTGGGTAGATAATTCTCACCTTTAATGGTTACTCCAGCTGCCACAAGAATTTGTTCTCTAATCAGGTCAAAGTTAATGACCTGCTCTGTTATGGGATGCTCTACTTGAATACGGGTGTTCATCTCCATGAAATAGAAATTTCGATTTTTATCTACTAAAAATTCTACGGTTCCTGCCCCCTCGTATTTGATGTACTCTGCAGCTTTAACTGCAGCTGATCCCATTTCCTCGCGAAGTTTTCTGGTCATAAAAGGAGAGGGGGTTTCTTCCGTCAATTTTTGGTGCCTTCTTTGTACTGAGCAATCCCGCTCTGACAAATGACAGGCTTTCCCTTTGGAGTCTCCTACAATTTGAATCTCAATGTGGCGGGGTTCTTCAATGAGTTTTTCCATATACATTCCGTCATTACCAAATGAAGCTGCAGCTTCTTGTCGAGCACTTTCCCATGCTTTTAGTAAATCCTCTTCTTTCCAAATTGCACGCATGCCCTTACCTCCTCCTCCAGCTGTTGCTTTAAGCATTACAGGATAGCCTGTTTTTTTTGCTATTTTTTTTGCTTGGTTAAAGGACTCTATAATGCCCTCAGACCCAGGAATAGTAGGAACTCCCGCAGCTTTCATGGTGGCTTTTGCAGTGGCTTTATCTCCCATTTTTTCAATCATATCTGAAGAAGCGCCAATAAATTTAATACCGTGTTCCTTACATATTTTTGAGAATTTGGCATTCTCAGATAAAAATCCATAGCCCGGATGTATTGCATCGGCATTACATATTTCAGCAGCGGCAATAATATTGGCGGCCTTTAAATAGGACTCAGAACTCGGAGGAGGGCCAATACAAACTGCCTCATCTGCAAAACGAACATGGAGACTTTCCTCATCGGCTGTTGAATATACTGCAACTGTTTTGATTCCCATTTCTTTACAAGTTCTTATCAATCGCATGGCAATCTCACCACGATTGGCAATTAATATTTTTTTAAACATTGGAAAGCGGTTTAAGCCGGTTCAACTAAAAATAGGGGTTGATCAAATTCTACAGGGGAAGAATCGTCCACTAAAATTTTAATGATTTTACCACTGATTTCAGATTCTATCTCATTGAATAATTTCATAGCTTCCACTACACACAAAACATCTCCCTCTTTAATAATGTCTCCCACCTCAATAAATACTTCTTTGTCTGGAGAGGGTTTTCTATAAAAGGTTCCGATCATTGGAGATCTAATGGTAATGTAGTTGTCAGCTTCAGCTTTGGAAGATTTACTTTTTTGAGTTGTAGGGGTGTTTGATTCTGACAAGGTTACAGGAGCTTGTGGGGCCTGAACCACTACATTGGGAACGGTTTGAACTGTAGTTTGCGTTTCACCACTGGGAACATCGGCATTTGTTTTTATGGTGATTTTAAAATCATCCGTTTCAAGCTTCACTTCATGTGCTCCTGACTTGGCAACAAATTTGATTAAATTTTGAATTTCTTTTATTTCCATAATTCAAATAATTATACTTTATTAATAAGCCCAAGTTAAGTAGGCCGCTCCCCAGGTAAAACCTCCGCCAAAAGCAGCAAAAACCAATTTATCCCCTGGACTTAATTTTGATTCGTAATCTTTAAGTAAAAGCGGAAGGGTAGCCGCTGTTGTATTTCCAAAATTTTTAATATTAGACATTACTTTTTCATTGGGTAAACCAATGCGTTTAGCAATGGCATCAATAATTCTTTTATTAGCCTGATGAGGAACTAGGTAAGAGATGCTATTGGATTTCATTTCATTTCGTTGAAGGATTTCTTCAGCAGCTTTTGTCATCTCTGAAACTGCGTATTTAAAAACAGACTTTCCGTCTTGATACAAATTATGCATTCCTTTTTTGAGGGTATCTGTTGAAGTGGGATGCATTGATCCTCCCGCTTTGATGTTCAGAAAGATTCTTCCATTACCATCAGACCTCAAATATTCGTCTTCCCATCCATATCCAGATTCACTAGCTTCGAATAAGACAGCTCCTGCACCATCCCCGAAAATAACACAAGTAGTTCTGTCGGTGTAATCTACAATTGAGGACATTTTATCCGCTCCAATAAGAAGTACTTTCTGATAGCGTCCGCTGGCGATCATATTAGAGGCATTGGACATTCCATAAAGAAAACCCGAGCAAGCGGCTTGTAGATCATAGCCAAAAGCATTGGTCGCTCCAATTTCTGAGGCGACATATGCTGCAGTAGCGGCTACGTTCATATCTGGGGTAATAGTTGCAAAGATGACCGCATCAATTTCTATAGGGTTTATTTTTCTTTTTTTTAGGAGATCTTCTACGGCTTTGATAGCCATAAAAGAGGAACCTTTAGTGGGATCCTTGAGAATTCTTCTTTCTTTGATGCCTGTCCGAGCCAATATCCATTCATCATTCGTATCCACCATCTTTTCCAAGTCAGCGTTGGTCAGTTTATCCTCAGGAACAAATGCACCTACCGCAGATATAGCTGCTTTTATGGGACCTTGATTGATATAATTCATCGGTAGATCACTTCCTTTTGAACTGTCAATATTATGTGTGAAGATAGTAGTTTTTTGCAGCAAACAAAATCTTTGTCAACAAAAAGAGTTCTTCAAAATAAGGAAGAGCTTATGAAATATTGTGGCTCTAAATTAAGCTTCAATAACTTCGTTTTTGTCAATCAAAACCTTACCTCTGTAATATAGTTTACCTTCATACCAGTGAGCACGGTGGTACAAGTGAGCTTCTCCAGTGGTGGCACATCTGCCAATTTGAGGGGTAATTGCTTTGAAGTGAGTTCTTCTTTTGTCCCTTCTTGTTTTTGATATTTTTCTTTTAGGATGCGCCATTTTTTGTCGCTTTTAGATGATACATATTATTTTAATAAATCTTTTAATTTGTCCCATCTAGGGTCTGGAACATTTAATAGGGATTTTTCTTGGGGGTGCAAATCTTTTAGTTTTTCTAAAATCTCTGATTTCAAAGTCCCTTTAATTACACCGGGGTGAACTTTCCTCTGGGGAAGAGACAATACAATCATTTCATAAATATATTGCGCTACTTGAATTTCATGAGTACCGTGTTGGAGAATTAATATACCATCGCCGTCAAGGTTTTCCGATAATCCAAATTTCACTAACAATTTAGATGAAGTGTTTATGGTCAATTCAAATGGCTCAATGGTAATATCACAGGGGACAGTTACCTGACCTTTTGCGTTGAAATTCAATTCCAAAAGTGTTGTTTTTTTCTCAAAAACCAAATCAACTTGTATTTTAGCGTTTTGAAAATCTATAAAATCAAAGTCTTCAAAGAACTTATTTCTAATCTTAAAATCGAAATGATGGATACCCTCCTTTAAACCGATGAAGGGGATCAAGAATTCAGAAAATTGTTCCATCCTTTCAACTTTAAGCTAGCAAATTTATAAAAAAAAGCTTTAATCAACTACCGTGGGATAATTTTTAAGCTTATTCTCTCTGGTGGGGATTTTCATTTCTTTTCTATTAAAATATATCTTTCTGGCCATGAACATCGCATTTCTGAGAGATTCTGTATCTGCTAACCCTTTACCAGCAATTTCATAAGCTGTTCCATGATCTGGAGAAGTCCTCACCTTACTGAGGCCTGCCGTAAAATTAACCCCCGCTCCAAAAGTTAAGGTTTTGAATGGAATAAGCCCTTGGTCGTGATACATGGCCAGAACAGCATCAAACTTTTGATGGGTTTGATGACCAAAAAAACTATCTGCAGCAAAGGGACCATAGATAAGGTGACCAGATTCATTTAAATTCTTGATGAGGGGTCGAGTAATTTGGTCATCCTCCTGCCCAATTACGCCTTTGTCTCCGGTATGAGGATTAAGTCCAAGGACTGCTATTTTGGGTCGAGCAATCTCAAAATCCTGTTGTAAGGAGAGTTCCAGTTTTTGAATTTTTTCTTTCACTAGCTTAATGGTAAATACGCTGGAGATGTCTTTCACAGCAATATGATCACTCACTAATGCAACTTTTAGAGAGTCGGAAACCATAAACATTAAACTATTACCATTAAGTTCATTGGCCAAATAATCGGTATGACCTGGAAATTTGAAATCCTCTGACTGAATTGTCTCTTTGTTGATTGGAGCAGTAACTAGGGCGTCCACCTCGCCATTTTTTAAGGCAAAAGTCGCTGATTTTAAAGATTCAAAAGCTACACTCCCAGCCGTTTTTGAAGCTTCACCAAAAGCGAGCTTTTCCTCTATCATGGGTTGATCAAAGACATTCAATTGAGCTTTGTGTAGTCTTTCTTTTTTGTTTTTTAAACAAAACTTAGAGTTCAGCTGGAAATGTTTCTTTTGTATTTCTAGTAGCTCTAAAGGTCCAAAAATTAAGGGCGTAAAAAATTCAAATAACCTCCTATCTTCAAAGATTTTCAAAATGATTTCAATCCCAACTCCGTTAGGATCTCCTATCGAAATACCCACCTTAATTTTCCCCAACATTGGTGTTGCTTTTATTCCTAATTTTACAAGTCAAATGTAATTAAATATTACTTATGTTCACTGGAATCATTGAGTCGTTTGGAAAAGTAGTCGATTTGGAAAAAGACCAAAAAAACCTGCATCTTAGAATTGAAAGTAGTTTGACCCAAGAATTAAAGATAGACCAAAGTTTGGCCCACAATGGCGTGTGTCTTACTGTAGTGAAGATCGAAGGGGATCAATATACGGTAACCGCGATTCAAGAAACTTTGGAAAAATCTAATCTAAATAAAATCAAAAAAGGCGATTTGATCAATTTGGAGAGAGCAATTAAAATGAACAGCCGTTTGGATGGACATATTGTTCAGGGTCATGTTGATCAGGTTGGAATTTGTGGGGGTGTAGCATTTAAAGATGGAAGCTGGTTCTTTGACTTTGAGTATGATCAAAATAAAAAAAATATTACGATTGAAAAGGGGTCAATTTGCGTGAATGGAGTCAGTCTCACTGTGGTCAATTCGGGTCTTGAACGATTTTCTGTGGCCATAATACCCTACACATATGAACACACCAACTTCCACCTGCTTCAAAAAGGAGATACCGTTAATTTAGAATTTGATATGATAGGGAAGTACATATCAAAATTGTATAGTTTGAGGACATAGAAAAATTTAATCTATATTTATTAAAAACTAATTATAATGAATATTCTTGAATTATCAACCATTCTTCTTACACTAGCGTCAATTTTTACTCTTATTAATATTCGGCTTTTGAAACTTCCTCAAACTATTGGTTTAATGATTTTAGCACTTTGTCTTTCCGTCACTTTGGCAGTTATAGGGCTTATTTTTCCTAAGGTAATTGAGACAGTTACAGAAATCACTAGAGAATTTGATTTTAGTGAATTATTGGTAAATGTTATGCTGCCTTTTTTGCTTTTTGCAGGAGCAATGAGTGTCAACGTTCATGAGCTTTTAAAAGATAAAGTGACAATTTTATTATTAGCTAGTTTTGGGGTTATTTTTTCTACATTTGCTGTAGGATCGGGTGTTTTCTGGTTAATTCAGCAACCCTTTTTTGGCTTAACAGATTTGGGACTATCTTATATAGATTGTCTTTTATTTGGTGCTTTAATAGCACCTACTGACCCTATAGCGGTTTTAGCCATGATTAAAAAAATGAATTTATCCTCAATTACAGAGACACGTATTGCCGGAGAATCTCTTTTCAATGACGGAATAGGAGTAGTTGTTTTTTTAACCCTATTGAGTATCAAACAAGATGGTATAGAAAATATTACAGCTGCGGCAGTAGGAAGTTTATTCGTGACTGAAGTATTGGGAGGTATTGCCTTAGGATCGGTTATGGGTTATTTTGGACTGAAACTTTTGAAATATATTGAAAATGAACATACTGAACTTGAGGTATTGATTACTATTTCTTTGGTTTTACTATTACCAATAATTTGTCACTATTTCCATTTTTCTGCTGTTCTCGGTGTTGTGATGATGGGGCTGTTTTTAAATCAAAACCTTGACGTTAATGACCAAGAAGAAGGTGTTCAAAAAGCCATGGGGGATTATGTTTACAAGTTCTGGCACTTATTGGATGAAACCCTCAACGCCATACTATTCATTCTTATCGGACTAGAAATTATTATGATATTTGAATCCTTCCAATTGCCCTTTATAACCATTTCTATTTTGGTAATTATTTTGGTGGTCATCTCTAGGGGTATTGGGGTGAGTGTCCCCATTGCCTTTTTATCGTTTTTCAAAAAGTTTGAAAAGAAAACTGCTTTGATCATTACATGGGGTGGACTTAGGGGGGGATTAAGTGTGGCCTTAGCTCTTAATTTACCAGACTCCATAGGTGAAGGTAAAGCACTAATCCTTTTTCTGACTTATGTAATTGTCCTTTTTACAATTTTGGTTCAGGGATTGACGCTAAAAAATATTGTAAAATAAACTATAGAAATTTTTGGTCTTCTTATATTTGTCAATGATTTGTTTTTGCTGTGACAACAGCTATGTTTAACTAATATAGAAAGGAGGTGTCAAATGTCTTACATGTATAATTTAGGGAAGTTAGGACAGCAGATACCTTTGAGTACTGCATTCTAAACTATCCTTATCTATAAAGTTGATGCGAGCCGATGGGCTCGCATTTTTTTTTTAATTGGTATTCATTTGCATAGACCTTTATTTAAAGTCCATTATTATTGTTATTACATAGAAATAAAGCTTTGTGTGTGCTTGTAAACTACATAAAATAATTAAACTTTTTATTGAAATAAGAAAAAATGAGTATTACCAATTTTAATAATTACAAATGTTATTTTTACATTGGTTTTTATTTTAAAGGGCTATAAATATTTTGTTTAAATGAAATTGAGTAATAACAATGTATAGAAAATGGTTAATGAGCCTCATTTTCTTTTATTTTTTATCTTTCAACTTACAAAGTCAGCTGACTGGAACTGTCGTAGATAAAGCCAATAACATACCAATAGAATACGCTACGATCATTATAAAAGAAAGTGATGAAATTCTGGACGGTACGATTTCAAAACCCGATGGCAGCTTTGTTTTTCCCAAAATACGGAGTAAAATTATTACATTGGAAATTTCCTTTTTGGGTTATAAAACTCAAATAAAATCTAACATAAAAGTTGAAAATAATTCTCCTTTAGACTTGGGTCGAATAAGATTACAATCCGACCAAGATTTACTGGAAGAAGTGGTAATTGAAACCAACATTGCTGCCGTACGTAACAAAATTGACCGAAAGGTGTATTCTGCCAGTGAATTCTCAATTGCTCAGGGTGGAACAGGAATCGATGTAGTCAAGAACCTTCCTTCAATATCATTCAATGGCATTGGAGAAATTAGGGTAAGAGGAACTACTGGTTTTGTGGTCTTATTAAACAATAAACCTATTCAATCTGACGTACAAAGCTTATTGAGTCAAATCCCTGCTAACAGCATTAAAAATATCGAGATTATTACCGCCCCGTCCGCACAATATGATGCCGAAGGAAAAGCAGGTATTTTAAATATTCTGACACTCAAGAACTACGTTATGGGAGATTATCTTCTGTTAAATACTCTATTGGGCGCTCCCTCTGTAGAGGATTATTACAATGCTCAAGCGACCCAGCGATTTGGAGCTGATATTACCTACAACACGGTAGGAAAAAAATGGGATTTATCATCGGGTTTGAGCTTTCAAAGGAATGATATGTCGGGAAGAAGAGAGGGCGATGTGTACATCATTACTGGGGATAAATTCAACAGATTCCCATCTGATGGAGAGCGAAGCTTTGACGAAACGAATTTCTCAGGGCGATTAACGGCAAATTACCAGCTTTCAGATCAAGATATTTTTTCTCTAGGACTCTATGCAGGAAAAAGAACGAAAAAAAGAACAGCTGATATTCTCTACTATAACAATCATGAGATCATAGATGGTGGGATTGAGTATCGATTTCAATATTACAATGAAAACCTGAGGGTGAGGAAAAGTGATTTTGTTTTGGGAAGTTTGGACTATGACCATCTTTTTGAAAATTCAGCCAAGCTTCATACCTCTGTACTTTACGAATATACCCTTTTAGGAGGGCCTACTACCAACAGAAACTTAGGACACCCTGATAACTCTATTATTTATCAAGATGAGTACAATACCAATAACAACCCCCTATACGGATTACGTATAAATTTAGATTATAATTTCAAACCCCTGCCTATGGGCAAACTAAAAATTGGTTACCAATTCAGAAATTTGGATCATACCGGGGATTTTGTCTACGAAAGAAAAAACAACACCACAAAGATTTTTGAGCTAGTTCCTGAGTTTTCGAGTGAGGTAAACCTAAAACGGTCCATACATGCTGGCTATTTACAATATAATGTCGGCTTTCAGGAATGGAGTTTTACGGCGGGCTTGCGTTTGGAAAATATGAAAAGAGACTTGTCATTGAAAGATAAAACTGGACAGCTTGATGAAGACTATTCGTTGGACTTTGCCAAACTTTTTCCCTCTGCCAGTGTCAATTACAAATGGAAAGATAATGTATCCTTTCAACTGGCATACAGCAAGAGAATTGAGCGCACTACTACCTTTAAAATGAATCCTTTTCCAGAAAGAGAACATTCTGAAACTTTGGAACAAGGGGATCCCAACTTACATCCCGAACTAATCGACCAAGTAGAGTTAAGTGTAAATTATCAGAATAAAAAAGGAAACAATATCTTTTCTAGTCTCTACTACCGAAATGTCAATCATTTAATTAATAGGGTTAATACAGTCTATAATGATACTATTTTAAATAGGATTTACTCCAATGTAGGCAATGGCAAATTAATAGGAAGAGAATCTGGAGGTGAATTCAAAATTGGTAAAAAATTAAAAATTATGGCTTCCTCAAACTTCTTCTATTTTATCATTAAAGGATCATTTGACGGTCGTCCTGTAAATACAAAAGATTATGTGTACGACCTAAATCTTAACGGTACCTATCGTTTTTCTGAGACAGCTTTCATGCAACTTAATTTCAATTATATTTCTGAAAGGATAACAGCTCAAGGAAGGGATTCGGAGTTTTACTCTCCTAATTTGACATTAACCAAACGTTTTTGGGATAACCAAATAACGGCCACACTGCAATGGAAAAATATCGATATGGGATTTATGAATACCAATGAACAACGTATTACAACGCGAATGAAAAATGAATTTTATACCACCACCAATTACGTCTATGAAGTTGATATGATTTTGGTCAGTCTGAGTTATAATTTCAACAACCAAAAAAACAGAACCAAATTTATCGACAGTGAATTTGGAAAAAGGGAGTTCTAAAGTTTGTGTGAACCATTTAAAAAAGGGATGTCTTTTCTTCATTGCAAAGAGAGAGGGTAAACCTACTCCCGTGTTAGACGTGATTTCCTTCCAAATCAGTAATATTTGATTTGCCCTAAATTACAATTTGACCTTTGGCTTTTCTGTAAATTATCGGTGTAAGTTCTTCATTTAAATCACTTTTCATTTGATTTAGAGGTTAAAGATTAAATAATTCATCCTTCTATTGACCAAATCATTCTCTTTTTCATACCATTCAGTTGGAAAAATATCTTTTGATAAGTCAGGTTTGAAACTGGGGTTTAAACTTTTAATCAATGCCAAGGAATTGAGCATCAAGTTCGCCTCTGTCATAGATTTAGCGCTTTTGAGTATTTCTTTGATGATTTTAGTCTGGTAGGGTTGTTTATTCAACATTAAGTATTCTAATGCACGAAACCTGACTAAATTCTCTTCATCATTATTAAGAAGTTCTTGGATTTTTGGGAGAAAGCTTTTAGCCTCTCTCCCAAATGAAGAGCATGCTATCAACCCCCAATATCTAATCCAAGGATTTTCATTTGCCAAGGCAAGCCTTATTTGTTGCTCAGCATCAGAAAAACTGTATAGGTTGAGATCAGCAACAGCAATTAATTCCTGAATTTCATATCGGTGATTCAGACCAAAATCTACGGGTTTTTTGAGCGCATTCTCTAATAAAAAAGGTTCGGGATAAAAACTCAAGTCTGGAAGCGAAACAAGCTTTTCTCGCAATTGATCTCTCATTTGAGTTAAGATTTCTTGATGCTCAGCGCTTAAAGAAAGGTCATTTACCTCATGAGGATCTTGGTCTAAATCGTATAACGCTTCAGCCCTTCTGAATTCAAAAAATTTTCTTTGTTTTTCGTTGAGTTTTTCGGAAAAATACAAATCTCTCCAGTTCTTATATCCCAACATTTTGTAGCGATAAAAATTATATAATCCATCAACGTTAAAGGGTTGATAATTTCTGATGTATTTGTAATTTCCTACCCTTAGAGTTCTGATCAAATCGTACTTTTCATCAAAACGATCGGCATGGCCAAAGGCGGTGTTTTTATTTCTAATTTTTGAGAGTTCAGCAAATTTTCCAAGTACGGCGGTACCGTCCATGCTCGAGGGTGCGGCAATTCCTACAAGAGAAAGTATGGTGGGTGCAAAATCCACAAATTCAACAAAAGTGTCAGATCTTGATCCTTTATTCTGGTTGAATAAATGTTTCCACTTTTCGGGAATATAAACCACTAAAGGAACTTGTAAGCCACTTTCATAGGCGTATCCTTTACTTCTAGGCAATGCGCCTCCATGGTCAGCGAAATAAAAAATAATGGTCTCTTCCATCAATCCCTCTTCTTCTAGGTCAGTTAAAAATTCTCCCATTAAGTTGTCTGTCAGGGTGTGTTGATTTTGGAAATGGTGATAGGAATATCTGAATGTTTTGGTATTAGGATGGTAAGGGAATACTTTGATATTTTCTAGGTCTTCATTTGGGGTTTGATCAATCGCCTTTTGATCGAAATGCAAACTCCCTTCATGGGATAAATTATGACTTTGTACATGAAAAAACGGTTGACCGTTCTTCCTATTTTTATAAGTAGCTTCTCTTGAAGATTCGTCCCACACCCCTTTAGGCAGAATAAAGTTATAATCTTGTTTATGGTTATTCGAGGTATAGTATCCCGCTTGCTTAAGGTAATAAGGAAAGGGCTGCACATCCTCTGAAAGTGTAGTAAATTGCATCCTACGGTGGAACTGTGTAAATATTCTTGGAGCATAGCACCCAGTAATGAGTGTGCTTCGAGCCACAGAACAAACTGGAGCATTAGAGAAGGCATTGTTATATACGATACCTTGTTTGGCTAATTTTTCTATATTAGGCATAGAAGCCCCTCCTTCATAATATAATTGCATATGATGCGGGGAAGTATCCTCTGTAATCAACCATACAATATTGGGTCCCACCTCCTGTATTGGTTTGCATGCTGAATGGAGCATTATTAATCCAACAACAATAATTTTTTTCATAAATTAAAGCTGAGAATAGGGCATTTCGGTAAGATAGGTGCGTGTTATAGATGAGCAGCAACTGTCTTTGTATTTTGGATCACCTTTTAACTTATTCCAAGTAGGATGATTTACAAACTGACCCCAATTTTTATTTCGCTCCTGTAAGCTTTCAAAAGAAAGCATATAAGTCAGACAAGGCATTCTGTCTCCTGCGATTTTATCCCCAAAAAATACAGCCCCAAAATCCAATTCATCGAAAAGTTGGAGCTCTCCTTCATTGAACATTTTAACTTTTCTCATATAAGCGTCCTCCGAATGAGTTTCATAAGTACGCAATTCAAAAAATCTATTGTTATCATCTGGTTGGATCATCGTTGGCATTCCTTCGAAAGCAATGTACAAAGAGGTTTGATAACGATTGAATAAAGGCTTACTTGATGGGTTAAGAGCAGCAGATACTTTTTGCAGTTTTTCGTCACTTGCGATTGCGGATCGGGTTTTTTCGTAGGTTAACATACTTGAATAGGGAATAAATAAATAAATTTTTCTAGGTAGATCCTCTGAGACCTCTTGAAAAACTCCAATATTTTTGATACCTTTTTGGTTTAATACAGGTATGAAATGGTCCCTGAAATAAGAATTGAAATCATTGAAATTTGAGGACTGAAAAAGTTCATAAGTTCTAATTTCATAGATTTCTTTTTGAGCGAAAAGGTTAAAACAAGTAACCAATGTAAATAAAAGTATAGTCTTCTTCATGTCTAGTTCTTTAAATTAGTAAATATAATTTTTTTTAGGAAAGATCGCTAAAGGCAAAAATCAGAAGTTTTCAATAAAACAAAAAAAGGTGATTTTTGCCCATAAATTAGGAAAAATGGATAAAAAAATGGTTCTTTAATTTTTACTCTAATTGTAGATCTATCTCAT
>CENP01035396.1_pt1 | contig 44518 bp, 52 predicted proteins | sample 361281 | NCBI WGS metagenome assembly CENP01 (sample SAMEA2591122, study PRJEB7988) | marine metagenome | biome: marine biome (ENVO:00000447); feature: deep chlorophyll maximum layer (ENVO:xxxxxxxx); material: saline water (ENVO:00002010), including plankton (ENVO:xxxxxxxx) | depth 70 m
GTAACTTCTCCCCCAATCTCATTTAATGAAGATCATAAGAATTTTATCCCTAATGTTCTCATCACCATCCTATGCAGAATGGACGAAAGTGGATGAAAATTGAGAAAAGTACAAGGTCCACCAGCTATTTGGATGTGTCTAAATTAAAGAATGAAACAAAAAGACTCCGAAAGGCTTGTATTGTCTCAAATTTCTCCCAAGAGAAAATAAAAAAAGGGAGTGTAAAAGGTAGATCTCGGGCTGGCAAGCCACCACCTTTTACACTCCTAGGTAACAGGGAGTTAGAAAGTTGAGTGATTAATTACTCAACTTTTCAATTCAACATATTACTTAATTATTAATGCCTCTAATAATTTGTAACGCTGTTTCATGATGTATAATGGAAACACTCTTAGGAGACTCTTGAATGGCAATCTAATGACACTTGAGTGAAAATAATATTTAAATAATAAGACACAGAAAATTATCCTAAAATCTGTCTGTAGTAGGTGAGTTTTAAATAAAGATGATCTGACCCATAGATCTGAGTAATTATCTGGACTGCTGTATTTATTATATAGATGCGGTGGTGAATTTTAACCCACCCCTCTTTTATTTATCAGAGTTCGGGGTAAATCTAAATGTATGGATACCTTAATTGGAGGAGATGTATAAGAAGAATTGTATCAGTATTGTATCAGTGGACAGACATAAAAGAATACCCTATTGGAAAGATATTCTATAAGTCATTGAAAAAATTTAATAAACTGGTGCCGCTAGATAGAATCGAACTATCGGCCTCATCATTACCAATGATGCGCTCTACCCCTGAGCTATAGCGGCGAATTAAAAACTTTTTGTGTCTATACCTGTATTAAAGTTTGGGCAAGCTTGTTTTTATACTTATTAATGATAAATGATCTAATTAGTAAAGTCATAATTGAACCATGGATAAGGTGTTAAATTTGCAAAAGGACAATGTAGGTATCAATGTTACACGGGAAAAAGCTAAGATTATTGCTGAACGGGAAAAGCGATTAGCAAAAGCCTTACGTGACAACCTGAAACGCAGAAAGAATTCTAAAGTGGTCCTGCCACAACAGAAATAAAATTTATAGCAAGTAAAAAGCTCTTTTAACTCAGATTAAAAAAAAGTTATAAAGAAATTTATGGATACAATAAGAATACGTGGTGGACGAAAATTAAAAGGCGAAATCCAGATCGGTGGAGCAAAGAACGCCGCCTTGCCTATAATGGCTGCCTCTCTGCTTACGTCAGAGCGATTAAATCTTTTAAACGTACCGGATTTAGCTGATATTACTACAATGTTACAATTATTAAAAGAATTAGGTGTAGAGGAAAGCCATGAGAACAATGGATTAATTGGTGATGATGCCATAAGAGTTATGAGCCTAGAAGCTTTCGAACCAAGAAATAAGGTTGCCCCCTATGATTTGGTAAGGCGCATGAGAGCATCAATTTTGGTTCTTGGCCCCTTGCTCGCACGTTGGGGAGAAACTAGGGTTTCGCTGCCAGGTGGGTGTGCGATTGGAACCCGTCCCGTTGATCTGCACCTTAAAGGTTTTGAAATGATGGGTGCTGAAATTGAACTCAAAGAGGGCTATATTGAAGCCCGCGCTCCTAATGGATTGATTGGTGCCAATGTCTTGTTTCCAACGGTTTCGGTGGGAGCAACCGAGAACATACTCATGGCCGCAACTCTGGCTCAGGGAAATACTATAATATCGAACGCGGCGAGAGAGCCTGAAATAGCTGATTTGGCATATTGCCTCCAAGCTATGGGAGCTAAAATTCAGGGAATTGGCAGTGACACTCTTTCGATAGAAGGCGTAAAAAAACTTCACTCGGCAAACCATAGTGTCTTGCCTGATAGGATTGAAACGGCAACTTACGCCGTTGCAGCCGCAATTACGGGTGGTGATATTCAACTCAAAGGAACTAGAGTCGATCTAGTTAAATCAATACTAGATGTTTTAGTTAAAACTGGTACTAACGTGGTTGAAAGTGATACCGGCATTCAGATAAGAAATAGTTCCGGTAAAATAAAAGGCATTGATATTATGACAGAACCTTACCCAGGTTTCCCCACTGACATGCAAGCTCAAATTATGGCTTTACTTGCAATTTCAGATGGCGCCTCAATGATTACAGAAACAATTTTTGAAAATCGTTTTATGCATGTGCCTGAACTTTGCAGAATGGGAGCTGATATTAATGTTCATGGCTCTTCTGCTATCGTACGTGGTGTTGCTAAACTATCTGGTGCGGAGTTAATGGCTACGGACTTGCGAGCCTCAGTTTGTCTTGTTTTAGCAGCACTCGCGGCTGAAGGAGAGACAGTTTTGAATAGAGTTTATCACCTAGATCGAGGCTATGAAAGACTGGAAGAAAAATTAAGTAAATGTGGAGCAGATATTCAAAGGGTTAGTTCATAATTTACTATTTATTTTTTTGTATATTATATCTCAAGATTAAAGCAAATAAATTAGTGGAAATTATCTTAAAAAAAGTTTATTAATGCGCCGCTTAAAGGAGTGAGTGCTGTGTTGTACAATGATAAGCTTGTTTTGGCTTTGCCAAAAGGTAGAATTTTGGAAGAAGTTATGCCCTTGATGTTGCGGGCGGGTATCGAGCCTGAATTAGATTTTAATAATAGTTCTTCGAGAAAACTTAGATTTTCTACTAATCATCCTAATTTAGATATCGTTAGAGTACGCAGTTTTGATGTGGCGACTTTTATCGCGTTTGGAGCGGCTCATTTTGGTGTTGCTGGTTTGGACGTGCTAATGGAAATTGATACCGACGAAATTTATTCACCGATTGATTTGGGAATTGGTGCATGTCGTATGATTGTTGCTGAGCCAAAAGATATGTTGATTGAAGATAATCCCAAACGATGGAGTCATATTAGAATAGCAACTAAATACCCTGAAATAACAAAGAGGCATTTCGCTAAAAGAGGGGTACAAGCTGAATGTATAAAACTGAATGGCGCAATGGAAATTGCCCCATCTATGGGATTGTGTTCAAGAATTGTGGATTTAGTTTCCACGGGTTCGACTTTAAGAGCTAATGGTCTAGTTGAGGTTGAAGAAATTGCGGAGATTACATCCCGACTGGTGGTAAATAGAACAACATTTAAAACCCGATTAGATGAAATAAAATTTTGGATTGATTGTATTCAAGGGGCGGTTGATGCCGATACGAATTAATTCAAACAGCGGTAACTTCGGTGACAAGTTTAGAAAGTTTTTGAACAGTCAAAGAGAAACCCTGAATGACGTTGAAAATATCGTTACTCAGATCATTACGCAGGTAAAAGATACAGGCGACCATGCTTTATTTGAACTTACAAAGAAGTTTGATGATTACGTTTTAACTGAAGATAATATTAGGATTTCAGAGAGCGAGATCGAGAATTCTTATCAAAAATGTAAAACACAGGAACTTGATGCGCTAAAAATGGCCTCAAGTCGAATTAGATTATTTCATGAAAAACAATTCCCAGATAATTATAATTACATTGATCTTGAAGGAGTTGAACTAGCACTTAGATGGAGTCCGATTGAGTCGGTAGGTATTTATGTTCCTGGAGGTAGCGCATCTTATCCATCCTCGGTATTAATGAACGCTATACCTGCGAAGGTTGCAGGCGTTAAGAGATTGGTTATGGTTTCCCCTTCAAATAAGGGAAAATTAAACCATTTAGTATTGGCAGCTGCAAAAATATCTGGTGTTGATGAAGTCTACCGCATCGGTGGTGCGCAAGCAATTGCAGCACTAGCATATGGTTGTAACAGTATAGATGCTGTGGATAAAATTGTGGGTCCGGGCAATGCTTATGTTGCTGCAGCAAAAAGACAACTGTTTGGTAAAGTTGGTATCGACATGGTTGCTGGACCTTCCGAAATTTTAGTGGTTGCTGACAACAAAAATGATGCTAAATGGATAGCTGTAGACCTTTTGTCGCAAGCTGAACATGATCCGTTGGCCCAATCTATTCTGATTACAGATGATATTGAATTTGCTAATAATGTGGAAGAAGAAATAGATGCCTGTCTGCCACTTTTAGATAGGAAAGACATAGCCACAGCAAGTTGGAGAGATTTTGGGGCAATAATCATTATTAACAATATCGAACAAGCCCCAGAGGTCGTTAATAAAATTGCTCCAGAGCACCTTGAACTGGCAATTGATGAGCCACAAAAAATGGCTGATAAAATTATTAATGCGGGTGCTATATTCTTAGGCCGAAGAACTCCAGAGGCTTTAGGTGATTATGTTGCTGGCCCGAATCATGTTTTGCCGACTTCACGGACATCACGTTTTTCGTCAGGATTGGGTCTAATCGATTTTATGAAAAGAACAACGCTTGTGGGAGCCAAAGAAAGTTCGATTAAAAAAATCGGTCCAGCGGCAATTACACTTGCAGAAGCAGAGGGTTTGGGAGCACACGCTTTGTCAATAAAATTACGGCTAGGAAGGCATTCTGATGCATAGGTTTCATGGATGAACGTAATCGAATTGTAAATATTTTAATGGCCGAACAAGTTGAAACTAAGCGTGGGCCAAAAATAGAACATAATCTTGCTGTGGCCATATTTGATTTACTGGAAGGTAATTTTTTTTCCCCTAAAAGTGGAGAATTAGGACCTTTTATTTTAACTCTCGGTTCAAATGATAATAGACTGAAAATCACAGTTATGGATGAAGAAAGTGAATATTTATTTGATTTCCTAATTTCTTTTTCCAACTTTAGATCTATTGTAAAAGATTATTTTCTGATTTGTGACTCTTACTATGATGCTATTAAATTTGCTAATCCATCTAGGTTGCAGTCGATTGATATGGCTCGCAGGAGTCTTCACGATGAGGGATCAGAGATTTTCATTAAAAGTGTATCAAAGTTTATTGATCTAGATTTTGAGACCGCACGACAATTTTTCACTATTATTTGTATCATAGTTGAACGAAAATGATCGGCGATTTTTCAAAAAGATTCCCAGACTCAGTTTTGTTTGCGTGTACAATGAATACCGTAAGGTCGGCTATGGCTGAAGGTATACTTAAACACTTTCATGGTGATAAGATTTTTGTAGACTCTGCTGGATTAACTGCCGGCGAGAAAAATGGTTATATGATAGAGGTTATGGATGAGATTGGTATTGATTTATCACGACATTCATCAAAAACAATAAATTCACTTCAGGATACTTCTTTTGATTTAATTATTACGCTCACGCCTGAAACGCAGCATGCAGCTGTAGAGTTAACGAGGTGGATGTATTGTGATGTTATTTATTGGCCGACGTTTGATCCAGATACTATTCGAGGTAAACGCGAGGAGCGGTTGATAGGATTTCGACAAATAAGGGATGATTTGTTTAATAAAATCCAATCTAAGTTTCCTTTGGAATTTTGAATAAATATAAAGAACAATAACTTTAGAGTATTTTTATAAAATAGTTATTTCGGTAATATAGTAACTTGACCAAAGGGGGGCATAGGAATTATTGACAATATTCCATATAATTGGGTAAGGTAGACTATGGCTAAAGAAGAATTATTAGAATTTGAGGGAACTGTTATGGAGTTATTGCCGAATGCAATGTTCAGGGTGACTCTCGATAACGATCATGAAATACTCGCTCATACTGCAGGAAGAATGCGTAAGCATAGAATAAGGGTTCTGGCTGGAGATCGGGTCAATGTGGAAATGACGCCCTATGATTTGACAAAAGGTCGTATAACTTTTCGTTTTAAATAAATTTAATTATTTTTGATAGCGGTTGTTCAAGGACTTTCCATTGAATGAAAAACCAAACCAGAGGCTAATTTTGGCTTCAGCGTCACCGAGACGTTTAGACTTATTACGACAGATTGGTGTTTTTCCTGATAAAATCATACCAGCTGATATTGATGAAGCCATAACTAAATCTGACACTCCTCGCAGTTTAGCATTGAGGTTAGCTAAATCTAAGGCAGTAAAAGTTTCTTATAATTATGAGGGATACTTTGTATTAGGTGCTGATACAGTTGTTTCAGTTGGATCCCGTATTTTATCAAAACCAATTAATTCAGAACAAGCCCGGGATTTTCTAAAACTACTTTCGGGCCGCCGTAGTCGCGTTTTTGGCGGTGTGGCGCTTCTGTCGCCTTCTCATGAAATGAGACACCGCGTTGTTGAAACTATGGTGAAATTTAAAAGATTATCCGAACAAGAAATAAATTATTATATTGCATCCGGTGAATGGGAGGGTAAGGCTGGTTCGTATGCTATTCAGGGAATTGCGTCAAAATTTATACCATCGATTAATGGATCATATAGTAATATTGTCGGATTGCCATTATATGAAACTGCTCAATTAATGTTTGGCCTTGGGTTCAACAAATGAGCGAAAATTGTAATTCAGAACTCTTCATTATGAAATGCCCGTTGGAAGTTAGGTTAATAGAAGTATTCAATGGAAAATTACGAAATCTAATAATATCTAGGGATGATGAAGAAATTAAATTAGGAAATATTTATCTGGGAAGAGTTGATAGTGTAAATAAACAACTAAATGCAGCTTTTGTTGATATTGGAATTGGTAAAACGGGTTTCCTATCTGGAAGTGATGCGCAATTAAAAAGAGACGATACCAAAAAAAAAAGAATAATTTCTGAACTTTATAAAGAGGGCGATAAAGTCATTGTTCAGGTAAAACGTGATATTAGCGAAGGTAAGGGACTAAAGTTAACTAGCAAAGTTGAGTTAAGGGGCAGAAATCTGATCGCTACTATGGGCAATCCTGAGATAACTATTTCTAGAAGTATAAAAAATTTAGAGTTTCAGAGAGAAATTACAAAAGTTATAAATCGATATACGAATCCAGAATTTGGTTTTATTATTAGGACAAAGTCTCAATTCTCTGAAGAATCATTTCTAGACAACGAAGCTAAAATACTCGTTGATGATATGAATCGATTACTTAATGAGAGCAAGCAAAGTAAAAAACCTCGGATTTTATATCAAGAATTAGATGCTATTCGAGTATATTTAAGAAATATTGATGATGGTAATATCAAACGAATTATGGTGGACGATCGTTTACTGTTCTCTAAGATTAAGCAATACCTCGGAGAAATTACACCATCTGTTGTAGAAAGAATTGAATTTACAAACAATTTCAATATTTATTTTGATAGTTATGAGGTAGATCAAAGAATACAAGAATTGTTTGAACCAAAACTAGTCTTAGATAGTGGGGTGGTGTTGCATTTTAATGAGACACCAGCTCTAGTCGCAATTGATGTAGATAGTCATAGCCTCAATCATTCGGGGAATAGTGAAACCTTCGCATTGGATGTCAATCGAAACGCGGCACGAGAAATTGGTCGACAAATTATTCTTAGAAATCTAGCAGGACAGATTGTGATAGATTTTTTACCGATTAGAAGTAAATCAAGCAGAAAAATAATTTCAGACATAATATTAAAAGTACTTAAAGAGGATAAACGAAGTATTTTATATGGTTTTACTAATCTAGGTTTATTTGAGTTATCGAGGCGTCGTATTGGAGAGAGTTTGTCAAAACGGTTCCTAACTTATCAAGAGCCAATCCGTAATGTTAAACTGGCGAGTTCGGATCTTTTTGATTCAATAAACAGAGAACTTAGACAAAACCCTGGGAAAATATTTGTCGCTCATTGCAGCCCCAATTTATATAGGCACATGAATGCTAACGGTAACCTAAATTGGAAAATATTTCTAGAAAATATTGGCCCCGTTGTAAGACTTCTTGAAGATAAAAAATTACAAGGTTTTAATTTTGAAGTTGTTTAAATATTTTTTAAATCAATAAGCCTTGATTTGATTACTGACGTATTTACCATTTAGCTTTTATGTTTTTAGGATGAATTTCTAATCAAGATTAGGTGGGGTAAGTGTTTTAAAGTTATCTGAGAGAGTTAATGGTGCGCCTGTCTTTGATTGTAACTGAGTAAAACTCAAAGTTTCTACCATCTCTCGCACGATAAATTTACTATCAAGTATATCTATAACAGCTAAATCTGTGAATACGGTTTTGACTACTCCAAAACCTGTTTCAGGGTATGAACATGTTTTCATTAATTTGGGTTCGTTATCTTTGGTTAAATGATCCATCATCACAAATATTTTTTTTGCACCAACCGACAAATCCATTGCCCCTCCAACTCCAGGGGGCTTGCTGGTATCTAGCGTTGCCCAATTGGCCAAATCACCATTCTGAGCCACCTGATAAGCGCCTAAAACACAGATATCAATATGCCCACCCCTTATCATAGCAAACGAGTCGGTGTGGTGAAAATAGCTCCCACCCTCCAAAAGAGTAACAGGCTTTTTGCCCGCATTAATCAAATTGCCATTTTCTTCCCCGGGCCTCGGAGCTGGTCCCATACCTAGGATACCATTTTCACTATGAAAAATAATTTCTCGATCTTCCGGGATATAGTTTGCAACTAATTCTGGGCTCCCAATACCAAGGTTTACATAGCTACCCTCTGAAATCTCTTGAGCTATTCGCCATGCAACTTGACGACGATTGAGACCCATTTGTTTCTTTTGAGAATTCATTAAACAATACTTCCTTATATTTTATTTTTTTAAATAAACCTTATCAACGTAGATTCCTGGAGTCACAATTAACTCTGGGTCTATCTCGCCTAGTTTAACGATTTGCTCAACTTGAGCAATAGTTGTAGTCGCCGCGGCTGCCATTATGGGTCCAAAATTACGGGCCGACTTATCGTAGATAATGTTTCCCCATCGATCAGCAGTTTTGCCGCGAATCAACGCGAAGTCGCCCTTCAGTCCATATTCTAATACATACTCTATATTGTTGAATTTTCTTTTTTCCTTCTCGGTGGCTAACAAGCTTCCTACTGAGGTACGTGTATAGAACCCGCCAATTCCTGCTCCAGCCGCTCGTAGCCTCTCACTTAATGTTCCTTGTGGAACTAGTTCGAGATCAATTTCTTTAGTATTGTATAGTTTTTGAAAAATAGTTGAACCAGAGCTTATGGGATAAGAACAGATTACTTTTGAAACCTTTCCTGAACCAATCAGCGCAGCTAATCCGTAATCACTCTCGCCGGCATTATTCGCAACAACTGTTAAGTATTTAGCATTTGTCTCCATAAGTGCTTCTAAAAGGCAATTAGGGGCGCCTGCATTGCCGAAACCACTTGCTAAAATTACTGCCCCATCTTGAACATCTGAAACTGTATCTTCTACAAAATTTATTACTTTATTTATCATTCTTCTCAAATTTATATATTATTTATAACGTATTTTAGGTAGAATGAAGAGTCGTATCAAGTTATTGCATGTATTTTAACAATAAGATTGTAGGTAGATTATGGGACTTAATTCAGCAATAGTTGGTCTTGGTTGGTGGGGTAAGCACATTGTTAACACGCTTCAAGACAATAGTGAAAAAATTCATTTCTCTCGAGCAATGGATACTTCACCTGAACTAGTGAGGAATTTTGCAACGAACAAAAATATCGAATTATCAGATAAATTTAGTGATATACTTGCAGATGAACAAATTGATTCAGTTGTGTTAGCAACTCCTCATAGTTTGCATGAAAAACAAATAATTGAAGTGGCCGAGTCAGGAAAGCACGTGTTTTGTGAAAAGCCACTGGCATTAAATTTGGCGAGTGCGGAGAGAGCTGTAAAAGTTGTCAAAGACATGGGGGTTATACTGGGATTAGGCCATGAGCGGAGGTTTGAGCCTGCCATGCAGGAAATCGAGCGATTGGTTCGGTGTGGCGATTTAGGGCAAATAATGCATGTTGAGGCTAATTTTAGTCATGACAAGTTAGCAAATCTGCAATCAACCAATTGGAGAGTTTCTAAAACAGAAAGTCCAGCTGCTGCGATGACCGCGACCGGCATACATTTAACAGATTCGTTCGTTAATATGTTTGGCCCGGTTAAAGAGGTATATGCCCAAGTAGCCACACGTAATTTAGCTAATGCAAATGGGGATGTTTTGAATTTCAATCTGCGCTTCGAGAATGGAGCTACAGGATCCTTTAACTCTATTTTGGAAACACCATTATACATGCGATATGCTGTCTTTGGCTCCAATGCTTGGGTCGAATCAAGAGATTACTCTCATCCGAGTGAAGATGGCCCGACTGATTTATTCATTTGTAAATCAGAGGGACAGATTGAAACAAAAAATTATAAATATTTGGATACTGTAAAATTAAATTTTGAGGCCTGGGCGGATGCTATTTTGGGAAACGCATTGTATCCTATAACACTCGATCAAAGTCTTAATAATATTGCTATATTTGATGCTATTTGTGAATCATCTAAAACTGGTTTACCAGTGAAGCTCTAATTTATAAATATTTTTATGCTAGATATAAATTGGCGCACATTTAAAACAAATTATTATCGTTTTGTTGCTTGATTCATATGATCTATTATCTTATGAAAAGTCTTATATAAGACTATTATAGTCAAAGACTTGTTATTTGTTTATAAATTTTCGGCATAAAGAGGAGATACCTATGGGGTATACCGGTTACGAGATGGACACAACGTTCCTTCAAGAGGAACATCATACAAATCCGCGTCGTTTGTATTCTACGACCGGAGCTGATTGGCAGCTGCGGATAGATCATGAGCGTATGCGAGCTGAGCGCTTGGAGCGAGCTCGCAAGGAAATGGAACACGATGACTTGGGTGCGTTAGTTGTATTTGCAGGAGCTAATATTCGATATATTACGGGCTCGTATCAAGGTAACTGGAAATACAATATTAATATTAGGTACGCGGTTTTGTGCAGAGATGCAGAACCTGTGTTGTTTGAAACAGCGGGCTCCGATTTGCAGTGTGCAATTATCGACTTGCCTTGGATGAAGGATAGGATCAGGCCAGCTATGACATGGCAGTGGGCTGAGGGCGCTGTTGGTGAAATGGCCGATAAAATGGTCGCTGGTATTTTAGACGTCCTTAAAGAAAATGGCGTTGAAAAAGAAAAGATTGGGGTAGATAATTTTGACCTACCAGCACTTCATGCTTTTGAAAAAGCTGGAATAAACGTTGTTAACGGCTGGCCAGCATTTTCCCGGGCAAGAACGGTTAAAACAAGAGATGAGATAGAGTGTCTAAAGCAGGCATCTTCAATTGGTGATGCTGCAATGTGGCATATCAAGCATAAATGGTTAAAGCCGGGTGTAACGGAAAGACAGATTGAGGCAAAAGTCCATAAGTTTATGTTGGATAGGCATTGTGAGATTATTTATGACATTATTGTTGCATCTGGAGGTAATACGTCGCCGTATCGTCGTTGGGCCACTGATAAAATAATTCAGCAAGGTGACTTAATTATTATTGATATTAATGCAGTAGGTCCAGGCGGTTATTACATTGATTTCGTCCGAACAATCAAATGTGCTGCAAAAATGACACAAGCAGAAATCGACCTTTATCGTGAGACTTATGACTCGCTTTATGCTGGAATGGAGTATTTAAAGCCAGGAAATACGTCTGCGGACGTTGTTTCAAGGTTTCCAGAGTATGATGATGATAAATACGGCACTGTTACACTTCAACAGTTCGCTCACTCTATAGGTATCACTCTTTATGAGGGGATGTGGATGTCACGTGCTTATTCCCTAAAGTATCCGGCTGAGATTAAAGAAAACATGTACTTTGCGATTGAGACCTTTGCTGGTCATCCTGGTTTGCCTCAAACTTGTCGATTAGAAGAAAATGTTCTTGTTAGTAAAAATGGTCCTGTTATTTTTACAAAGATGGAACATATGGTTGAGGCAACATCGGATTACCGAGTAGGTGATTTTCATCATTCTAGTATCGACGGCAGAGACCACTAAAAAAAATAAAAATATTAAGAGCCGCTATAAATATTCTTGTAGCGGCTTTTTTTACTTATCCGTTAAGCTTTTTAATTTTAAAATAAAAGCTGGCAAGTATTGACAGGTTTATTATGCCTGCAACACTCCCTAATCCAAAAGACCAATTATAGTTTCCAGTTATGTCAAACATATAACCAGCTTGCCAGCCTCCTAGACCCATCCCAAACCAACCAAACATTCCAACGACAGCTATTCCTCTTGCAAGTAATTTAGCTGGAACCATCATTCTAACGCATACTATAAAGGACGCCATCACTGCTGAGAACGATAAACCAAAAACCATTGCAACAAGATAAATTATGATAATATTATCTAAATGAGGGAAAGTAAAAATAACTATTGTTTGAATTACCGACATGCAAAAATAACTATTTAACGCTCCAATTTGATCACTAAGTTTTCCCCCTATTATTCGACCAAAGGCTCCGGTAATCATAAGACACAAGAAAATTGTAACCGCTTCTTCAGAGCTTATCCCGGAATCAGTTAATAACGGAACGAGATGTAAAATAGGCGGTGACATTGCGATACAGCAAAATAAAACCGCAGATGCGATCCAGGCAATTGCTGTTTTCGGTTTAACTGGAAACGGCTTGCCATTATTCTGATTTGGGGGTAGTTCCGAATTCATTAATTTTCTCGAAGGGGAGTCCCTAACCAATAAAGCAATTGGAATTGCTGTAATGATATATGCAGTCCCAAGTTTTGAATATGCCATACTCCAACCGTACTCATTTATAAGATATTGAGCTATATATGGCACAGTTCCTTGTCCAAAAGCTGAACCTGCCACCGTGAAACCCAGAGCTAAACCAACATTTTTCTTAAACCAAAGGCCAATATTCGCGTATAGGGGACTCGATACCGCGGCATGCCCAAAAGCACCAAAAAGAAGATAATAAAGATAGAATTCAGTAATAGTTTCCATTTTACTCAAAAGAAGAAGAGGAATACTGAGAGTCAACGAACCAAAAAGTACAATCCAACGTGTACCATATTTGTCAGCGATAAAACTCCAAAATAATCCAGCAACCGCGGTTGATAAGGTTATGGCAGAATAGCCAAAAGATAAGCTGCCTCTAGACCAGCCATATTCAGCTTGAAGTGGCTTAATAAACACTCCAACAGATGATAACATCCCAAAACTTATAGCGCTCAGCGTAAAAGCAATGGCAACCATTGCCCAGCCATATTCGTGACGTTCCATATATTTAGATATCAACATTGAGTAAAATTACTTTCTTTATATATTTCTATGCCTCTTGTTAGGCATTTAGAGGTATTAAATCGTTGTGGTGTATTTGAAGACTAAATTATTGAGTGGAATTATCCAGTGGAAGCATTTTAAGAGTTCTCATGAACATTTGCATTCCATAGTGAAACGCAATAAATGCCCCCAACTCTATAATATTTGCTTCACTATAAAGTTTTTTACCTTGATCATAAAAGTTAGCATTCACCATTTTCGGATCGCTATACATTAAAGATGCATAATTTAACGCCCATTTTTCAGCAGGGGTAAATTGATTATCATTAGAAAAATTTCCGCAGCCAGCTTTTATTTTTTCTTCAGTTAGGCCCAGGTCTTTTGCTTTCTTCGATCTAAGCTTTGAGAAATAAGTGTCTTTAGAGAATTGGGTTAATCTAACTCGAATGATTTCTTTTAAAGTATGGTCAACTTCCCCAAGAGCGTGTGATTGGTACATCGCATCAAATAGTGCTTCAGCGTAACCAGGGGCGTGTGCGGTAATCTGAAAAAAAAGCTCATCTGGAACTAACAGGTCACGTGCTAGGTTTAATCGATATTCAAACTTCTCTTGATTTAGTGTTTCCAACGGTATCGGTTTTATAATTGACATTAATTTATACCTTAATTAATTTATTTAGAGCGTTCTACCGCCCCCTTTGTATGTGAGATTGGCTTCTCTCCATAAATGCGGGCAGACTCTTCTTGATCTACTAATCGGCCATCTGGTGTAAACATAGGATAAAAACCTAATGTCCCAAACCAAGTATGAAATCCTATATTAAAACCAATAAAGGCCGATAATTCGATTATCTCTTCGGTGCTGTAATAATCTTTTAGGCTTAGGTAAAACTCTTCATCAACCTTATCGGGATTAGTATCCATAAGTTCCGAGAACTTGAGGGCAATTTTCTCAGCCTTTGTGAACTTGTCCGAGTTTTCATAATTTTCAATACCCTCATCAATTAACTCTTCTGTGAGCCCCTGCTGCTTCGCCGAAGCAGATCTTACATTGCCTCAATAATTACAATCTGCAGTTCTTGATAATTGCACTCGTATAATTTCTTTTAGTTTGTGATCAATTACTCCAGTGTTGAACACAGTGCCCCAGGCAACATACATAGACGCTGAGAGTTCTGGGTTATGGCCAAGCATAGCATGAAAAGCAGGGTCTGGTGCTTTATGACGCAGACTTTTCTTAATGTAACCAGCAAGTTTAGTTTTTTTAAGATCTTCAATATTAAGCATCGTTATGTTGGGCACAACTATTTCTCCTATGACCTGTTGCGTATTATTTAATTTACAACTTTCTAACTATTTAGCACTATGGCTTGGGGAAATTCTCAACCCATACAGTATTATGCTTCGCTGCGACAGCTGCACCAGTTTTAAAATCTGATCGCTCTTCTGGTGTAAGTGCTGTCATGTCAGCAAACATCGCTTCTGTTGTTCCTGGACTGTATACCATTAAAACTCTGACACCGTCGTCTCCAGCTATCATCTGATGTGGTATGCCTGGTGGAATATGTATCAAATCCCCAACTTTTCCCTGATGCTCGTCTTTTCCGAGAATAAAAGTAGCACTACCTTCGATAACATAGAATGTTTCATGGCTAATAGTATGCAGGTGGGGCCTAGAAGAGAATCCGGCAGGGCAACGCTCTTCGCACACTTCATATGATCCATTAGTATCTTGAGCTGTTACTTTTACAAACATATCATTGGCTCGTTCGTATAGATTACCACCATCCGAGCCAACTTTCTTAGCTTTACGTACCATAAAATTACTCTCCTAAAAAATTAAACACTTTTAGTCTAATACGAGGATATTCATATGACAAATATTATAATATTCTCTTGCTACGTTGCCAAACGACTCAGGCATAAAAAAGGCCCAACGATATGTCGGGCCTTTTCAAAATATTTTTTTTAATCAATTTTCAAGAACATCTTTTGCCAGACTAGAAAATTCATTATCAGTCATTAGTCGTTTATGAATAAGTCCCCAATCCTTTACAGCCATAAGTACTTCCATGGCTTGTTCCTCTGAAGCTTGAATCTGAAATTTATCTAACCAATGTTTACAGTTATCAATACCAGACCCTTTACCCATTACTGCTTCTGGCTCATCTTGTCCAACTAAACTCGGTCGGAAAGGAACAACTTCAGTCTGATCCTCATACCCACAGTTTAATAGCCATGTTGCTATTATTCCGGATTCGACTTTAAATAAATTATCTCCAACAATTGGGCGATTAGAAGCAATCTGTATATTTGATATCTCTGCAACCATATCAGCTAATTTCTTAAATCCTTCGGTTTTGATTCCAATATCAATATTATAAAGACATTTTAGCGCCATTACCGTTTCTTCCATTGGAACATTGCCAGCTCTTTCGCCTACGCCTAATACTGTAGACTGAATAACTTCTACTCCTTCTGATAATGCCATAATTGTATTAGCTATACCCATTCCAAAGTCCATATGAAAATGTGCTTCAAGCGGAATGTCGGGGAAGCGATTTTTCATAGTGCGAACGAAAAATTGCATCGCGTGAATAGATGTTGCTCCCATTGTGTCTACAAGAGCCAAACCGTCCATGTGCCCTTCTTTACCAACTCGCTCTATTAAATCGCAAACCCAAACGAGGTCTGAACGAGTAAAGTCAATAGGAAAAAATACTACTTCTAAGCCTTGATCTCTAGCAAATGAAGTTGACTCGATTGATAGGTCAATGGCTCGATCTAATTCCCAACGATATCCTTTTTCGATTAAATGTGGGCTGGCTGGGACCTCCATGATAACGCCATTCACACCGGCATCAACAGCTCGTTTTACGTCGTCAACCATGCATCTAGCAAATGAGTAGACTTTTGGACCAAAATCGCGACGAGCTAACTCCGTGACAACCTTTGCATCATCTTTGGAAACAACAGGCATTCCGGCTTCTAACCTCTGAACACCAATTTCAGCAAGTCCCTCTGCTATTCTAATTTTGTCGTCATAATTATATGCTAAACCTGCTTGTTGCTCTCCATCACGCAATGTCACGTCATGAATACGTATATTATTTGGAAATTTCCAGTCCTTGGTCACTTCTGGATCGAAGTTCCATGGGCTGGTAAACCAACCGTCTTGTTTCCATGGTGTATCGGTCATAAAAAGTCCTCCTAGTATTGAACATCGTAAAAATTGCCTTAAGGACCAATAATTAGCCCTAATTTTCCGTGTGGAACATAAGCAACCAACCCAAAAGTGTCAAACGATCATACTGCTGTAAATCCCCCATCTATTAGCAAATCGGACCCAGTCATAAAAGAGGACTCGTCGCTGGCTAAAAAAACCGCTCCTGGCGATATTTCATCTGGACGGCCTAATCTTTCAAACAACGTAAAATTATTCTCTCTAGCATGTTCCACACTATCAAAATTACTGACATAACGCCCAGTTTCAATTGGGCCAGGTGATAGAGCATTACAACGTATCCCTTGTTTCGCATGATCTAATGCTATGGCTCGGGCCATATTAATAAGCCCACCCTTGGCGCCACAATACCAAGGCCGTCCTGGGCGAGCAACACGACCGAGTTGTGAAGCGACTAAAATTATACTGCCTCCACCATCCTTATCCATTTCAGGGATGGCATGCTTACAAAAAAGAAAAGAGCTATTAAAATTCACATCCATCAAGCGGCGCCAATCGTCAGCATCGATTTCAGTTAGTGGTACGTAGGGGATGTCAGTGATCGCATTACTTACTAGTACATTTAATCCACCCAATTTATCAACGGCTAACTTTGCGGCGTCAATAGAAGTTTGTTCTTTTGCAACATCAGCATTTAATGTGTAGGCTGTTCCTCCCATATCAGCAATTTCTTTGGCTGTTTCATTCAGTGATTTGTAATCTATGTCGATACAAACTACACCAGCTCCCTCTTTGACAAAGTCAAGGCAAATGGCTCGCCCTATTCCACCGCCAGCTCCTGTGATAATGGCTTTTTTATTTTTTAATCGCATTTATTTCCCTTTCTTAAAAAAGTTATGACATCTTTTATCTATTATATTTTCTCTGTAATAAAAAAAATTTTAGGCGCTTCTTTTATACTTTTATTTTTGGAGTATTTCAGCAATATCAATTAATGTTGATCTCTCTTGAGATAAAAACTCGTGGTGATGATCTATTGATTGTTTAACCTCAGTTGGGATTTTTATCTCATTGGAAAATTCAGATTGGCTTGCGAGTGATTTAAACCATTTAAAGACATTGGGGTGAAGTGACTCAATTGGATAGCCGCATAAATTTAAACGGTTTACGTAAATAAACCAGGCCACGTCTAATAAACTTATTTTCTCTGAGAGAATATATTTGCTATTGGCAAGATTTTCATCAATTACATCCAACGCTTCTTTGAATTTTTTCGCAGAAGTACGGACAGCTTCATTTGTTATGCCTGTTTCTGCAACTGTCTCCCAAAAAGTTATTTCACGTTCTTTATTTTTGTCCTTAATGCCCTTCACCATTCCAGAGCCACCATCACGATAGTTTTTTAAATCTGACGGTGATCTTGGTGCCTTTCCTCTGTTCTGAGTAAATCTAAATGTAATGGTTCTTAAATCGAGATGAAGATCATCCTCAAAATTTAAAAGCTCTGCTACTTTATTTTCCATTCCTTCAGGTATTAAGATACTTTCTGAAGATTTTGAATCTATTAGTTGAATAATGTCATTGCTTTCGATGTAAACGGATCCATCATCTACAAGTGTTGGAACCAATCCTCGAGGGTTAATTCCGAGATACCTTGGTGTGAAGTGCTCTTTTTTGTATAAATTTACAGGGTGGCTTTCCCAACTCAGATTTTTAAGATTAAGCACAATCCGGGTCTTTTGCGAACAAGATGAGAGTGCAAAGTGAAATAGATGTATGCCCTTCCAAGTAAGAACTTCTTTTGTTAGGATGTCTTCTTCTAATAATTTTACCACCTTATTCTCTCCTAATTTTAAACTAGTTACCTGGAAGTAGTACAAAATATCTTTTATACAAAACTAATAGATTTAACACCTATTATTGACTTTTTTTCTATTCTCATTACATTCTATGCGAGCGTTAAGCATTTTTGTCTTTGTTATTCGCTGGAATAAGCTGACTTGTTGGTTAAAATACCATAATAAATGTAAACGTTAAAATAAGTATGCCAATAAAATGTTGGTGTTTGTATAAAAAATTGAGGGAATTATTATGGCAACAGGTACAGTAAAATGGTTTAATCCGGCTAAAGGTTATGGCTTCATAGAGCCAGAAGGCGGAGGAGCAGACGCGTTCGTTCATATTTCAGCAGTAGAGGCGGCTGGATTGCGAACTTTGAATGATGGACAAAAAGTCTCTTACGAATTAAAGCCAGGACAAAACGGCAAGTCTTCAGCTGAGGACCTATCAGTAGTCGACTGATTTGATAAGCTGCAACCCCTTCTAGAGAAGGGGTTGCAATTCTCCATAAAATATTTACGAAATAGTAATTACCTTGCTGTTAACCTTTTGTCTTTACTAGGTTCATTGGAGTATCTGTATGGCTCGGAAAAAGCTCAAGGGGAAAGGTCCATCCTTTCGGTCCTTTAACGTCTTTTATGTTGATGGTACAATATCGTCCAATAGACGCGTAGACAGCTCGCTTTTAGATGTTTCCTTTGGGGACGATTTGGAAGACTTGGTTAAAAGTGCAATATTAGAGCAGGATAGACAGATCGCTGAGAGATCGGGCCAGAGTCGGGGCGAGATTAAGTCAATAAAACCAGCCTAACAAATAGATTCAAAAAAAACAGTAATTCATTTTCTAAATGCGCAATATTTTTTTGTCTTGGATGATTCTTTTTTTATCACTGATATTTCACAGATTCTTTTTTTTGCTAAAATAATTTTTTATATATTAAAAGAATGGCTTCAATATTGACATCTATGGAGAATTATATACTTTAATATAACATATAGATATTTCAGGTAGGTCATGTTGAACATAATTAATGTTGATAGAATTGAAGGATCTGGTTCAGGCCTAATACGTGATGGCGTTTATGATCAAATTCGTGCCGACATACTTTCCTGTGCACTTATACCAGGATCAACAGTGTATGAAAACGAGTTGGCTCAGCGTTATAATGTGAGTAAATCACCCGTCAGAGATGCATTATTGCGCTTGCAGGAGCATGGTCTTGTTGAAGTTCTTCCAAGAAAAGGATATCGAATATGTCCAATTTCTATTGCTGATGCCCATGATTTGTACGAAATGAGAGTGCTGCTCGAGAAGTCTAGTGTAGGAAGGGCTTGCGATGAAGCATCTCATGAGCAGTTAGTCTCTCTGGATAAATTTCGTGAAGTGGATGATGGGGATTTGGCTCATTGGGTGATGTATAATCGTCTTTTTCATAAATCTATAGCTGAACTATCTGGAAATACACGAATGGCCAAAATTACTTGTGAAGTTATTGATCAGTTTGATCGATTAACTTTTGTAGGGGTGTCAAACACAAATAAAATAGCTTCAGGTGAGAGGTTCGTCTCCGAGCATTGTGAGATTATTGATGCACTGCAATCCAGAGATCGTTCCAAAGCAACTAGTCTTATAATGAAGCACATACAGAAGTCCCGGAAAAGATTATTCGCTGTTTTAGAAAATCCGCAGATAGTAGATTAACGTATGCAGAATGAATTTGAAATTATTTTTTATAGGAAGGTGAAGATTGCAACCATTTGACTTTATTCAGCCAGATACAATTGACGGCACAATTACGGCTTTATCAAATCATACACCAAATGTTCGAATACTTAATGGTGGAACGGATTACCTTGTGGAACTGAAGCATGTTCATCAATCACCCGGAGTGATTGTTGATATTTCGCGACTTAATGGTATCAAGGGAATTAGCCTGATTGATGAGGGATTACGGATTGGTTCCGGGGTAACACATACTGAAATTATGTCTGATCCATTAGTTAAAGAACATGTGCCTGCAATGATTGATGCGGCCCATGTTGTGGGGGCCGTTCAGACCCGTAATTTAGGAACGATTGGCGGAAACCTCGTTACATGTGTCCCTTCAATGGATAGTGGACCAACACTAATGGCACTTGATGCGCAGGTTACGATCCTTGGCCCAAATGGCAAACGTCAGTCGAGCCTTCAGGACTTCTTTGAGGGTCCCCGTAAAACATCTTTGAATAGAGATGAGCTTCTACTTGAAATAATCATTCCAAAGGAAAATCTTGGTAAACCAGCTGGTTTTATTAAGTTTGGATTGAGAAAAGGTCAAGCTTTGGCACTGGTAAATGCTGCATCGGCTTTATGGCTAAAAGATGACATATGTCATGATGTTAGAATATCACTCGGCGCTGTTGCTCCGGTTGTGATCAGAGCCGAAAAAGCCGAAAGTATTCTAGAGGGTAAAAAATTATCTGATGATTTAATCAATGAAGCATCAAAAATTGCAGTAGATGAGGCAAAGCCTATTGATGATTTCAGGGCTTCGAAAGAATATAGAAATGACTTAATTGAGGTTGCAGTTCGTCGGACATTAAAATCGGCGATGCTTAACTCCAAATAAAAGACTAGTGAGGAAAATATGACTGATATAACGCTAAATGTAAACGGTGAGGTTAAAACAGCCTCAGTGCCGCCAGAAACCACTCTTCTTAAAATGTTACGGGAAGATTTAAATTTTACCGGAGCGAAAATTGGCTGTGATGTTGGAGATTGTGGAGCTTGTACCGTTTTAGTGGACGGTTTAGCTGTAAATGCATGTTTGATGTTGGCGGGGCAGGCGAATGGAAAAGAGGTTCTTACCATAGAAGGTCTTTCAACACTTGAGGAATATCATCCTATTCAAAAAGCATTTGAGAATGTTGCTGCACTTCAGTGCGGATTTTGTGGACCGGGAATGATAATGGCGACCAAAGCTCTAATTGATCAAGAGCAAGATTTGACGAGAGACCAAGTTAAAGATGCATTATCTGGTAATTTGTGCAGATGCACAGGCTACACTAAAATCATTGATGGCGTAATTGATGCTTATGAGGAAATTACTGGAAAGAAAGTGCCAGCTAGAAATCCGCGGGCTGCATAGTTAAAAGGAACAAATAAATGGTTGATGAAATTAAACTTGCTGAAAAACAAGAGACACTTGAGAGTTTGAGAAAAGTAGACGATGACTTGAGGCTACCTTCGGTGCCAGAGAGAAATTTCTTTCCTAAAGAAATTGATGCTGCCCCAGCGCGCTTGCAAACTCCAGCTATCGGACAACGGGCGACACGTCCTGATGGGCGAATGCATGGATTAGGTCAAACTAAGTACATCGATGATATGTTTTTTCCAGGAATGCTTCACGCAAAAATTAAACGGGCGGGAGTTGCACATGCAAAAATAAAGAGTATTGATGTATCAGAAGCCGAAAAGATGCCTGGGGTTCAAGCGACGCTGATCGGGTCCGAAATTCCTGTCAATAGTTTTGGACCGTCTTTGCAAGATCAACCTTTACTGGCTGATGAAGTTGTCAGACATGCAGGTGATGGCGTTGCAGCTGTTGCAGCTGTAACGGAACAACAGGCGTTAGATGCTCTGGAAAAAATTAAAGTTGTGTATGAAGAGTTACCCCCTGTCTTTGATCCCATCCAAGCTATGAGCGAGGATGCAATAAAAATTCATAATAACGATAGTAATATTTATGCAACTAAAACAATTATAAAAGGTGATGTTGATCAGGGGTTCAAAGACTCAGACCATATTTTTGAGCGCAGATTTACAACGCAAATGGTTGAACATGTTCCTATGGAGCCTCATGCTTCAATAGCAGAATGGGATGCGAATGGTCGTGTTACTTTGCATTCAAGCTTAGGCCGAATAACACTTGGTCGAGCTGATATTGCGCGCACGCTTGACATGCCAATTAATCGTATACGAATAATCGCCACGGTCGTTGGTGGTAATTTTGGTGGAAAGAACGAAATTACAACTGAGCCCGTTATTGCACTGCTGTCAAAAAAAACTGGACGTCCAGTTAAGTGTGTTTTTACACGTGAAGATGAATTTATTTCTTCAACAACACGTCATCCTTTTATCATGGATTATAAAACTGGAGTTTCAAAAGAGGGCAAAATTTTAGCCCGAAAAGTGCGAATTGTGTGCGATGGTGGAGCATATTGCTCATGGACTGAGACTACACTGGGGAAGGCAAGTATTCTCTCTGCTGGACCTTATAATGTTGAGAATCTTCATGTGGATGCTTACGCCGTTTATACGACCAAAACCGTAACAGGAGCTATGCGGGGGTTTGGAGCTCCCCAGGTCTGTTTTGCTTATGAATCACATATGGATGATATTGCTGCTGAATTGGGAATAGAACCGTTGAAAATTCGACTAACTAATGCATTTAATGAGGGGTCTACAAGTCCTACGGGCCAGGTTTTGGAGTCGGTTGTTGTGAGTGATTCCCTTACAATGGCTACAGAAAGATTTGGTTGGAAGGAGTGGCAGAAATGATTCATCGTGGGAAGGGTATAGGTTGTATGTGGTATCCAATCGGTTTTACGGCTGCCGCGAATCCCAGTGCTGCGACGGTCAAAGTTAATGAAGATGGAACTGCGACCTTATTAACCGGAACTGTGGAAACAGGCCAAGGCTCGCTTACTGTTCTGGCCCAGATAGCTGCCGAAGAATTGGGTGTGTCCACAGATGATATACATGTAGTATCCGCTGATACAGACGCAACTCCTATGGATACAGGCGCTATTGCAAGCCGTACGACTTATGTTACTGGGAACGCCATTAAATTAGCAGCGGAACATGCAAAACAGATTTTATTTGAAGTTGCGGCACCTCTTTTAGGTGTGCAGCCAAACCAACTTGAAGCAATTGACCGTAAGATTCAGGTTCAATATTTTCCTCAAAGGAGCTTGCCCATTGCTGATGTTGCGCTTCAAGCTCAATTTGTGATGGGCCGTCCACCAATAGGAAGTGCCTCTTATAACCCACCAACTGTTGGCATGGATCCAGAAACGGGTCAAGGCAAACCTTTCTCAACTTACGTATACGCAACTCAGTGTGCGGAGGTGGAAGTTGACGATGAAACAGGTGAAGTTAATGTATTATATATGTCAGCAGCCCATGATTGCGGTACTGCAATAAACCCGATGTTGGTTGAAGGCCAAATTGAAGGTGGCATTTCAATGGGCATCGGTTTTGCGCTTCAGGAAGAAATGTTATTCAACGATTTGGGTCAACAGGTAAACCCAAACCTAACAAATTACATCATGCCTACCAGTTTGGACATGCCAGAAATCGATGTAGATATTGTTGAGAACTTCGATCCGACGGGCCCATTCGGGGCTAAGGGTGTTGGCGAACCAACAGCTGTCCCGACTGCGGCGGCTATTTGTAATGCGATCTTTGATGCCGTGGGCGTTAGAATTACATCTCTCCCTGCAACAGCAGAGAAGGTTCTGATGGCCATTAAAGATAAACATGCATCTAATCAAAAAGCGCTGCCAGCCGCTGAGTAAAAAGAGTCAGCCTGTAATGGTATTATGATTTTTACTATTTTCGTTAGACGAATATTTATATTCCCATAACGTAAGGCACATAGTTTATTTTTCTACCGGAAATCCAACGATTGAACCCCATTCAGTCCACGAACCGTCGTAGATTTTGACGTTGGTATACCCTAATATATAGGTCATTGCTGTCCATACTAAGGTGGCTCGATGGGATAGACGACAATAAATAACTATTTCATTAAACTTCTCTAAGCTTGCCCCAACGGTGTCTAGCTTGGCCTTTATTTCGTGAGCTTCTTTGAAAGTATCGTCGTCGTTAATTAATTCTTTAAAGAATAGATGCTGTGCTCCGGGTATTCTTCCACCTCTTTCAGCACCGTGGTCAAATTGGCCGTACTCCATCACACGTTCACCCGAATATTCCTCTGGAGTGCGAACATCCAATAAGAAGCGTTCCGCCTTATTTAAATTTTTCAGAATATTATTTCTTCCAAGGCGCATTTCTTGGGCTGGTTGCTGAACTTTATAATCGGTTTTTGAAATTTCAGGCAGTGTATTAGTGCTGGGTAATTTTTGTGACATCCATCGTGTACGACCACCATCCAGTAATTTTATATCGGGATGTCCTGCCATTATCAACGACCACAGAGCATAGGTTCCGTACTGCACGGGTTCCCCATATAAAACAATTATATCTTTATGGCTTATTCCAACGTTACTTAATCGATCAGCTAATTGAAGTGGAGTGACAAACTGTCGATCAGTGTCATCCCAGCATAAATCTTTCCACCAGAAATTAATTGCTCCCGGAATATGGTTTTTGTAATAACCCGCCTCGTCTTCTTTTTTGGCAGAGACTTCGATAATTTTTATTCTTGGGTCCAGCAAATTATCGGCAAGCCATTGGGAGGAAATTATTTCTACTGTCATTTTTTTTCCTTTAAAACCGAGGTCGTGGTATTATTAATGATCTAAAATTATTTTTATACACTCGTTGTTGCCACCATCAAGCATTTCTAAAGCACTCAATATTTTATCAAAACTAAAATTATGTGTAATTAAAGGCTTTAGGTTCACAATACCACGTTTCACAAAATCAATGCTAGCTGGATAATCTTCTGGTTTTGCAACCCGAGCATTTACAACTTGTATCTCTTTAAAGTAGAGATTATAGAAAGGTAATTCACCCTGTGTGCTAGTATAAATGCCAAATGGAAGAATACGTCCTCCTAACCGAACTAATTCGATAGCTTCTGCGAGAATGGGTAACTGACCGACCGATTCAATCACTAAATCAACACCATTTTTTTCACCAGTTACTTCTAACACATCAGAATGTAAAGTATCGGAGGGAGCAAATGTAAAGTCAGCGCCTAATTTTTCAGCTAATTCTCGTTTCCATTTTGAACGCGTGACACCTATAACCGGATAAGCTCCATGGGCTTTAGCTAATTGAATATGCAGCAATCCTGTAACCCCAAGACCATAGACCAGAACTGCTTCTCCTGGAAAAATACTTGCTTTTCTTTGAGCATGTAAGCACGTTGTTAAAGGCTGTATTAGTGGAGTAACTGAACTCTCTATATCTTCTGGAAGAGCATAAACGTTGCGTGAGGGAGCAATCATGTATTCAGCAAATCCTCCCTCTACATCGCGGCCTATTAGCCCCCCGTTCGGGCACAGATGTGTTTGCCCATCTCTACAATTATAGCAAGAACCACAATAATAGGCTGGATCGACTATAACAGGTGTACCAGATTTAAAACTCGATCCAGACACAATCTTACCTACGGATTCATGTCCCATAATGCGCGGATATGTAACTGGAATGCCGCCTTGAAAAATTTTTAAATCAGTGCCACATATGCCTGTTTTTGTTACGCGAATTAACGTTTCATCTGGACCGGCTATAGGCATATCAGAGTTATTCTCTAATATCTGTTTTGGGCCTGTAAGTACCATTGACTTCATGATATTGCAGATTTAATTGATTTTAACTGGATACTTGGGCGTTCCACCTGATAGAATAGTAGCGACATCCGTTGCAACTGTAGTTTGAAGGTCCAACAATGCATCTTCTGAGTAAAAACCTGTATGCGGCGTTAGAACAACATCATCTCGTCCAAGCAGAGGGTTGTCTCTCGCTGGTGGTTCTTCAGGCAAGACATCTAGGCCAGCACCGGCAATCTCACCGTGATTTAATGCTTCAGCTAAATCGTTAATTTCTACTAAAGGACCCCGAGCGGTATTAATTAAAAAAGCTGTGTTTTTCATTTTTTTGAACGCATCCATATTAAACATATTTTCTGTTTCCGGCGTTAAAGGTGCGTGTATAGATATGTAGTCGGAATGCATTAGAACATCGTCGAGGTCAACTTTTTTCACATTAAGTTCGGAAAAAACATCATCCGAGCAATATGGATCAGATGCAATGACATTTATTCCAAAGGCTTGAGCCTTCCCTACAATTTGCTGGGGAATGTTGCCTAGACCAATTAAGCCTAGCGTTTTCCCTCTCAATCGACCTATCGGCGCCACGGCTGGCATTTCCCAGCGCCCCTCTGCAGCACGAGCATTTGCGAAAGGGATTTTTCTAGCGCATGCTAGTAGTAAAGCCATTGCATGATCTGATACTTCATCAAGACAATAGACTGGAGCATAACAAACGGAAATACCTTTTGCGGTAGCCGCCGCAATATCAATGTTATCTGTCCCGATGCCGAAGCGTCCAATTGCTTTACATTTGTTTAAACCGGAGATTACTTCAGCCGTGATAGGACTGTAGGTAACCAATAATGCATCTGCATCCGCTGCTGCCTCTAGTATACTTTCAACCGATTTATCCTTAGAAAGCTTAAATTCTTGTTTTGTATGTCCCTCAAGAGCTTTTTTAGCGGGGTCTAGTGTTGGGAAGACTGTATCAGCAACAGCGATTGTAAAATTAGACATATTTCTTAATCCTCTCATAAAAGATTTTCATATTTAAATCCAAAATATACTCTTATATAAGAGCATCTAATGCTAATTAACACCAGAAATCGCGATTTTCCAGTAAATTTTTATAAAAGATGGGCTACGATCAATTTAATTTAAGTATTTTGAAAAATAGTTTAAAATATTTGATTTTATTTGAGAAATTTAACCTTATTTGATGTCTCTTCTTGACATCAGTGTTCTAATAATAATAGCTTCTGCAAGTTAACTTACTCTTATATAAGAGTGACGATCGCAAGAAATATAAACAAAAACATCATAAGCCTCTCAAACAATAGCAAATTTATTTTATGTAAACATGGGAAATCAGTATGAAACAAATTAACGTAGGTGTCATTGGAACAGGTTGGTGCGGCGGGATTCGCGCGAATACATGCTCATCTAATCCCTTGGTTAAGGACCTTCATATAGCTGAAATAAAGCTAGACCGTCTGGAAGAAGTCAAAAAGTTAACAAATCCAGTGACTGCAACCACAGACTATCATGAATTATTAAAAAATGATAACATCGATGCATATTTTATTTCAGCTACTCCTGAAGATATTCACTACCCAATGGCCAAAGATTGTATGGAAGCTGGAAAGCACGTGTTTCTTGAGAAGCCCCTCTCTCTTACATTAAAAGAAGCAGACCATTTGGTAGAACTAGCTGAGGAGAACGGTGTAAAATTTACAATTGGTTATTCACAAAGGTTTAACCCCAAGTTTGCTTACCTGAAAAAATGTTTGAATGATGGAACAATTGGAAATCCAGTAGCGGGATTGGTGAGTAGACATATTACACGTGGCTTGGGTCACAAAATCGGAGGGAGAATTAAACTTTCTCCAGCTGCCATGGAAGCAACTCATGACCTTGATTTTCTCCTTTGGTGCTTAGAGCCCGCTAAACCTATCAGAGTCTACTCGCAATCAGCTTATGGAGTAATGAAAGACGTCACCGGATTAGAGGATGCACAATGGTCAATAGTTACTCTCGATAATGGTGTCGTTATTACGATCGGCTCTGGCTGGACAATGCCTCCTGGACACCCAAATTATTCCGGCACTTGGATTGAGTTTACAGGTACAGAGGGCATGCTGGTTATGGATGATACTCATAGAGATGTCATATTAAACACTATGAAAAATGGAATAAGATTGCCGATGTCTACGATGCCAGGGGAGCAGGTTGAACATGTGTTTGCTGGCCCTATGCATGACGAAGGTGTTCACTTTCTGGAAGCTGTCGCGCTAGATAGGTCAGTTATGGTAACTCCAAGGCAGGCGAGGCAAGTTATGGAGGTTTACATGGCTGCTGACTTGTCGGTTGAGAGAAATGAGCCTGTTAATTTGCCTTTAAACAACAATGACAGATCATCCATTCGGGTTCCAAATAAATAATTTTTTTAATTATTTATTTGTGACTACGTTTTCTAACTTTTTTCTTCTTACTTAAGCTATCCAAATCTGGGTATAAAAGCGAGAAGTCATCTTCTGAACGGCCTTGCCGCATAGCAGCTTGAATATAGTCATAAGTGTTACGACCAATATTTACGGTTGCCCCAAGTTTATCGGCTAAATTTATAGCCATCCCTACATCTTTATTTAGGTTAAAAACCCGTGAACGTGCATCCCATGTCTCTGATAAGATATGATCTGGAAACCGACGCTCTGATATGAAACTTCTCGCGTTACCATTGTTAAAAACTTCAATTAAGTCCTTTAAATCAATACCTGCTTTATTGCCAAGATGCGCAGCCTCACATAAAGCAAAGAAATTAGTATGAGTAATCATATTGTGGACAACTTTCATCGTATGCCCGGTTCCACTTTTACCCAGATATATCAATTTTTTGGCTACAGCATCTAAAATTGGGGTCGTTTTTTTATAGGTTTTTTTGTCTCCCCCTATCATTAATGTCATTGTGCCTTCATCAGCTCCCTTAGCCCCACCGCCGGTCATTCCCGCGTCCATATAAATAACTTGTTTTTTAAGTGATCGATTGGCTAATTTTTTAGTATATACAGGATCCGACGTAGTAAAATCATATAAAATGAGACCCGCGCGAGGCTTTGATAATATACCTAATTTTCCTTTAAGCATTGCGTCTATCTCAGGAGAACCTGGAACGACAAAAATTATAATTTCGCATTTTTGCGACATCTCAAAAGGCGTTGTAATTATTGTCTTATTTTTAAAATGCGTTCGAGATGTTTCATTTGAGTCCCATACGTGCACCACATGCTTAGCCAGTAAAAGATTTTTTACGATACCTTTCCCCATATTTCCAAGGCCAATTACACCAATTTTTTTTAACTTTATTTTATTAACAGATTTTTTTTTAGAATTCATTTTTCTTCTTCTTGTTCCTTGGTCTCTCAATGTTTGCCGCTCTTTCCATAGCTGCACAGACCGCTGCAGCATCCTCATCAGAATGCCCCTGAGCAATAGCAGCATAGTATGATTGTAAGGCGACGTGGTAAATTGGAGTTGGAACTTGCATTTGATGTGCATGATCAGAAATAAAGCGAGAATCTTTTATCGGTATGGAAAAATTCATACCTTCATATTCATAATTATTGTTTGCCATCATTGCTCCACGGGTTTCGAATATCGAAGAGCTAGATCCTGATCCGCTGATGACGCTATGTATTACTTCCGCATCAAGCCCTGATTTCATTCCCAATACCATTACCTCCGCGGCGATTGAGTTATGAACTAAATTTAGAATGTTTGCACAGAATTTCATTTTCATACCGTTACCAAAGTTGCCCACAAAAAAGGTTTTGTGTGCAAAACTCGATATAATATGGACAATTGAATTATAAATGACTTCATCACCGCTTGCGAAAGCTGTTAGCTGGCGTTTTTTTGCTAAAATGCGATTTCCACTCACGGGGCAATCTAATAAATTTTTATTACAAGAATCCATGCAAGCTTTTACTTTTTCTTTTATTTCAATTGGGAATGTTCCAAGTTCAATTACCGGTTGATTTTTTTTATTTGCTTTATTAATTCCCATTGGCCCATCGAAAACTTCAAGCATGGCATCTATACTTGATAGACAGGTTAATACAACGTCACTATCAAGCGCGACATCCATGGGAGACGGTCCTGATATAATGCCAATATCTGTAAGTTTTGATAAAACGCTCGAATTTGCGTCATACCCCGTTACCTGAAAACCAGCTTTAACCAAGTTCTCTGCTATAGCTGACCCTAGGACACCAAGGCCAATAAAGCCTATTTTTTCCTTCATGCTATTTTATCTCCTTACTATCCAGATACCAAACTTCTAATCAGGAAAATATTTGTTTAACCCGATTCTTTAATATAATGGTAGTTGGTGGTATCACAATGGCTTACTCTCCATTCTACGGGTCTGCCGTCGAGCATTCTCGCAAGGCGATCTATTTCTAATAAAGGTGATTTTTCCGGGACATTTAAGATAGTAGACTCCTCTTTTGTTGCCGATACTGATCTTAATTGCTCCTCAGCTTTTGAAACTGTAATCCCATAAAAAGATTGATAAAATCGAAAAAGGTTGTTTGGGGGTTCTGAGTCAGAACCAAAGTCCGGGAAATGCTCTAAGGGGAGAGTGATCGTTTCAAAGATTGTAGGGACGTCCTCATAATAACGGATTCTTTGAAATTGTATAACTCTCTCACCTTTCATTAATTCAAGTTTTTTATATTCAGAATCAGATGGTTCTTTTTCTTTGCAGTTAAGAATTTTGCTCTCTGGCAAGATTCTGCTGCCGTCATTGCCCGCTAAGCTAAAATAAAGAAAGAGAGCTCTTCGTTCAGTATGTTGAGAGACAAATGTTCCTAAGCCTTGGCGCCGATATAGAAGGTTTTCAGCAACCATATCATTCAATGCTTTTCTTACGGTTCCTTGACTAACATCAAGCTCTGTAGCCAATTGTACTTCACTTGGTAGGACATCCCCGGGCTTCCAAATATTTTCAATGAGACGTTGTCGAATAATATTCTCGACCTTCTGATATTTCGTTTGTGGCCTAGTTGGCTGATTTGAATCGCCTGTATTAATTATTTTTAGTTTTGTTACTTTTTCGGGCATTGGTAAAATCTCGATTCTATATTAAAAAAATAAATTTTGTAAATATAACTTCTATGTTTAAGACATTGCGAACCTAATTGTTTACGGTATTATAATTTAACTCTAATCGTACAGTGTATAAACTTCGATAACTAGGGAAAATTTAATGTCGGAAACTAAAATTTTTAAAATTGGTGATGCTCCAACTCACGAAAGGGGAGATGGTGTTATCACAACGGTGCTTGTAACTAACGAAAAATGTGGATCGCGAATAACCTCTGGTTTAACAAGTTTCCCGGTTGGTAAAGAGGTGCCTGTGCACTGCCATAATTGTGATGAGCAAGTAGTCCTGCTAGAGGGTACGTGCAACGTAGAGATAGATGGAGAGTTAACACCGGTATCGAAAATGGATACAACTTATATAAAAGCCGGTACCTTCCATCGTTTTATTAATATTGGTGATACGCGTGCGGTTATTTTATGGACTTATGACTCTGACTCGGTAACTCGCACATTTCTTAAAACGGGTAAAACCGTTGAACACCTCTCTGGTGAAGATGTGGTAACAACCCAGTAAGTTACAATGGTAGCAACATGATTAGTTCAGAAAAAACACTCTCTCTTTTTTCGCAAAGTAATATTGCGAACTTCATTGAGAGTAGTTTTAAGGCTGTAGGCATGCCAAATAGGCATGCCAAAATTGTTGGTCACTTAATGAGTGAAGCTGATGTAAGTGGGGCTGATGGACATGGAGTTTTTCGTTTGCCTGGCTACATTCGCCGCATAAAGGAAGGGGGGCTAAACTTAAACCCTGATATCAGAGTAGAGCGGGAAAAATCTGGAATGGCGCTGGTTAACGGGGATAATGGTCAAGGTCACTTGGTAATGAAGTTTTGCGCTGATCTAGCAACAAAAAAAGCAAAAAAAAGTGGAGTTGCTTGGGTTGGAGTTCATCATAGCAACCATGCTGGTCCCGCATCACTTTACGCTAAAATTCCATTATCTGAGAACATGATTGGCATTTATGTTGCTATTGGAAATGCAAACCACCTTCCTCCTTGGGGAGGAACTGAAATGCTATTATCGACTAATCCGATAGCGATCGCTGTTCCCGGTTTAAGCGAACCATCAATAATATTAGACATGGCAACGAGCGTCGCTGCATATGGAAAAGTTAAAACAGCGGCACAGCGGGGTGAGCAGATGCCAGAGGGCTGGATGATTGACCGTCAGGGACAACCACTTACTGATCCAACAAAATCGAAAGATGGTTTTTTATTACCGATTGGCGGACCAAAAGGCTATGGCCTAGCTTTGATGTTTGGGCTTCTTGCAGGGACATTAAACAGCGCTGCGTTTGGAAAAGACGTTATTGACTTTAATGCCGATTTCAAAACTGAAACCAACACTGGCCAGTTTGTGATCGCGATTGATATTGCCTCTTTCTCCGATTTAGACACTTTCAAATCCAATGTCGACAATGTTTATCGTACGATGAAAAATTCGCCAACTCTACCCGGCTTTGATGAAGTTTTATTACCGGGTGAGCAGAGTTACAAAAAACGTATGGATCGTATTAAAAACGGTATCCCTTTGCATGACGAGCTATTGGAGGTTTTAGCCAAAATAGCCCGAGATTTGGGTATCGAGCAATTGAAGATAACATAATTTTTGTAAAATATTATTTATAAAATTCTTCAGGATCAATAGGGAGTGAAATTTCTTGGCCAAGTTTCGCTGATAGGTCCATTGCCATTGTATACAAAAGGTTTGAGTGTCCTTCAGCTGCCGTTGCGTGTGGTGTAGGGGTGCCCATCATAATTCGCGTAAACCACCCAATAGTTTCTTCTCTCATTGGACCGTATAACTGATCATTCCACAAATCACCCGGCGGGTACGATGTTAGAAAATCAACATGACGTTCGGGTGCTTCATAACCTCCGGAAATATAACCTCCTGGTAATTTTTCATTCGTTGCTAAAACAAGATCACGATGTGTATCCTCTATGTCAATAATACCCTCTCTACCCACAATTCCAATCTCAAGCCCATACACAGAGCCGGGCCAAACTTCAGGAAGAGCCCAACAAATATTCATCGAGAAAATGGTACCATCGTCCATGGTAAAAATACCAAAAGTAGAGTCTTTTGTACCCCATTCGTTTAGAACTTTATCTACGGATTTCGCGTATACCGAGATAGGCTTTTTACCTTCCATCAACCACATTGACATATCGAGGGAGTGTGTTCCAGAGACAACCATGGGCGTTAAATTATGTCTGGCATTAGTTTTCGCAATAGTTGCGATTGGAACCATTCTATTCATGAATGCCCGTGTGGTGACTGTGTGAACATCGCCAATTTGGCCAGACGTAAGTCTTTCCTTTACAGTTAAAAATCGTCTTCGAAACCGCTGCGTATATCCAACACATGCATCTAACTTTGCTTCTTCAATTGCATTTAATATTTCAAGTGAGTCACGTGCTTCGGTTGCTAGAGGTTTCTCAATGAATAATTTGTGTCCTTTTTCGACAGCGCATAAAGTTGGTTCTGTGTGCTTATTTTCATCGGTAATGATCATCACTGCATTAACTTCTGGTCGATTAATTAATTCATTAAAATCGTTTGTATAAAAATCAGCATTGGTATCTTCTTTGAGTTTTTTGCCTAAATCATCATTAATATCACAAAGACCTAACCATTTTACACCAGGGTACTCACGAGCATACTTAGCACGAATTCGGCCAATGGTTCCGCATCCAATCACAGCTAGACCAATCTCATTAACAGTATCCATATTTGTATTCGACATTTAATACCCCTCAAATCATATAATAAATAAACTTAAAATTATCGTCTTAGAAATTACGTTTTAATAACAAATAGACGGATCGTAAAGTAACTTAGATTAAAAAATAAACTTTGTTTGTTTTTCATGGAAGAATTTAATAGAGTCTCAGAAAATACAAATTATCCAATATTATTCAATTCAGGGAGCATTTAATGATAAAATTTAATACTAAGTTTATAGCTACCACTGCGATAGCTGCTTTAACTATTTTTTCAAGCCCAAATCTCAACGCGCAAGACTTGCGCGTCGGTGCTGGAAAAAATGTAGGTGGTATGATTGTTTTTGTTGCACAGGGCAAGGGTATTTTTGCGAAGCACGGGCTTAATACAAAGGTTGTAGTGCGAAAAACAGGAGCTGCTCTTACAAAATCCCTAGCTGCTGGTGAGATAGATTTTGCACCCGCTACCTTTACCAATTTGCCTGTGGCACTGGAGAAAGGAATTAAGTTAAAAGGTGTTGTTGGCTACGTTGGCGGACATTTTAACTCGCCTACCAGTGATGGAAACATTGGTATTGTTGCTCGAGGAGAGGGAATAAATTCGCTCAAAGACCTCAAAGGTAAAAAAGTTGGTGTTAAGTTTGGTAGTGCTGGAGATTTATACTTACAGGAAATTTTAAGAAAAAATGGTATGTCAAAAAGGGATATCAAGCGCATTAATGTCAGTCCATCAAGTTATGTATCAACTATTGACTCTGGTGGCGTTGATGCGGTTGTTGCTTGGGAGCCAAGTTTGACTAGTGCCCTAGATAAGATAAAGGGATCCAAACTTATTTCGCGCGGTGGAGGGCACGTATGCTTCTGCGCAGGGATGCACGGAAAGCCAGAGGTTGTGTATAAAGATCGTAAAAGAACGCAAGCTTTTGTTGATGCTATGGCCGAAGCCGCGCATTTTTTAAGAGATCCTAAAAATGCTGACGAAGTGGCCGAGATTGGCTCGCGCTTTCTCCGTGGCACTGCACCTTCCTTGGTAAAACGCACAATAAAACATATTGTTTATGATGCTCGTATTGGTGGTGGAACGAAGGCTGCATTTAAGAATTCTGTAAAGTTGCTTATTGCTCAAAAGAAAATGAAAAAGCCATACGATCCTGCGAGATATTTGGACACCTCCTTTGTTGATGATACCATAAAGCGTCATCCTACGTGGTTTTCAGATATAAAGTAGTTGTTAATTATGAAACGAAAAATAAGGGTGCGGCTTCTAAGTCGCACCTTTCCTTTATTATAAATTTCAGGAAAATTTTATGCCTGCAAAGTTGGTTATTCAAGATCTTACCCATTATTACCCAGATGAATATACTGGCGAATCCGTTCATGCACTGGAAAAAATAAATTTAAAAGTAGAAGAAGGTGAATTAGTAACAGTCGTTGGCCCGAGTGGTTGTGGTAAATCGACACTTCTTAATATTCTTGCCGGTCTCCTGCCTTATCGTGAAGGATTAGTAACTGTCGACGGGGTAAAGATAGAGGGGCCAGGGTCTGACAGGGGCGTGGTATTTCAGGAACATGCTATTTTGCCATGGCGTAGTGTGGCGAAGAATATTGGTCACGGCCTTGAGTTGAGAGGCACCCCTGATCAGGAGAGAAAAACGCGAGTTTCTGATTTTATCAAATTAGTTGGTTTGGAGGGGTTTGAAGATAAATACCCTCACGAACTTTCTGGCGGAATGAAACAGAGATGCGCTGTTGCTAGAACATTATGTGCTGATCCAGTAGTAATGCTAATGGATGAGCCTTTCGCTGCTGTTGATGCCCAGACACGCATTACCCTGCAGGAGGAGCTAAATCGGATAGCTATAGCAACAAAAAAAACAATTATTTTTATTACGCATGCTGTCGATGAAGCAGCTTTTTTAGGCGATCGATGTTTTGTTTTTTCAGCTAGGCCGGGGCGCCTTAAAGCTATTGTTGATATTAATATAGCACGTGATAAAAGAATTTGGTCTGAAATGAATGTTGATAAAGAATTTCTGAGCTCACGCGACGAGATCCTGCGGTTAGTTAGGGAGGAGGTTAACGTTGCCATCGAGGAATAATCTCAATCGGTTTTTGGCATTTTGGAGACATTTTTCGGGTGCAAATGCAATACATTTAGCATTAGTGATTTTTGGGATACTATTAGTGTGGACTTTGATATCCCATGCTTTAGAAAACCCTGATCGATATCTGCCTTCTCCAATAGCTGTTGCATTATCTTCATTCGATATGGTTTATGAAGGATTATTGCCTAGCTATTTTGGCGATACAATTACTCGATTGATTGTGGGCAGCATATTTGGTTTGGCTTTGGGTATCCCGTTTGGTTTGATTCTTGGAATTAATAGGACAATAGCGGACATGTTCTACCCAATGATGAATTTTTTTCAATCAATATCCGGCATAGCAATTTTCCCAATAGTTGTAGTGTGGTTCGGAAATAGTGATAAAACAATCTTTATAGTCATTTTGTACACTAGTTTTTTCCCCATAGCCTTCACTGTTTTAAGTGGTGTTCGAGAAATTCCCATGAAGTACATACACGCGGTAAGAACATTAGGTGGAACTAGATTACAGATTATACGCGATGTATTGTTACCCGGTTCTTTGCCTCACATAGCAACCGGATCAAGACTAAGTATAGGGTTCGCTTGGCGTGCAGTGATTGCAGGAGAAATGCTCGCTGGTCGAGAGGGTCTCGGTTGGATGATATTTACCGCTCAAGATGTGGATAGGACCTCTGAAGTTATTTTAGGTATGTTACTTATAGGATTGTCGTGGATTATACTTGACCATTATCTGCTAAGACCGTTTGAGTCCGACACAATTGAAAGGTGGGGACTTGTGCAACGATGAGTATAGCTAACACATTATCAGTAAATATTCAAAAAAAGATAGGTCGGCAACGCCTTAGGAAATTTTTTCTAGGATCCATACCTTTTTTAATTTTAATAACTGTTTGGCATTTGAACGAAGTGTTTAATTGGTTAGCCCCTGTTTTTATCCCAAAAGTTAGTGAAGTCTGGGAAGCATTTTTTATACTGCAAGAAGATTGTGAAGGGTTTAGTGCAGCTATTGTTTTGGATCAGAGTTGCATGATGTCGACGCATATACTGTCGAGTGTCGGACGGGTTCTTTTGGCTTCACTAATTGGCCTTCCTGCTGGTATCGCACTTGGAATATTTGCCGGCATGAGCCGGCCAATTTCTAAAGTTTTAGAGCCGATTGGCATATTTGCTAACTCAATCTCAGGTATAGCTTGGATTCCTCTAGCTATAGTTTGGTTTGGAGTTGGATGGATGACAACGTTGTTTATCATGCTCAATACAATTTTTTGGTTAATGTTTTTTAATGCGATGTTAGGCGTTAGGAGCATAGCAAAGGTCTACGAGCAAAGTGTTTTAACTATGGGTGGAAGCCGATGGGATGTAATTACTAATGTATATTTGCCAGGTGCTATGCCAAGTATTATCTCTGGTATGAGAATGTCCATGGGCTTTGGATGGCGTGCTTTGATTGCCGCGGAAATGATAGGCGGTGATAGCGGTTTAGGGTTCATGATATTTTCCTCAGCATCAGAATTTAAAATTGAAGAAGTCTTTCTCGGCGTCATCATTATTTCAATTATTTTCCTAGCAACTGATCGCTATTGTCTTATACCTCTCGAAAAGTGGACGATCCATCGCTGGGGTTTAGTTTGGAAGCCGCATTAATGAATAATCCAAGCATCAAAGATAAAAAAATGATACAACGGCGCTGGTATATGAGGCGAGATGTCCTGTTTTGTGCTGTAATAGGTGCTCTTTTAATGACTTACTATTCTTGGGGATTTATTGAGGGTCCCTCTAGAATCACGAGTGAGTTACATGCTAAGATGGAGGCTAATCCGGAAACAAATTTAAATATAAAAATCACTTCTAATTTTCCAGCGCAAGAGTTTCATATGGGAGTTTTTCAGGAAGTTGGGACTATTAGAGGTAATAAGGGGAATGATACTTTTTTATTTAAGGTTAAACCCCGTGATATACGAATGCTCTCTCGTAAATACTGGATTAATTTAATAGATTTAGAACCTTAATTTCTAATAATACCTGATCAGCCGTGGAAACTAAGGAATTACTCTTTTTTAAACTTGTTTTTTTTCTTTCCACATGGTTGCTTATCGTATGATTAAAATTTACGGCCTAAAGAGTTGCGATACTTGTCGAAAGGCAAAAAAAGATTTTATGCTAGCTAATAGATTGTTTGAGTTTTTTGATTTAAAAAGTGATGGGGTTAAAAAACAAAAAATATTTTACTGGTTAGAAGAATTAGGACCGGAAACTCTTATAAACAAACGTAGCACGACTTGGAGAGAACTCGAAGAACCTACCAAAACTAATTTAAATAAGAGTCAATTAATTGATTTAGTTATGCTTAAACCAACTCTTATTAAACGGCCCTTATTTGAATTAAATGACTTTGTAATTGTTGGGTACGGTGACGAGCAGAAAAAGACTTTAGGAGTTAAAGGCTGATTTGGAGAAGATAAATGCAAACTGATTTAAATAGAGAAGAATTCCTTGTACTTTTGGAAAAACTATCAAGTTCGAAAGAATCTGAGGTGCTCTCCATCGTTGAGGAGATTAATAACAAAATCTCTAATGCTGGTGTTACTTGGGATCAATTATTAATTTCTTCGGACGGTGAAGAGGAGTTCGAAGAATCGGATGATGATGAAATTAATCATAATGAAGATGTTGAGGAATCTGACTCTAAGCCTATTAGTAAAACCGAAATCACTGAGGCAAAAAAACTTATTCAAGCTATTGATGCAATTTCTAAGTCCGAATTAACCAAGCAAGAGTTGCGAGAGTATGAGGAGGACCTTAAGGAGGGTGATTTCGAGCAAATGGATCTCCAATACCTACGTGCACTGAAAGATAGGCTAGCCAAGTAAATATGAGAAGGGCTTTAATATATCACATATGTCGTCAAGACGAATGGATAAAAGCTCGGGCTGCTGGCATCTATAATGGCTCTTCACAAGATATCAATGATGGCTTCATACATTTTTCCACTGCTAAATTAATTATCGAAAGCGCAGCTAAACATCGGTTTGGTCAGGATAATCTTGCACTAATCGAGGTTAATTCGGAAGATCTAGGCGATAAATTAAAATGGGAGATATCAAGAAATAATGTTGAGTTTCCGCATTTGTATGATGCCTTAAAAATTAATTTAGTTATTCGGGATTATAACCTTAAACTTGGATCAGATGGCACGCATGTGTTCCCTCGGCACTGGAATTTAGGATAGCGCTTGGGTGATAAAAGTTCCTAACTTTGATTAAAATCAAATATTAGTTATTGGAGTAACCTGTGGTTGATTTTTCAATAGAAGAAGAAATTCAAAGTCAGGGTTTTTGCCGGGTAGCTGGGGTTGATGAGGTAGGCAGGGGAGCTTGGGCAGGTCCCGTTTTTGCGTCAGCCGTTATTTTTAGTAATAAGAAACTGAGTTCTAAATTATATTCCGAGATCAACGACTCTAAGAAACTTTCAAGTAAAAAGCGAGATAGTTTATATGAAATTATTCTTAGAGAAGCAGAAGTAGGAATTGGTCAGGCGAGTGTTGAAGATATTGATAATATGAACATTCTAAATGCAACATTCCTAGCTATGGAACGAGCTATTTCTAATTTAGAGAGTAAAGCAGATTTTATAATAATTGATGGTAATCAATCCAGACCAATTTTTGATCCATCACGACCCATAATAAAAGGAGATTCAATCTCTCTATCTATTGCCGCAGCCTCAATTGTTGCGAAAGTGTCTAGAGATAGATTAATGATAAGATTAGATTCTAAATTTAAAGGTTATGGCTGGCACCAAAATAAAGGTTATGGAACAATGGCCCATAAAATTAGTTTGGATAAACTGGGGATTACTACCCATCATCGAAAAACGTTTAAACCTATAATCAATATATTGTCTTCTAATTAATAATTAGTTCTATATATGGAAATCTAACAAAGTTCTAAGTAATTGATTTCAAATAACTCTTGACGTCGAATCCTGAAAGAATCAGTATGCCAAAATTATGGTAGGCAAAAAAGAATTAAAATTGAATCAAATTCTCGAAGGCGATAGCGTTGAGATGATGAGAACTATTCCAAATAACTCAATTGATGTTATTTTCGCCGATCCACCCTATAATTTGCAATTATCTGGTAATCTCCTGAGGCCTAACAATACGAAGGTTGATGCAGTTAATGAAGATTGGGACCAGTTTGAGAGCTTTGCCCAATATGATAAGTTTACGCGTTCTTGGCTAAATGAAGCTCGACGTGTTCTAAAAGAGACGGGCACCCTATGGGTTATTGGAAGCTATCATAATATATTCAGGGTTGGAACATCGCTGCAAGATATGGGGTTTTGGATATTAAATGATATAATATGGAGAAAGACTAACCCGATGCCGAATTTTAGGGGTAAAAGGTTTACTAACGCTCACGAGACTCTAATTTGGTGTTCCAAAAGTCAGAATGCAAAGGCAAAGTTTAATTATGACGCTATGAAATCACTAAATGAAGACTTGCAAATGAGGTCTGATTGGTTATTGCCAATTTGCGCTGGGCCGGAACGGCTTAAGGATAAAAAAACTGGCCGTAAAGCACATCCAACCCAAAAACCGGAAGCACTATTACATAGAGTTATACTATCCTCTAGTGATCCGAAGGATGTTATATTAGATCCCTTTTTTGGTTCAGGAACTACCGGAGCTGTAGCCAAAAAATTATGTAGAAATTTTATCGGTATCGAGCGTGATATAAATTATATCAAAGCTGCGAAGAAGAGACTTCAAGAAGTTATCATACCGGATGATATCGATCTTTTAAAAACACCATCAAAGAAAAATGAGCCCAGAATACCTTTCGGATGGCTTGTAGAAAGAGGGTTATTAGAACCCGGGACTGTGCTATCCGATACACGCAACCGCCATACTGCTAAGGTTCGAGCTGACGGCTCAATTATAAGTTCCCAACATCGTGGTTCTATTCATCGTGTTGGAGCTTTAGTACAGGACACGCCGGCCTGCAACGGTTGGACTTTTTGGCATTTAAATGTAGAGGGAAAAAAAATACCTATTGATATTTTGCGTCAAAAATTACGTGCTGAGATCCATTGACACAAATATACTATCGAGTTGCTACGGGCTTATCACCGGAATAGTCGTAAAATCCTTTTCCAGCCTTCCGGCCTATCCAACCTGCTTCGACATATTTAACAAGAAGTGGACATGGCCTATATTTAGTGTCCGCTAATCCTTCGTGGAGGACTTGCATAACACTTAAACATGTATCTAAGCCAATAAAATCAGCAAGTTCTAGTGGTCCCATGGGATGATGTGCACCAAGTTTTAATGCTGCATCAATGGCATCTACTGTGCCAACACCCTCATAAAGCGTATATACTGCTTCATTAATCATGGGCAGTAATATTCGATTAACTATAAAAGCGGGAAAGTCTTCAGAGCTCACCGGAGTTTTATTAAGTCTATTAGTAAACTCTCTAATAACTGAAAATACCTCTGGGTCGGTAGCAATGCCACGTATCAGTTCTATTAATTCCATCAGTGGCGCAGGATTCATAAAATGAATACCCATGAACTTATCCGGTCGGTCAGTTTGAGCAGCTAATCTGGTAATTGATATTGAGGATGTATTGGTTGAGAGAATTGTATCCTTCCTGAGAATCGGACAAACTTTTTTGTAAATTGAATTTTTAATAGTCTCGTTTTCAGTGGCCGCCTCGATTACTAAATCACAATCAGAAAGTGATTCAAATGAAGTATGTGTTTTAATTTTTGAGAGTGCTAGTTTTTTTTCTTTTTCAGAAATCTTTCCTCGAGAAGCAAGGCGACCAAGATTCTTATCAATTATTTTAATTGCATCATCGAGAACACTTTGGTCAATATCCAGAAGATTAACATTAAAACTCGAGGAAGCACATACATGAGCAATGCCGAGGCCCATTTGCCCGGCTCCGATTATGCCAACACTATTAATTTCTTTGACCATTTTGTTCCCTGTCAGTTAGTTAGGATGTTCAAAACACTATAATTAGAAATGAATATTATTTTTGTAGTTCAGCTTCTAATTTTGGAATTTCTGTAAATAAGTCACCAACCAAGCCATAATCTGCCACCTGGAAAATAGGAGCTTCTTCATCTTTATTTATTGCGACAATGATGTTACTGTCTTTCATCCCAGCTAAGTGCTGAATAGCTCCTGATATTCCTACTGCTATATATAACTCAGGGGCAACAATTTTACCTGTTTGACCAACCTGATAATCATTTGAAACGAAACCAGAGTCAACAGCTGCGCGTGATGCTCCGACGGCGGCTCCCAAGAGGTCCGCAACACGTTCTAACATTATAAAATTCTCTCCATCTTGCATTCCTCGTCCACCGGATATTACAATGTTAGCTTGCGTTAGCTCAGGCCTATCAGACTTTGTTAATTCTGTAGATATGAACTCAGAGAGAGGTTCTGTGGCTACGGCGTCAATTTTTTCGATTTGGGCCAGAGGTCCGCCTTCTTCGGCAGCTTCAAATGCCGTAGCTCGGACGGTTAGGACCTTGATACTCTCTTTTGATTGGACAGTCGCAATAGCGTTGCCAGCATAAATAGGTCTTTCGAAGGTATCCCCATCATGAATAGCAACGATCTCTGAAATTTGTTGAATATCCAAGAGTGCAGAAACACGGGGTAAAATATTTTTACCAAAAGTAGATGCTGGGCCTACTATATGGGAGAAAGTTCGAGCAATGCTCATTATAAGCGGTGTAAGAGTTTCGGCGAGTGGTTTTGAATATATCTCATGCTCTGCTAAGAGAATCTTATTCGTACCACTTAACTTTGCAGCTTGGTTCGCTATAGTATCACAATTATCCCCTGCTATTAATACTGTAACATCTCCTAACTCATTTGCTGCAGTAATAGCATTCAGAGTTGATCCCTTTAGAGCTGAACCATCATGCTCGGCTATAACTAAAATTGACATTTTTTGTCCTTCTCAAATTACTTTTGCTTCATTTTTAAGTTTATCAATTAATTCAACTACATCCTCAACAATTACTCCCGCTTCCCTAGATGATGGTTCCACCACCTTGAGTGTAATTATGCGAGGAGAAATATCCACATTTAAATCAGATGGAGTTAATTCGTCGATTATTTTTTTCTTCGCTTTCATTATATTAGGCAAAGACGCATATCTTGGTGTGTTGAGGCGCAGGTCTGTTGTGATGATAGCTGGAAGCTTTAGTTTAACAGTTTCTAAACCTCCATCTATTTCCCTAACCACATTTGCATTACTAGTATCTAACGATAATTCAGACGCGAACGTGCCTTGTGACCATCCAAGTAACGCCGCTAACATTTGTCCAGTTTGATTGCTATCGTCATCTATTGCTTGTTTTCCTAAAATAAACAAATCTGGTTTTTCTTTCTCTGCAATCTCTTTTAAGAGCTTTGCTATCGATAAAGGTTCAATTTCTTCATCAGTTTGAATGTGAATACCTCTATCTGCTCCCATTGCAAGAGCGGTTCTAATTGTTTCTTGTGATTGTTTGGGGCCAACTGAAACAGCTACTAATTCTTCAGCTACTCCTCTCTCTCTTAGACGAACCCCCTCTTCAACAGCTATTTCATCGAATGGATTCATCGACATTTTGATATTTGCGGTTTCTATTCCAGTATTATCTGATTTGACTCGAATTTTGACATTGTAGTCCACGACCCGTTTTACTGCTACTATTATCTTCATTGGATATCCCATTAATTATATTCAAACCATTAGAAACGTAACTAATTTTGATATTTTTGCAACTTAATAACTTGGTTCTTAATCTGTAAATAACACAGCATGAAAATTGCATTTAGGGCCGTAAGAAAAAACTATATAAAATTAACGGTTTTTCCCCGGCACCCATAGAACATCCGTTCGACCATTATTATTTACTTTCCTCGATAAAACAAACAAATGGTCGGACAACCGATTTAAATATATTGTGGCCAATTTGTTTATTCTTGTATTTTTTGGATTTTTGTTAGCTAATTTAACTGTAATACGCTCCGCACGCCTTGTAACAGTTCTGGCCACGTGGAGGTGCGCAGCACAGCTTGATCCCCCTGGAAGAATAAAAGATGTTAGTGGCGATAATTCGCCGTTAATACTATCAATTTCATCTTCTAACCTATCAATTTGGCTTTGCACTATTCTTAGATCCTTATTATTTTTGTCTAACATTGGCCTACATAGGTCTGCACCCAGATCAAATAAATCATTTTGTATACGTCCAATCATTGCATCGATTTCACCTTCACAATACAGGCGGGCAACACCGAGGTGCGCATTAATTTCGTCCACAGTACCATATGCCTCCACGCGCACATCATATTTTAAGATGCGGGAACCGTCGCCAAGAGAAGTCTCGCCATTATCACCACCGCGAGTATAAATTTTATCTAATTTTACCATTATTCGCCTTATCCTAGGAAGAAGATTGAAAGTTTGAAAAGAAAACCATAATTAAAAATAATATGACCACAATTGCTTGCAAAATAACACGTAAACGCATCATTTTATTTCGGAACATCGGGTTAGCTTTTTTTTCGGTTACCATGCCTATAATTCCAATAAACAGTGCTATAAAAGTTGCTATAATAAAAACTAGCATTATCATTGGTAGCCATTGAACAAGATAATTCATACTCTTGCTTTCTTGGTTAATATACTTTGATAACCAATTGAAAATTATTTACTAACATTGAAAATTTTGTTTAATTGCTCTTACTCTTAAAATCGAAAGACTGTTGGCCCGAAATCAAATCTTTAGACCATATTGATTTTTAGCCTTATCGGAGCAAAAAGACAATAAAAGTATTTTTTTAATATTATAATAGTTTGA
>CENP01001345.1_pt1 | contig 44443 bp, 62 predicted proteins | sample 361281 | NCBI WGS metagenome assembly CENP01 (sample SAMEA2591122, study PRJEB7988) | marine metagenome | biome: marine biome (ENVO:00000447); feature: deep chlorophyll maximum layer (ENVO:xxxxxxxx); material: saline water (ENVO:00002010), including plankton (ENVO:xxxxxxxx) | depth 70 m
ATATAGAAACCGCTGAATCTTTTGGTTTGCCTTATCTAGTATGGTGGGTAGTTGCTTATGGTGAATTAGGAGCGGGTATAGGATTACTTGCGGGCGGACTTATGGCAAACAAGTGGTTAAAAAATTGGCCATGGATGGGTGATACTGTTACTAGATTCAGTGGTATTACAATCAGTTGTATTATGACCGGAGTGATTTGGGTAGGAGAACCTGAAAGTTTTTGGGACGTAATTTTATACGACAATCTACATGTATTTTTATGGGTAGGTGGTGTATTTTTTGCTTTAAGGGGAAATAGAACATGAGTGATCCGAATCAACCATACCATAACAAAGGCTTTGGAATATCCTTCATGTGGATAATTTTAGTTGTCTTTATTTTTCCTTTAGTCGCTATGATGAGCATGGACGATACATGGAGTAGATTTTTAAAAAAGTACGGAGATCCTATTACAACAAATTGTTGGGAAAATAGCAAACATGAAAAAGTTTGTTCAGTACCTACCGAAGGTGCTAAATTGGCAGACTGTAAGTTTTTTAGGAACTTTTGTATAGAAGAAGTATATAGATGGAGAGCGAAATGATTATATCAGACGCAGAAACAATGTTATTAACATTAGTACTAGGTGGACTATTTTATGCTTACCTATGTTGGAGAAATTTATGAAACTAACACTCATAGGATATGGATTTGTAGGCAAAGCAGTACATAATGTATTGCAAGATTACTATAATATAAAAATTGTTGATCCTAAATATAATGATAATGTAATTAATGATGATTCAGATGGATACATTGTTTGTGTTCCAACACCAACAAGTCATGTAGGCTCCTGCGATATGTCTATAGTCAACACGGTCGTGAATTGTTGTCCTGATGATAAGCCTATTTTAATAAAAAGCACAATAAGTTTAGAAGGATGGGAAGTCATTAAAAATATGAATAAACAAATTTGTTTTAGTCCAGAGTTTTTAACTGCGGCAAATGCCAACGAAGATTTTAAAAACCAAAAGTTCATGTTATTTGGTGGAGATAATATAGACTTCTGGGAAGAAGTTTTTATATTAGCAAAAGGATTTACTCCAATTTATGGAACTGTGAAAGAACTTATTTTAACAAAATATTTAAGAAATAGTTTTTTAGCGACAAAGGTAGCTTTCTTCAATGAAGTATATGACTTTTGTCAAATAACCAACATAGACTATAACAATGTTGCAGAAATGGTAGGTATGGATGACCGTATAACACGGAGTCACATGCAGATTCCTGGACCCGATGGTGAAAGAGGTTTTGGAGGTGCTTGTTTTCCTAAGGATACAATGGCATTACTTTTAACTGGTTTGCATTACAAAACACCATTTAGTATACTGCGACAGGTTGTAGAAAGTAACAAAAGGATAAAGAATGACTAACATACTAATAACAGGGCATGAAGGCTTTATAGGATCAGCATTGTGGCAAAGGCTTTCGACCAAGCACGATCTAATGGGTGTAGATATAAAAAGTGGAGATGATATACTTACATGTGAACTACCTCATCCAGATGTTGTAGAGATGGTTATCCATCTAGCAGGAATAGGTGGTGTAAGAGAAAGTTTAGCTGATCCTCAAAAATATTGGAATAATAATGTTGAAGGTACTAAAAGAATTTTAAATTATTATCCTAATGCAAGAATTTTAGTTGCAGGATCTAGTTCGCAATATGAACCACATCTTAATCCTTATGCGGCAAGTAAAAATGTAATAGAATATATTCCACATCCTAATTGTTGTTTTATGAGATTCCATACAGTATATGGTCCTATCCCTAGAGCAAACATGTTCTTTGATAAACTATTGAATAACAAATTAGAATATGTAACTCCGCATAAAAGAGATTTTATCCATATTGAAGATCTAATGGATGCAATAGAAATTATTATGCAAGACAAAGTTGTAGGTCCTATTGACGTTGGTACGGGTGTAAGTGTAAGGATCCAAGATATTAGACCAGATCTTCCGGTAAAAATAAATACTGTTGGTGAACGAAATATAACACAGGCAAACACAAAAAGACTTAGAGATTTAGGCTTCAGACCAAAACATACCGTAGCACAATTTCTAAAAGATAGAGGCATAAAATGAAGATAGGCTTTACTTGCTCAACATTTGATTTACTACACGCAGGCCATGTCCAGATGCTTAGAGAAGCGAAAGACCAATGCGATTATCTAATTTGCGGTTTACAAGTTGACCCATCAATAGATAGAAAAGAAAAAAATTCCCCAGTACAAACAATAGTAGAAAGATACAGTCAACTTCATGCCTGTCGGTATGTTGACGAAATAATTCCTTATCAAACCGAAAAAGATTTGGAAGACATACTAACAATGTATCATATAGATATTAGAATTTTGGGTGAAGAGTATAGAGAAAAAGATTTTACGGGTAAGAATATATGTCAAGGAAGGAATGTTGATTTATATTTTAACAAAAGAGATCACAGATTTTCAACAACAGATCTCCGAAATAGGGTAAAAAGTTGTTGACTTTAAACAAAAGATATCGTATAATAGAAACTATAGGAGAAGCATTATGAAAGATATTTTACAAGACATCGTTGCTAAAACACATTCGCTAGGATTTTTGAATTTGGTAAAGGTGACTGGTACAACAGATTCAACAACAATTGAATCAATGGCTGAAGATAGAAGTGTTATTTTAACAGCCAAAACAAAAGACAAGGTTAGCGAATTTGGTGATAATATTTTTGGTATGCCAAACTTAGATAAACTAGCTTTGCATTTAAAGAATCCTGAATATCAAAAGAACAGTAAACTAACAATTACAAAGGCACAAAGAAATGGTGCTGAAGTTCCTACTGGTATTCACTTTGAAAATGAAGCAGGTGACTTTCAGAATGATTTTAGATTTATGGTGACTGAGATCATTAATGAAAAACTTAAGAGTGTTAAGTTCAAAGGAGCCAGCTGGGACGTAAACTTTACTCCATCATTAGCATCAATTACTAGAATGAAATTGCAAAGTGCCGCACATGCTGAAGAAACTGTTTTTACAGTAAAGTCTGAAGCTACAGGTGGTGCAAATGATCTTGTTTTTCATTTTGGTGATGCAAATACACACGCAGGTAAGTTTGTATTTCAAAGTTCGATTGAAGGAGATCTTAAACATGCATGGGCATATCCTGTTGCACAGGTTCAAGCAATTCTTAATTTAGATGGTAATGCTACAATGAGTCTAAGTGATCAAGGTGCTATGCAAATTTCAGTAGACAGTGGTATGGCAACATATGATTACATACTTCCTGCACAGAGCAAGTAAATGTACACAGACCTAACTAAAGAGCAAAAAGATTATGCAGTATTCCTTCCAGCACTGAGCGGATTTTATGCTACATTTATAGGAAAGCAACGTAGCGAAGAATACGTTGACAATAATCGTATTCCATATAGTAATGGTATGGAAGCAATGAACTGGTTAAACAAAAAAGATGGAATGTTTAACTATCATTGGACTCTTTACAGTGCAGGTCATGCCGAACTAGATATTAATAAAGACTCGCCAAAAGAAGACATGGTCCGTAACAGAGATCGAAATAACAGTTGGTTACTTGGTGATTCAGGTGGTTTCCAGATTGGTAAAGGTGTTTGGGAAGGAGATTGGAAAGATCCTAATTGCCCTAAAGCACAGAAGAAAAGAGAACAAGTACTTGCTTGGATGGATGCATATATGGACTATGGTATGATACTTGATATTCCAGCATGGGTATCTCGTTCACCAGAAGGACAAAAAGCAACAGGTATTACAAAATATCAAGATGCCGTGACAGCAACTAGAATAAACAATGACTACTTTATGAAAAATAGAAACGGTAATTGTAAGTTCTTAAATGTTTTACAAGGAGAAAATCATGCAGATGCTGATGATTGGTATCAACAAATGAAAGATTACTGTGATCCTAAGAAGTATACAGATCATTTCAATGGTTGGTCCATGGGTGGACAAAATATGTGTGATATACATCTAGCATTGAAAAGGCTAGTAGCTTTACGTTTTGATGGATTACTAGAAAAAGGTAAACATGATTTTATGCACTTCTTGGGTACAAGTAAGTTAGAGTGGGCAACACTATTAACTGATGTACAAAGAGCAGTTCGTAAGTATCACAATGAAAATTTTACAATAACATTTGATTGTGCATCTCCTTTCCTAGCAACTGCAAATGGTCAAATATACATTCAAACAGAAACACAAGATAGAACAAAATGGGTATATAGGATGGTTCCATCTGTAGATGATAAAAAGTATGCAACTGATACTAGACTGTTCAAAGATGCAGTACTGCAAGATAATATATTTAAAAACTTTGAAGATTCTCCTTTGACAGAAAATATCAAAGTAAAAGATGTTTGTATATACAAGCCAGGCGATGTAAACAAGATAGGAAAAGAAGGCAAGACATCTTGGGATTCATTTAGCTATGCGATACAAATGGGACACAACGTCTGGAGTCACATAAATGCAGTTCAACAAGCAAATAGAAAATATGATGAAGGTATATTACCTGCTATGTTAGTTGATGAATCGTTTGATAGAGTATATTTTAGAGATGTAGTAGAGGCAATATTTGCTACAGATAACAGAGATGAAGCAAATGCTGTCATAGAAGAATTCAATAAATTTTGGATGAGTATCATCGGTACAAGAGGTGCCGTTGGAAAGAAAACTGTAAATGCAACAACACAATTTGGTAATCTATTCGAGGAGGTATAATATATGGGAACAGGAAGATTAAGTAAAAAAGCAAAAAAATTAAATGGGCTACATGAGTATTTGTCTAAAAAAGTAGATGAAGTAGAGAAAGAACGTAATCACGATAGAACTTTCGGCCACAAAGTTCATCTTGTAAATTTAAAAAAACAAAAACTGATGGCAAAGGATAGGCTAAAAAATGAATAGAGACTACAGTAACGGACAAAAAGACAATGTCGAATACTTTGTTGGAAATGAAGTTGAAAAAACTCCAGCATACGATAAGAAGACACTCTTTGTTGTTGGTATAAAATCTTATCGTGACATACTTAAACTTGCAACAAGAAATGATTGTGATCATGTATATTTAGGTGCAAATCAAAGTTTTGTAATCACTGGTGAATACGGCACCGAAGAAGAGTCAAGTTCATGGGAAGAAATGATTACAGAGTGTTTAAGAGCAGGATTATGGGTAACACTAGATTATGATGTAAGATTCCATAATTGGATATTAGAAAATGGATTTAACGAAAACGAGCAGTTTATAAGTATGATTTCTGTAAAACTGCCGTACATAGAACAACTTAATTACAATGCTTGTATTAAGATTGATGATGAAAACTTTAGAGCTACTAATCCTGGTGTTTGGGTTTATTATGCACAAGAACTTAAAGACAGAAAGAAGTTTACATCATGGGAGGATTATGGTAAAGATCAACCAATTATACTTGACAGCGAACACTAAAGGTAGTATACTATGTTTGAGAATGTTGAAGATCAAGAACCAGAGCGATATTATGATTGGATGCTTTGGAAAATGAGACAAGAAAGAGAAGAGGCAAATATGAAAACAAAAGCAAAAAGAATGATTTGGGTAACTTTTCAAAAGGAAGGTATCCATAAGTATCCTGCGGCACTAGATGATCCAAGTCTTGCTACAGGTGATGAGTATGATGTATCATTCTTAGGCTATCCGCATAGACATATTTTCCATTTTAAAGTTGCAATCTCTGTTACACACAATGATAGAGATATTGAATTCATTCAGTTTAAGAGATGGATGGAAAAACTTTATTCTGAAAAAACATTAGAATTGGATTACAAATCCTGTGAGATGATGGCTGATGATCTTTATGATAAGATTGCAGACAAGTATCCAGGACGTGAAGTTCATATCGATGTTTCGGAAGATGGAGAAAACGGTGCTCACATTGAATACCCTAGCTAAAGGAGAAACTAAAATGCAACAGGGTGACTATTTTGCTAAAAATCCCAACATTGTAAAAATATTTGACGATCTAGAAGAGTTCAAAGACTTTTGTCGTTATTCGTTTGCTTATGGATACGAAGGACTGGTCTTTAATGAAAAAGATCTATATGATAGTAAAAGTAGAGCTTGGACACAATTTTTAAATTTTAAAAAATATGGTCCAAGAAAATTTCGAAAGCCACGTTTTAACAAGCCTTGGAAAAAAGGTAAAAACTTTAGGAAAAAGTAGATGACAATTTATATTGTAGACATTGAAGCAGTTGATACAAGATACACAAAGCAATGGAAAGAGCACCTTCCAAAGCAACTGACAAAATCTACTAATAAAAATGTTGTAACTATTAGCGGAGGAGAGACTCCTCAGGCAACTACGCCTGGGGCTTTCCTTAATTTTGGTGGTACTAACGTTTACAAGAGTAAGCAGTTAGAACAGATAGGGGAAATGTTCTGTGCTGGTAAAATCAAAGACGGTGATTATTTTTTATACACTGATGCTTGGAATCCTACAGTTATTCAATTGCGTTATATGGCAGAGTTACTTGGTGTTAACATTCGCATTGGTGGGTTGTGGCATGCTGGTAGCTATGATCAACATGACTTCTTGGGCAGAATAATAGGACAAAAGCCTTGGGTAAGACATGCTGAACAATCTATGTTTGCTTGTTTTAACGATAACTTTTTTGCAACACAGTTTCATATTGATATGTTTACAAGAGTATTCAAAAATCACACAGATAATACTACAATCAAAAAGGTAGGTTGGCCTATGGAGTATTTAGAAAGTAATTTACTTTCTTATAAAAATATGGAGAAGAAAAATATTATTTTGTTTCCGCATAGGATTGCTCCTGAAAAACAACTTAATATATTTCAAGATTTAAAACAAGAATTGCCTAAGTATGAATTTATTGTATGCCAGGAAAAGCAATTAACTAAAAATGAGTATCATAATTTACTAGGAGAAGCAAAACTTGTGTTCAGTGCTAATTTGCAAGAAACACTTGGCATAAGTTGGTATGAAGGCGTACTGGTTGATACACTTCCTTTAGTTCCTGATAGATTGAGTTACACAGAAATGGCTGTAGAAGAATTTAAGTATCCTAGTAACTTGACAAGAAATTTTGAAACATATAAAATTAATAAACAACAATTGATAGATAAAATTGTTGATATGATGGAAAATTACAAAGACTACAAAAGACTTCTACAAAAACAAAAATTTAGATTAAGTAGCACATTTTTTAGTGGCGAAGCATTATACAAGGAGTTACGTAATGGGTGACGATTTAGATTATCAAAAAGAACTTATTAGGCAACAACAAGATCCAAGTCATGATCAATCTGCTTTTAAGGTTGATGTAGTTTGTCCTTTTACAGGAGATGAGTATGTAACCACAACACCGCAATACAGTTATACATTTTCAGGTGGTACATCAGATACTGTTACAATTGGAACAGAAGATTACAGTTTTGCAGGTGATAACTTAACATACACAATAGATGGTATAAATGAACCTGCACAAGAGTTTGTAACACATTTACCAACTATGGAAAAAATTGAAAAAATGTGTGAGCAATATCCAGGACTTAAAAAAGCATACGAACATTTTGTTTTTGCATATAAGCTAATTAGACAAGATTATGACGGAAAGGTAAAGGCAGGCGAATTAGATGATTAATTTTTTCAAGGATAGAAAAAGAATAATCACAGATAGAAGTGGAAAGATTCCATATCTTATCAGATATTATATTTTCCTTAAAGAAAGAAAACACTTTCCATTTAATATTACTTTGCATAAAGTTCTAGTAAGCGATGAGCCTAAGTTACATGACCATCCTTGGAATTGGGGAGCAGTAATTCTAAAAGGAGGATATTGGGAACACATTCCTATTATTTCTCAAGAAGGTGCAGTAGTTGGAAGTACAAGAGAATGGCGTGGTCCTGGGCATATAAGATTTAGAAAAGCTGAAGACCTACATTGGTTAGAATTAGAAAAAGATAAAGATGGAAATGAAATTCCTTGTTGGAGTTTATTCTTGATGGGTAAAAAAAGAAAAGAATGGGGATTTGTTGATTGGTTTCCTGCAACAAAAGATAATTGGGAAGAAGCTGGATACAGATGGATACATAATGAAATATATTTAAAGGAAAAACAGAATGGTTAAAAAGCATTACTATTCATGGAAAGATGTTGAACGGAGTTGTGTGAGCATCGTAAACCAAATGTATACTGATCAATGGCGACCAGATTATATTGTTGGTATCACTAGAGGTGGTAATATTCCTGCAACAATTATTTCAAACATGACTGGCATACCTTGTGAAGCTATTAAGGTAAGTTTAAGAGATGACAGCAAATTAGAAAGTAATACTTGGATGGCTGAAGATGCATTTGGTTATATTAATAAAGAAGATAGAACACAAGAGGACGGCGAATGGATTTGCAGTGATCCAAGTAAGCGTAAAAAGATTCTTATCTTAGATGACATTAACGATACTGGTGCAACATTCAATTGGATTATGCAGGATTGGCCCGCTGGATGTTTACCTGATGATCCTCATTGGAAAGATATCTGGACTCATAATGTACGTTTTGCAACACTGACAGAAAACTTAGCAAGTGATTTTAGTAAAGTAAGTTACTCATGTCATGAAGTAAACAAAGCAGAAGAGGATGTATGGTTAGTTTACCCTTGGGAAAGGGTAGGCAACTATGATTGATGCACAACTAATTTTTCCTACCAAAGTTTACAGAGCAAAGTTTGAAGATGCACAAGAATTACAAAAAGATATTGTTCCGTTACTTTTAGACAAAGAAAAAAAAGATACGTCTCCAGTAAGGTATTCTGCAAATGGGTACACTTCCTATGGTTCTAATACGAATGTATTAGATTTACCACAACTAGATAAATTAAAAACATTCTTAACTGAAATTGTTACAAAGTGTCATAACGAAACAATGCTAAATGGCACACCTGTCTTAGAATCAAGTTGGTATAGTGTTATGCGAAAGCACACATATCATGAAGAACATCATCATTTACCTAGTGTATGGAGTGGCGTATACTATGTTCAGGCAGATCAAACCCATCCGGGATTAACATTTGTAAATAGAAATCAAAAGACACATTGGCCAAGAACAGGAGTAAGAGAATTAACAGAATTCAATTCTCCAGAAGTTACTTGTTCTGCAGAAACAGGAAGTGTAATAATATTTCCTAGTCATGTTTTACATAAAGTACATCAACAAACAATAGATAAAGACAGGATAATGATAAGTTTTAATTATGGAATATAAAGATACACCTTGGAAAGATATTTTAATAGATACTAGAGACTACACAGTTTACAGAGATAAGTATCCAGTGACAGAAGGACATATTCTTTTTGTACCGAAGGAACTAACCTTTGAAGCAATCCAAAAATGTTACAAAGCCGCATATGGCTGGGGATATGAATGGGTTGAAAAAGGTTATTGTGATGCTTACAACATTGGACAGAATGTAGGTACTGAAGCAGGTCAAACTGTTCCGTATCCACATGTCCATCTCATCCCACGTCGCAAGGGTGATATGGAAGATCCAAGAGGCGGAGTGCGACATGTGATCCCTGAAAAGGGCAAGTATTAGGAAAGGAAAATAAATGAAACCAGGTGAAGCTATTATATTAGCGGCTAAAAAACAAGCAGAAGGTGAAGTTGCAGTACATCTTGCTAACATCCAAGTTTACCAAACAATGCCAGCAGGTATTGGTGAACATTCAGATGTTACTGAGGCAGTTATTGCAGAGCTTGATAAATTGGCGGCGGCTGATGATCGTTTGGCAATGATTGAAAAATATTTACAAAATGACTAGAAGTCTATTTTTAGGTGACAGTCATGCTCATGGATACTATCACATGGGCGGGAAGATTCATGCATGGGAGCCAAATAACTACGCAGAGTTATATTCCAAATTGCATGACAAAAAAGCAGTGATTTACAGCGTCCCCGGAGGCTGTAATCACAAATATCCTGTATGGATAAAATCTATGTTTGATAGATACGATGACATAGATGAAGTATTTGTACAGTCAACTTATTGGAATAGATTTTTACTGTCCTGTTCAAAAGAACTGAGCGTGGGAGAAGAAACAGATTCTACCCTTTATTTGTGTGAAAACCAACCAAAGGACGAAATGATTGATCGTTACACAGATGAAAGAATACAAGAACATTATGTAGAAATGATCGAACAACCACGTAAAGGCAATTACGAAAAATTCAAAGGCTTTTCTTTTGATGGTGAAGGTGTTACAGATAGTTGGTCATTGTTCCACGAAAAGTATACCTATACAAAAGTGTTTCATGAATTAATTACTCCTTTACAGTTTAAAGACTACTGTCTTGATATGTTTGTAATAGATAAGATGTGTAAAGACTACGGAGTCAAATGGTATCTATGGAGTATAAATGATAGGGTGTTTGTACCACCCAAGATAGATTTCTTTGGTAAAAATGATGCCATTAAAGCACCTATGTCAGCAGAAGCATTCCTTAAAGAACAATTTAAGATAGACATAGAAACAGATCATTATAGATTAGATGGTGAACATTATATCAAAGAAGTGCATAGTAAGATAGCAAACGATTATTTTGGCTATCTTAAAGGAACAGATTTGAGCCAAGATGCTTGACAAAAACCTAAATACATTATATAATAAACAGAAATGGCAATCCACTGCCTTAACATCGGAGATGAGAATTGACAAAAAGTGATGAAATTGTTAAAAGACTGCAAGATGCCAACATCAGGTATTGGGCAGGAGACAACATTAGTGAAGTTTTAAAAGAAGGTGATAAACAGGATCTTATCGAAGAGCTTACACCAAAGTTTGAAGCAGTACTAGACAGTTTGGTTATTGATAGACACAATGATCCAAACAGTATGGATACTGGTAGACGTCTAGCAAAGATGTACATAAATGAAATTATGAGTGGTAGGTATGAGCCTATGCCTAATGCAACTGCTTTTCCTAATCATGTTGATGACGGTTATAAAGGAATGTTGGTTGTAAGAAGTGAGATAAAAAGTATGTGTTCACATCATCATCAACCTGTAAATGGTGTAGCATACATAGGTATCATTGCCGCATCTACTCTTATCGGACTTTCTAAATATACACGTATTGCACAATGGTGTGCTAGACGTGGAACACTACAAGAAGAGCTTAATAACGTGATTGCAAATGAGATACAAAAAGCAACGGGCAGTCCGAACGTAGGAGTTTACTTACAAGCAACACATGGTTGTTGTGAAAATAGAGGTATTGGTGCTCACAGTAGTTTAACACAGACAACTGTATTACGTGGAGCATTTGGTGAAGATCCAGGAACTAAAAAGGAGTTTATGGATAACATTAAACTACAACAAGAATTTGCTTGTAACAAATAGGAAGGAAATTATGAAAAAATTTAAATGGATAATATTAGATAACTTGCCGACCATATGGGTTGGTTTAGTTTTTGCATTCGGAATGATATTAGCTTATAGTCATGCAGGAGGAATATAATGAATCATTTTTCAGTTAGTATTGTAAAAAGTATTTTTAGAATTGTAGCAGGAGGAATGTTAGCCTATGCAGGTTACATTCTTTGGAGTGCAAACGAATATACAGATATTTTTATTGCACCAAGTGGATTTTTAATCATGCTTACAGGAGGAGCATTGGTAATTGCTGAAGCATTAGGCATTGTTGAGGAGATTGTATAATGATGGTTATAGAAGACGGTCCTTTGGCATCTGCTTTTCATAGGGATACCAAGGGTGTAGTAAAACAGGAATTTATCACATACGTTGTAAAAAATAATCAACTTGTAAAAGAAACTGTGGTAAGAAAGTTTTCAGCAGGTGGTGATTATACAGACAGCACTTTTTTTGAGCCGTTGATAGAGGTGAAAGCAAATGAAACTGTTTAACAGAAAAGACACTAGACCACATTGGGAAGTAATGGCTGATGACGGAATGAACAAATTTTTAAAGTTTGTTATATTTTGTATCTTTACATATGGTGCTTTTCATGTTATAATAGCATTATATGATAGGTTTATTTAATGGACGAAAAGAAATATTATTACTCTGAAATATTTTACAGTATACAAGGTGAAGGACACTATACTGGTGTGCCGACAGCTTGGATACGTTTCTTCTTATGTAATTTACAATGTAATGGATTTGGACAAATAGATCCTACAAATCCAGATACTTATGAATTGCCGTTTGAAGATTTTGATGTAGACTCTGTAAAAAGGGTTGAAGACTTACCTGTATGGGAAAAGGGTTGTGATAGTTCTTACACTTGGGCAAAGAAGTTTAAAAAGCTGATGGGATATGAAACTCCAACTGTACTTGCAAATAAAATTGTAAAAGGTATCACAAATGACAGCAATCCAACAGGAAAGTTTTTACATCCTGTAAGTAAGTTTCATCAACATCTTTGCTTTACAGGTGGCGAGCCTTTAATGGTAACAGGACAACAGGCAGTGGTTGGTATATACAACGAACTTAAAAAACAAGATAACTTGCCAGGATCGATGACGTTTGAAACTAACGGAACACAAAAACTAAGAGAGCCTTTTTTAGAATGGGCTAAATCTATTGACACAGAAATATTTTTCAGTTGTAGTCCTAAACTGTTTACTGTATCAGGTGAAAAGCCTGAAAAGGCAATAAAGCCTGAGATTGTTGCTGAATACTTACAAGCATCTACAAAAGGTCAACTTAAATTTGTAGTAGGAAGTAAGCAACGTGAATGGGATGAAATGGAAGAAGCAGTTGAAAAATTTAGAAGTGCTGGAGTTGATTGGCCAGTATGGATTATGCCTACAGGTGCAAGAGAAGAAGAGCAAACGGCAACTGCTGGATCTGTGGCACAAAAAGCATTTCAAAGAGGATATAATGTTGCGGCAAGAGTACATGTTTATCTATTTGGTAATGCAATCGGAACGTAAGAAAGGAAAGATATGAACTGGGAAAAAATAAAACAAACACTTGGTGTTACTCCTAAAATAGTTGAAGAACCCAAGAAACTATCTCCAGAAGAAGAACGTAAGGCAGTGATGGCTAAAGAAAAAGAAGAAGCTACTGCTAAAGGTGAACCTTGGGTAGGTGTATTAGATACTAAGGTAAATCCTGAAAATATTAGAAACGGATTTTTTGAACTTGATTGGAACAATGAATTTGTTGAAAAGCTAATGGATGCAGGATATTCTGGAGAAACTGCTGAAGAAGTTGTAGATGGTTGGTTTAAAACAATAGCTAGACAGATATTGGAAGATGAAGGACTTGACACAGACAGAAATTCAGGGTATATTAATACTAGTAAACTTGATAAAGACAAAAGTGAAGTAAAATGACATATATCTTAGTAGACACGGCAAATACATTTTTTAGAGCAAGACATGTAGTTAGAGGTGACTTGGACACTAAAATTGGAATGGCTTTTCATATTACATTAGGTAGCATAAGAAAAGCATGGCATGACTTTGAAGGTGCCCATGTTGTGTTCTGCTTGGAAGGACGTAGTTGGCGTAAAGACTATTATGAGCCTTACAAAAGAAATAGAAGTGATGCTCGTGCGGCACAGACTGAAAAACAACAAGAAGAAGACAAAGTATTCTGGGAAATGTTTGATGAGTGGAAAGACTTTGTTACAAATAAAACAAATTGTAGTGTTCTACATCATCCTCATTTAGAAGCAGATGATCTTATTGCAGGTTGGGTACAAGCACACCCTAATGATAATCATGTCATCATATCAACCGATGGTGACTTTGCACAACTAATTGCACCTAATGTGAAACAATACAATGGTGTAAGCAATACTATCATTACACACGAAGGTTACTTTGACGATAAAAAGAAAACCCCTGTAATAGATAAAAAAACAGGGCAACCTAAACTTGCACCTAATCCTGAGTTTATGTTATTTGAAAAGTGTATGCGAGGCGACACAAGCGATAACGTATTCAGTGCATATCCAGGTGTAAGAACAAAAGGCACAAAAAACAAGGTTGGCTTGATAGAAGCATTTGAAGATAAAGAGTCAAAAGGATTTAATTGGAATAACATGATGTTGCAAAGATGGGTAGATCATGAAGGTAATGAACATAGAGTACTAGATGACTATAAGAGAAATGTAGTATTATGTGATTTATCTGCACAACCTGGCAACATAAGATCTATAATAAATGATGTAATTGAAGATGCAATGGAACCTAAAAAGGTTTCACAGGTAGGATTACACTTAATGAAATTCTGTGCAAAACACGATATGCAGAGAATTGCAGACAATGTTCAACAGTATGCGGAGGCACTTAACGCCAAGTATGCATAAAGGAGGCAAAATGCAAATAAAAGCAAAACCAATACTTAAAAATAAGTTTTGGATCATTGAATCAGGCGGAGAGAGAATTGGTACTCTTTCTAAACAAGAAGATAAAAGATACATGTATAGTTGTGCAACTGGTACAGAATATTTTGCTGATACAAAATCTTTCAATAGTTTTATAGGTGGAGTAAGTTGGGATAAGGCTTCGATTACAGATGGGACAATTTTAAATAAAGAAATACATGGTTTTTCTACTTCTACAACACCTTATAATGTAATGTACAATGTACAAAAGAAATTGCCGTTGTTTACAAAGAGCAAGAAATCAAAAAGTTTATATTGTGCAGGTTACTACATAATAAGATTCGATAAAGGATGGGTTAGAAGTTTTTGTCCTAAATTAGTAACACTAGAAAAATATCCTTTTAAAGGACCTTTTAAAACAGAATTTACAATGAGGCAGGAGTTATCAGATGCAAACAAAAGATCCGATTAACACTATTCCTATCCAACAATTTATCCAGCAAGTAAAGACAGCAGATGCAGGTAATATTAAAGAAATAAAGATTCCAACTGCACAGGCTAAAGCACTAATGTTTTCCTTATCCACAGTAATGGCTAACCAGGCAGGAAGACTAGAACAATTAATAGTAGATAATAAATCTAGTGGCGACGAAACTGTTACAATAAACATGGACGGTGGTAGTAGTTGGAAGTAAAACACTAGTTTAACTTACAAAAAGAGATAAATATATGTGTAGTTAATAAAAGGATTACACATATGAGCAGACCAAAGCCAACAGTAATTTTAGAAAATGTAGACAAGGCAACCTATAAGTGCGAACAGGTGTTAAAAGCTGAAGCAATATGGGCCGTATTTTATCAAGAAGCACCATTTAATCTTAAAACGTCAAATGCAATTACACAATACCCAGGACCGAAATATAAAAAAGTTTCATTTTCAAATCCAGGACATGCACATAATCTAGCAAAGAAATTAAACGAAATGTTTAAAACAAAAGACTTTGCAGTTTTTAAATTGACACAAGGTGAATTGGTGCATGATGAATGAACTGGAAAGAAACATATACTAAAATCTTCCTAAAACAATCTAATATTGCAATAAGTGAAGCAACATTAAAACAATATATGCCTCTCTGGTGGCAAAATACTAGAGATAAATCCGAAGGGGGATTACGACTTACTGATATAGGTTATGACTTTTGCATAGAAAAATTAGACTTGCAATTTTATGAAGTTCCTTTTCCTAGAGATTTGGTAATGACTACCCAAACTATAATATTTTTGGACAAGTTCATCAATTGTCCATACTACCTTACTCCAAGAGGTATACATGTAACGGACGAAAAGAAGTCAATGGAACTGCATCTTTTTTCCGGTGATCTTAGAAAATATGGTTTAATTAAAGCAATAGAACGCCAAAAAAAATAATATTTTGGTAAAAAAGAGGTTGACTTATGTTCAAGAGATGCTATACTGTATACATAGTTAGAAATTAGGCACTGACAACTAAAAGGAGTACAACATGGCAGATAATATAGCACTAAGAACTGTAAGCCCGAATCAAGCTAAAAATAGCATTCGTAGGGCATTCAAGAAGAAAAGACCAATTTTTATATGGGGACCTCCAGGCATTGGTAAGTCTGAGATTGTTCATCAGATTGGTTCTGAGATCAAAAAATCACTAGTAATAGATATTAGACTATCACTTTGGGAACCTACAGACATTAAAGGTATACCATATTTTGATAGTAATTCAAATACAATGGTATGGGCACCTCCGGCAGAATTGCCAGATGCCGCAACTGCCAAAAAGTATGATACAGTTATTGTATTCATGGATGAGTTAAATTCGGCTCCTCCAGCGGTACAGGCGGCGGCTTATCAGCTTATTCTTAATAGACGTGTTGGTACTTATAAATTACCTGAAAACGTTGTAATTGTTGCCGCAGGTAACAGAGAAGCTGACAAAGGCGTAACTTATAGAATGCCTGCTCCGTTGGCAAACAGATTTGTACACTTAGAACTATCAGTAAATTTTGATGATTGGTTCCAGTGGGCAGTAACTAATGACATCCACGAAGATGTTGTAGGTTATTTGACATTTGCAAAGAAAGACTTGTATGACTTTGATCCTAAAAGTCCAAGTAGATCTTTTGCAACACCTCGTTCTTGGTCATTCGTTTCCGAGTTACTCGAAGACGATGATGACGAGAATACCACTACCGACTTGGTAAGTGGTGCAGTCGGCGAAGGACTTGCCGTAAAGTTCATGGCGCATCGTAAGGTTGCTTCAAAACTTCCTGATCCAATTGACATTTTAAATGGCAAGGTGAAGGAAATTGAGACCAAAGAAATCAGTGCCATGTATTCCTTAACGGTCTCTTTATGCTATGAACTTAAAGAAGCATGTGATAAAAACGATAAAAAGTTCGATACTAAGGTAAACAACTTTTTACGTTTTGCAATGGATAATTTTGACACTGAATTGGTAGTTATGGGTATTAAGTTAGCCCTCACACAATACTCTTTACCAATTGACCCAGATGAGGTTGAGTGTTTTGATGAGTTCCATAATCGCTTTGGTAAGTATATCCAAGCCGCACAGAGTGCCTAAAAGGTACAGTATATTGGGTGGGGCAACGGCTTTTGCTGGTAAGTCCCCACCCAATATTTTACCAAAAACACTTGACATTTCATGTTAAATATAGTATTATATAAACATAATAAGGCACTGACTAGGAGGCAACAATGACTATAGACACTAAAGGATTTCAACCTAAAAAACTTACAGACAAAGAGCTGGAAGAAATGCGGGTTGATGTACAGGATAGAATCATTGTAGCTAGAGTAGGTTTACTACTAAGACATCCATTTTTCGGCAACATGGCAACTAGAATGAAAGTAAACCATTGCGACGATTGGTGTCCTACAGCCGCTACTGATGGCAGAAACTTATATTATAATACACAATTTTTTAATGCTCTTTCTAATAAAGAAATAGAATTTGTTATTGCACATGAAATACTTCATTGTGTATTTGATCATATTATTAGACGTGACGACAGAGATCCACAGATTTACAATATTGCTTGTGATTATATTGTTAATAATACTCTTGTAAGAGACAAGATTGGTGAAGCAGTAAAAATGATTCCTATCTTCCAAGACTGGAAATATGACGGTTGGTCATCAGAAGAAGTATATGACGATATTCATAAAAAATATGATAAAGAAGAATTAGAAAGATTAGGTGAATTACTTGATGAGCATGTTGATTGGGAAAAGCCACAATCTGGAAAAGGTAAAGAAGCAAAAGGCAAAGGTGGTAAAGGACAAAGACCTACATACACTAAAGATCAACTTAAAAAGATTAGAGATGAAATAAAAGAGAACATGATTTCTGCGGCACAGGCCGCTGGTGCAGGCAATGTTCCTGGTGAAGTAGAAAGAATGATCAAAGAACTTACTGAGCCAAAAATGAATTGGCGTGAAATATTACGACAACAGATACAGGCAACTATTAGAAATGATTACACATTTAGTAGACCAAGTAGAAAAGGTTGGCACACTGGTGTGATTCTTCCTGGTATGAACTTTGATCAGCAGATTGATTGTGCTGTCGGTATTGATATGAGTGGTTCAATTGGTAATGAACAAGCTAAAGTATTCTTAACAGAAGTGAAAGGCATCATGGATGAATTCAAAGAATACAACTTGAAGATTTGGTGTTTCGATACTAAGGTATATAACGAACAAGACTTTAGTTCCACAGATGGAGAAGATATTACTTCTTATGTACCAATGGGAGGCGGTGGAACAGAATTTGACTGTAACTGGGATTACATGAAAGAAAATGATATACAGCCTAAAAAGTTTATCATGTTTACAGATGGATATCCTTGGAGCAGTTGGGGTGACGAAAACTACTGTGATACAGTTTTTGTAATACATGGCAATCATGATAGATCTTTAATGGCTCCTTTTGGTACTACTTGCCATTATGAGGATGCCGCTTAATAATATGATTGCTACCAAGAAGAAAATCAGTCCTGCAGAATTTTTTGAGATAAGAAAGCTGAAATTTCAGGCTCCTCATCTTGCAACTATTGACTTACATCACACATATAATATAGAAAAGGCACTTGAAAAATGGATAGATAAACACCTTAAAAAGAGGTATTTTTTAGGCAAATCAGTAGGCATAACAAAACAGAACAAGATAGAACAGATATTGAGAGTGGGTTTTGAGGATCCAAAAGAGCTTTCATATTTCGTTTTAGCCTGTCCACTTTTAAAATACAAGTAAATATAAAGTGCATATATAATAACATAAGGAGTGTAAAATATGTCCGAAGAAACTAAACAACCAGAAGCTCAACCACAAGCTACTCCACCACAAGGTGAACAGAAAGCAGTTGAGTTAACTGTACAAGATCTTGGAGTAATTAGATCTGTAATCGATGTTGCTTCTCAAAGGGGAGCATTCAAAGCCAACGAAATGGAAGCAGTTGGTAAAACATACAATAAATTAGACTCTTTCCTTCAGCAGGTTCAAAAGGCAGAAGAAGAAGCAAAGAAAGCCAAAGAAGGTGCAGAAGAGACTAAAGGAGAAAAATAATGGCTGAGACCAAACACGTAGGAAGACTCAAAGCAAATCAACGTAGAGTTGTAGTTGCATATAGAGTAATTCCTGGTGAGGAAACACCTACAAACTCATTGGTAATTGATACTGCATCTTTGACAGATGCTGATCATGATACCTTAATTAAAACAGTAGAAGGTCCTGCAGGACAAGAAGCATTTGAATTTGCTGAAGTCATGGCAAGAACAACTTTATCAGATGGTTCAAACATGTTAGCAAATTTCCATTCAACCGGAAAACTAACTAAAGTTCCAATGGATCAGGTAGAAATGTTACCTAACCCAAATTATACAATTGGTTTAGATGAGCTGAACAAAGTGATAGCTGAACAAAGAGGTACAGATATTGCAGGATTGGCTATGAAAGATCCTAATGAACTACCAGAAGGATCTACACTTACAGAAGCTGGAACAGTAAATGAGATGCCAGCAACGACTAAAGTACAGGCAGAAGCACAGGCGGCTAATATACAAGCACCAAACAATGCGGCTATTACAGATGAGCAATTAGCGGCAAGTTATAGATCCCAAGCGGATAGCATGTTCAAAGAAGCAAAACGTTTAAGAGAACAAGCAGAAGAACTGGTGCCTACTAAGAAAAGCAAAGCCAGTGCCAAAACGGCTTCCTGATGATGTAATCAGATATTGGCCAGAAGTTTTTGAAGAAATTGATGTCCATACACTACCCTTGGAATATCTCACCTCTATAAAGGTGGCATTTAGAAAGGGTAATATATGGGAAATAGATTGTAATGCAAAAAAACAGACTGGTGTTAATCTAGAAAAGTCTATATCGGACTTATTTAATACATATCAAAAGGAAATAACCCATGTTGATTTCAGGCTTAATACTGCTAAATTAAAGCGGGATGTAGAAAAAAAGACACGAGCATTTCTTAAAAACCCAACGAAAAAGAAGAAGAAGTAATCCATGTTTCGTGATAAATATATATAACAAAGAATTAGGAGCATTAGATGGGCACTCTAAAATTAAAACGTGGTACAACGTCACAAAGACAAGGATTTACACCTGCACTAGCAGAGCTAGTATATGATTCAGATACTAAAGAAGTATACGTAGGTGATGGTACTACACAAGGCGGTATTGCTGTTTCCGTATCCACACAGAACCTAGAGAACTTAGGTAATGTTCAATCAGTTACTCCATTAAAAGATCAGATATTAGTATATAATGGTTCCAATTGGGCCGCTACAAATAATCCAGCATTAGACTTAAGAGGTAATATATATGCAGACGACTCTACTCTTTTAGTTGATGCTATTAACGGCAAAATAGTAGGACCAGTACAAACTTCATCTGTGACTGCAACAACACTTACTGGAACACTTACAGGTGATACTATAGGTTCACATACAGGTTCAGTAGTCGGAAATGTTGTTGGAACTTTGACAGGTGACTTGTTAGGTAGTGTATTTGCTGATGATTCAACTGCAATGGTTGATGCACAAAATAAAACTTTTCTAGGTACCCTAATTGGTGCTGTAAATGGTCAAGTAACAGGTGATTTAACTGGTAGCGTTTTTGCTGATGATAGCACACTAATTATTGATGCTGTAAGTGGCAAAGTAGATATAAATGGCGGCACTATTGATGCTACGCCTATTGGAGGGAACGCACCGGCTCCAGGCGCTTTTACTACAATTAGTACAACTGGTACAGCTACACTAAGTACTATTGCAAATACAGCCACTTTAAATATCAATGCTACTACTGGTATTCGTGTTAACGAAACTAGTTCTACCCATCAAAGGATTGATTTATTTTCCCCAGCGGCTACAGGTTTTGGAACTGGTTTTCTAGCTCTTAACAACAACCATAATAATCAATATACCAACGATTTACTATTCACACGTACACGTGGTACTCCAGCATCACCAACAGCCGCACAAGCAAATGACAAAATAGGTGGCATGACTGCACAAGTATGGGACGGATCTGCCTACCAAGCAGGTGCACTTGTTGGTTTTACAACAAAAAGTATTAGCTCAGGCAATGTAGGAGCTAACTTTACTATTTCTACACGTAATGGTGCTATTGGTACATTAACAACAAAATTTGAAGTAGCTGAAACTGGTACAGTCAAAATGGATACAATAGAAAGTTTGACAGCCGATACAGATTTAAATATATCAGCTAACGGCACAGGGGCTGTAAATATTAGTGATGTAATAGTTAAACTACCAAATTTACCTACATCTGATCCATCAGTGGCAGGTCAGCTATGGCGTTCCGGTAATGATGTAAAAATTAGCACTGGCTAATTAATAGTTCTTCCTAAGTAAAACATCTTTTTATTAATATCTAAAGTGACTAAATCTCCAGTGGCAAACCAGTCATCATAAATGCATATAGGACCTTTTACATATAACTGGTCCTCTACTATTTTGTAATCACACCAAAATGTATCACCTACGATTCTTTCATCTGCTTTATCGCCAGGCAAATATTTTTTATTGATTGTCCAAGGCCCTATTTCGCTCATTCCCCAATTGGCATATACTGTTGCACCTTTATCAATAAATGCTTGTATATGTGTTGCAGGTATAGGATCACTGCCCATAGCAATGTGTTTTCCGTTTAAATCTGCTGTTTTAAAGCCCTTGGTTTTAATAACTGCTTCACACATAGCAGGAGGCAGGAAGGTATGTGTATGACGCTCAAAACGTTGTAAAAAGGTAAATGCATTGAACTTTTCAATGGTAACATTGCATCCTATTGCATAGCCAGGTAATGATTGTAGTAATAATCCCCCTGCATGTGTCATTCTTGTAACTGTAAATATACTTGATTTTGAAGATATATCTTGTCCTTTTATTGCAACTTGAATACATGCGTTTAAATTATCTGGTGTTCTAAATATATCTTTTGAAGGGCCAGTTGTACCGCTACTGGAAATGGTAACTCCTTCATTTAAAATCTTTCCAAAATCTATCATTTTTCATACTTCTCTAAACTTCGATTTATAGTATTGTTTACTCGAACAAACAAAGAGGTCTTATTAAGCTGGTTAATGTGTTCTGCGCCTGTATATGTGCATACACTCCTTAAACCCCCTTGTATTTGCTTTAAAATGCTTTTAATAGACCCTTTACAGGGTATTAATAGGTCTCTACCTTCGTTAGGTCTATATTCTTGTTCAGTAGGTTTAGTTTGGTTATACATTTTGGTGCTACCCAAACCGTAAAGATTTACAAACTTTCTCCCATCAATTTCTACTATATTATCACACTCTTCTGCTCTACTTACCATGCCTGCAATCATAACCATTTCCGCACCACCGGCTATTGCCTTACATACATCTCCTGACGTTACACATCCACCATCGGATATAATTTTGACTTTGTTGTTTTTTGCTTCTTCATAACAATCCATAATTGCACTCAATTGAGGCACACCAACACCAACTTCAGATCTTGTTCTACATGCCGCTCCACTTCCTACGCCTACTTTTACAAAATTTGCACCTGCATCAGCAAATAATTTTATAGGCTTAGGAGTTGCTATATTTCCAGCACTTATTTGTATATGAGGGAAAGTTTCCCTATAGAGTTTTATTGTTTCTATCATGCCTTGTATATTCGCATATACGTTAGCTATATCTACGTTAATAAAACCTATGTCTGGATACTTAGAAACTACTTCTACTGTTTTTTCCCTATCCCAAGTTTGTACTCCACTTGTAATTGCAATAAATCTTCGGTCTGGCATTTTTTCCAATTCGATAATATGTTCTTTTGCTGTATATTCTTTATGTAGAAATGTAAAAATACGTAGCGAAGATAAAATATTTGCAATTTTATAAGTACCAGTACTCAACATATTTGCAACTATTACAGGAGTAGCCTTAGTGCCAAGCCAATCTATTTCTATGTCTACACTTTTCCTAGTAAGTGGTATTTCACTTATACGAGGTTCTATAAGCACATCGCTAAAATCTAATTTTATATCTTCTTTAACTTTATTCATGTAATATTATGCTTTTCTTTAATTCTTTCTATTGCTTTAAAAGTTGGCACTTCAATATCTTTGTTGTAATTAAATATATTAGGTTTATTAATAAATTTAAATCCAAGAGCTGTCTGAAACATAAAGTATATATGAGTAGTTTTATATAAACATTCCAAACTGCCTTTTTCGAATATTTTCATTTGTTCTTGTAATTTTTCCGGAATTGGTTTTTTCTTTTGATCTTGCCAAAATTTAGTGTCGTTCCTAGTTGCATATCTATAGTGCATAATTGTGAAATCTCTAAAATCTTCCACCATTTCGTATACGTAGTCATTATAATCTTTTAAGGTTTTTTTATCTTCTAGAACCTTAACTAAAAAATCTGCACTATAAATGCTACTATGTAAAGCAGTTGCTTCTAACGGTTCGATAAAACTTGCACTTAGTCCAATATAAGCATAATTGTTTTTTGCGATTTCTTTGTAACAGCCAGGAGTATATCTTACCTCTTTAATTGGCTTGACTTTATGTCCTAACCATTTTTCTGCTTCATCAATAATTTCTTCTGCTGTTGTATGTTTATTGCTAAAATTATATCCGCTTCCACAATTATCTGTCTTAGGCACTTCCCACATCCAACCGTTTTTCATCGCACGTGAAACTGTGTAATTTTGTTTTTTTGTTGGAAGTAAAAAAGGCACTGCTCCGTCTATGTCTAACCATTCTGTATAGCTTTGGAACTCGTGTTCAAAAACTTTGTTAAATAATCTAGCAAATCCTGTGCAATCGATGTAAAAATCTGCTGAATAAGTATTTTCTTTACCCTTTAAATTTATAATTTTTCCATTTTCATTTACAACTTCTTCAATAGTGTCTATTTCTTCAAAAACCTTATTGGTTGCTAAACATCTATCTCTAAAAAACTTTCCTACATTTTTTCCGTCAAAGTGGTATGTGTGCCTTTTTACTTCTGTATAGTCGTGTATTCCGTGTTTCATTAAAAATGCATTTACACTATAATCTTCTATATTTGCATCTTCTTCAAGCATTTTATACATAACATCTATGTCTTTTTTTGCTCCTCCTCTTATACCATCGTAATACCATCCGTCTACAAATTTCCTAAAACTTTTACCTTCACCTTGCCAGTTTTCAAAAAGTATTCCTAGCTTTACAGTTGAATTTGTTTTTTCCAAAAATTCTTTGTCATCGCCTTTAAGTATTACATCATTAAGTGATCCGGTTGCACCTTCTCCTGTACCTATTATTGGAATTTCTCCACTGTAAATAATTTTTATAGATTTTACTGCATAAGATTTTGATAATTGGTATGCTGTTGTCCAGGCCGCTGTACCGCCGCCTACAATAATAATATTTTTCATATTTCAATTTCCTTTAACACTTCATTAAATTTTTTATTACATGTCCAACTTATAATAATCCTTACGTCATCATTATAATTAATTACATCATGCGGTAGATCATTCCTTATTACTGTTGGCACTTTTAATACATGTTCAAAGTCAAGTTCTAAATCACTTGTTACAAATCCGATCATGTCATTTGATTTTAAATTTACTTTGGGTTTAGCATCACTAAAACTGTCGTATACTGTTCCATACTTTAATTCATTTTTAGATTTATAAAACCTTGTTACCTTGGTGTCGTCACAATTATGATAAGGGATATTTAAGCTACAAGATCTTCCTAAGTCTACATGCTTAGGCCAAGATCCTTTTTTCAATTGATAAATGTTGAACCTATTACCGAGCCATGAATATTGAGAATCATAGTTACAAACTATCTTATCATCATCCATCATATACCAATTATCAGGAATCTGTTTGCTAACAAATTTAAATAATTCTTTTGTGTCAAAGTTAGGTAATTCAAAAACATAGTTGTTTCTAATCATATTCTTATCTCCGGATTGTATATTTTACTTACTTCATTAAATTTAGTTTCAAAACATAACTGAAATACTATTCTTGTATTATTTTTATTAGTAAAATGTACATTATGGTACTGTTCACCAGTATTCAGTATTGCACCATATCCTTCATAATTTACGTTACATACAAATTCTTTTTTTTCGTCATAAAAATATGTTTCGCCGCAATTTTCTGTAAGGGCAAAACTAATTACAGTCTGCCTAGGTATCCAAGTACCATCAAATTCATTATGCCTATTTTTGTCTTTGTGTACAGTGCTACCAGATTCATTTACTCGTAATAGCTGACAAACACAATCTAAGCCTGTTGTATTAAATTTTTGTAATTTGTTTGGCAGTTTAAAAAAACTAATCTTGTAGCTTATATCTACAAAAGCATCTGGCTCATATGCCAGATCTAATAATTTTTGTCTTGTGCTTTCTTTGATAGCATACGGAACAAGTTTATAATAAGGTTCCATATTCTTCTTTTTTCTTTTCGTATTCTTTAATAAGCATTTTTGTTACAGGTCCAGAGCGTTGTGTTTCTGTTACTCCACCGCTTGAACTTGTAATAAAAACTTCATCTGCATTTAAGAATTCTTTTTTTGAAATAGGGCGTCTAGTCAAGTCTACTATATCTTCCACTACACTCATAGTTACCCCTTTGAGAACATTTTTGTCGGCTGTATAAACTTTACTGTCAATAACAATACCTACATTAAATCCAGGCCCTTCAGTAATGTTACCATCAACATCTACTAATACTGTTGTGTCACTTCCTTCTGGTCTATTACGCTGGCTCATTGTGAGTTCGATCCAAGCCATGTTCTTATAAGTCTGTCCGTAGTAGTCATCATTTACACGTTTAATTTCTTCGTCTAACGCAATATTAATAATAGACTTGCTTCCGATTGGATAACTTGGTTTAATGTACATAGCAAAATGTGTTTTACAATTTTCTAAATCTCTAGGATTACCACTGGGAGGATAACCTCTCCATGCCAAGAACCAAACAAATGCATTCTCAATTGGATTATGCCTTGCTAGTTCCTTAGTAATTTCTAGAGGATCAACATCAGGAAGGATAAGTCCGTATCTTTCTGCACTGTTTTTAAATCTTTGTAAATGTCTTTCGTAACAAAATGCTTTGCCGTTGTATACAGGCATTACATCATAAGTACTATCACAATGTATGAATCCAAAGTCTAAAACTGTTGGTCCAATTTCTCTTAATGGTTTATATTCTCCATTTTTGTATGCTATTAAGTCTAAAACGTCAGTCATCAAAATGTACCTTTTTAAGTTGAGGATCATCAGGCAATTTTTTCTTAAGTTCTTTGAGTCTATTAATTCTCCACTCTAATAATTTAAAGTCTAAAACCCAAGGAAAAATAGCGTGAATCAAACTTCCTATTGTTACTCCTAGTAGAAAAAAGAATTCGTCTATCGCCAGCCTAAAGTGCCACCAGTATCCAGCATCTTCTCTACCTGCCTTTTGTTTTGCTTCTTGTAAATGTTTAGGATTGTACCACATAGCTTCCTTTCAACAAATTTCTGCGTCTATTGTATTCTTTAATATTAAGTTTCCACACGGCTTGATGTGTATAGTATAACTCCATTTCACTATGCTTGTCAAGTATTTTTTGCTTTGCAAGTAAACCCATAAGTTTATGATTCCTGGCGGCTTTGCCATTTGAGTGTTCATGGTGTGTGTTAGTAGTAATATATAGCTCATCAGTAGGACAATATTCTATAAACTTGGGAATGATTTCTCTTTGTGTAATACTATTCCAGTCTCCTTTACCTAAGCCTAGAAAAGTATCATTTTGTGGAAGTTCACAACCTCTAAAAAGTATTCGCCAAGCATTTTCACCTACCTCAGGTAATGGATGACATCCTGCCACTGCAACAATAGTTTCATTTACTATTGCACAAAAGTATTCTCCACGTTCTTTACACCAATCATACTTCATGGCTTTTAGACTAGAATTATTTTGGTAACCAAGTTTTTCTGCTTGTTTACAGAAAACTTCTAGTTGAGGTATAAGATCATCTGTAATAACTTTTATTTGCATATTGTAAATATACTCAATCCTATTTTACGTTCAATACCTTTATTTGTAAAATCAGTGCTACAGTGTAAAGCAAGACTATCAAAGCACAAAACACTTCCTATTGCCCAGTCCAATGTTGTGTTAACACTGAGACCTTCAGTCCATTTATCTTTTAAATGGGAAAGATATTCTGCTTTGAAAGTGTTTTTGATGCCATTTGTATTGCAATTATGTACCTGCGAGTATTCTGTCACTGGAGCATTATAATAAACGTTTTCTTTCTTTTGTTGTCCGTTAAAAAATTTAGCAGGTCCTCCATAATAGTATTGATCAAAAATTACTAACTTCACATCATTACTATTGCCGTATATTTTTAGAGGCAATGTAAATGCTTTGTACGATTGAGGTAAATTGAATTCATCATCATTATGAATTATATGCGGCATATTCACATCAAAAAAATGTGCATATCTAACTTCAAATGGTAACAGTTTTTCCTGCATCGTATCAATTATAGGTACAAGTAAATCATGATTGTTGTTTATTTTAAGAACTTTAGGTCCTGTGTTTTTTTGTATAATGTTGTCTTCATTATCAAAATAGTGTTTTAATAACGAACTAGTGTCAACTATATTGTCTACAACAAAAGGATCGCTGTGAGTGAGTTTAAGTTTGTTTATACTAGCTGTATCTCGCATCAATAATATTTTAATACACTCATAAGTTTCATAACATTTTCCCATGTCTTAGGCACGTTAAGAATTAAGTGATAACTTTCGTCTGTCCAGCTGTGGGTTCTATGCACTTTCCGTGTATCTACATAATAAGTTCCGTTTACTACTACGGGTCTACGTTCTTCAGATAACCACCATTCGTAGCAGTCTGTTCCTGTCTGTTTACCTATAAATGTAATAATTCTAAAACAATCACGAGTCAAATTAGGACTATCTCTATGCGGCGGGAACCAACCACCCTGGTTGGCTTTTATTATCATAGTCCGCCCAAGCCCGCCCCAATAATCTAAGATATTGTGTAAACTTGTAAGTCTACTATATGCTTCTGTGGGAGTATTGAAATCTTTTTCTAAAAGAAATCTCCCGGCACGTTTTATAGCTTCTGGTCTGCTTAGACTGTCGTTTGGTTTGTCGCCTTCTAAACCTACAAGTAACAATCCCTCTCTGTCATTACTGATTCCATCTCTACGCAAGTATGGTACAAACCAATCTGATATTTGTGCTATTTCTTTTTCAAATATTCTATGATTAAATGGAAAGTTTAATAATTCAAAATCACCTAATGCTTGTAGTTGCATTTCACATTTCATATCTTCATCTGTTGGTTCGAAAATTTGAGGAGATTCTACCCATCGGCTATGATAGTCTGCAACTTTTTTCCTATTAGACTTTTCTATTATATTAAGAGGTTTTCCGTTTTTATCAACTTTTTTTAAATCCATATAATTAATCCTTTATTACTTTTATCACATCATCAAAACTAGGACGGGGATATGCTTTTTCTACATGTATAGGCGGAAAAGGAATATGTTTTTCCGCATCTATCCTTGGATCAAAATACTGATGTCTTGTTTCTATATCTTTTGCATAACCGATGCCCATAATAAATCTAAAATCCAACGCCCTTTCGTCTTCTGCTAGTTTAAATATTTCTTCAGCTCTTGTGTAATTGTTACAAATGTTTTGACACATTCCAGTTGATAATCCGCGATTGGCAAGAGCCAACATTATATAAGCACTGAAGATTCCTATTTCAATATTTTCAGTTTGTGCTTGTCTACCATTAGGATCATTTGTGCGTTTTTGTCCTATACCTAAACCATTGAATTCGCCACGTTTTGAAGTTTTCTCATATCTAGTTTCTAGATCCGATGTCCATCTTGAATTGAATCCTAACAGCCAAGGTGCTAGTACTTGAGGATTACCGTGATCAACTTCCTTGTCCATTTCCTGGTTTCTGTGACAAATCGTCATAATTTCTTTACGTATTTCTGGATCGTCATTTCTCATCAATCTAACTTGATAGGGAAACATAAGATTTTTACTAGGTATATGTTGATGAACTTCATGCAATGCATCTAAAATTAGGTTTTTATCTGGAACTGTATCTGCCCATGCAAATGTAGTGTGCCTCTCCTCAATTAATTGTGACCAATCCATTAATTTTTCCTCTTTGGTATTTTACTATCAGCACTACTTACACAACTTTTTGTAATACAAGTTTTAGGTGTCTTAAATAGCTTAAATCCTGTTTCAATGTTACCAAGAGGTGCATCATGGCACGAATAGCTACGTTTTATCGAACCGTCAGGCTCGCGGATAATAATTCCACTATATCCTGCTTGACAGTTCCATCCTTCAAAATTGTTAAAATTAAAAGCATTAAAACGTTCTGCTTGGTCCATATAATATTTATTGCCTAGGGAATCTTGTAATTCTACCTGCATGTGCCAAGGCACACTGGCATCATTTTTGCCCATTATATCTTTAGGCAGTTCAAATGTAGGTTTAGGACGGTTAACAAATTTACGTTTACTTTCTGTATAAGCACGTTGAGGCATACCGTTCCAAAGTTTTTTTAACATGTCGTCTGTGTATCCATCTACCACTTTTGATGCTGTAGGGTCTGATTGTGGTTTCAGTGTTACGTTTATTCCTTGTTCATGAAAGAAAAGTGCGTTATCCCAATCTCTTTCAAACCATTCAGGAACCATAACCATATTGATTGTAACTTGAACATCATGTTCTTGACTAAGAATTAATTTATCAGCAAAATCCTGCATTTTTTCTTTTGTGTTAACATGTTCAGTATGTAAACTTGCAGTAATACTTGCTCTATGGAAGGGTTTTACATACTCTACATACGTTTCAAACCACTTCATAGGTCTGCTACAATTACTTGTCATATGTACGCTGGTATAATTTGTGTTTTCTACATCATCTGCTAGATGTTTTAATATATCCAAGTATCCAGGATGGAAAGTAGGCTCTCCTCCCGACAAGGAGAAGTGGAAAGAGTTAAAACCATTATCACGAGCTTGTCTCTTTATCTCATCGATTGTATAAAGACAGAGCTGTGTGGGCCTGTGATCTTTCTTATCTGATCTGGCGTATGGCCAACAATAACTACAGCGATAGTTACAAAAGCGACCAAGAAGCCAACTAACAGTAAACAAATCTCTGTATAAAAGCGTCCTCTGTCCGACTTGTACAATGTCGTCAAAAGGGATCTTAGTAAAGTCATAATTACTCCATTTCAAGTCTTCATTCATATTTTAACACCTTTTTGGTATCATGCTAAGTATTTATTGGTGATAAATATTTCTAACAATAGGACTGGCTTGTAAAAATGATCAAAGATTTATCTAAAATTGTTAATCACTGTCAACGTAATTGGGAATATACTCCTATACCAAACGAACATATAGATGCTATTGTAGATGCAGGTAGGAACATGCCTACCAAACAGTCCACTAAAAGTTACACAATAGTAAAAATTACCAATCCTAAAGTAATAAGTTCAATGTATGAACAGTCATATGAATCAAAAGACAAAAATCATGGATCGAACACACAAGTAGATGCACCACTTTTGTTAGCATTTTTAATGAATAAAAAAGTGATGAGAAAGGAGCCTATCAGACCAATAAAATTTGGAGAAAACCTTACGGAAAGAGAACTAAAAGCAAAAAACATGAACCTTCAAATAACAAATATGGAGATAGGACTTAGTGCAGGTGCTTGTGCTTTGCAAGCCGCAGAACTTGGTTATAAAACAGGTTTTTGCAAATGTATATCAGATCCAGACATGCTAGTGAAAAAAATATTAGGACAAAGTCCTAAGGATTACAGAATAATGCTTTTACTAGGTATAGGAAATCCAATACCTGATCTTGCACACAATGTTAAAAAAACTAGAACAAAAACATATAGCCATGTTCATGAAGGGAAACTCAGTAACACCTATACAAAAAAGATACCTGTTATAAGTATTACATAAGAGGAAAGCCTATGTTTGAAGAAATAGTGACAAATCGAATTACCTGCAGAAGTTTTAGCGATAAAACTGTGCCTCGGGAATATATAGACATCTTAAAAAATGCAGTTGGTTTGTCGCCTAGTAAAAATAACAAATTGCCATGCAAAGTAGTTATACTGGGTCCAAACGCCACAAGCGAAAAAAAAATGTTATACGATGCAAGCCATTGCGGTCCAACGCACCCTGAAATGAGAAACCCGCAACTACTTGCTCCTTACGTATTTTTATTCTTGCCTAGAGCAGAGGCAAAAACAGAATATGAATGGTCTGAAAAACGCTGGCAAAAACATACTTATATACAGGCAGGAATATCTTCAGCAACATTAGTGTGGTGTGCAGAGTCATTAGGACTGTCTACAGGATACTGCGGAGCAGTTGACGGCAGTATGGGCGAAGAAGGTAGCTATGTTGCTGAGATGATAGTTGCAGTTGGCGTTGGTTACCCTAGAACAGAAATTAATGACAAACGTGTACGAAACGAGCCAAACGATACTACACTCAATAATGGCACTTTCGATGTCGAAAAAAGAATTTCCATCAATGATTGGATTGAAGAAATCGGAACATAATGAAACCAAAATGTTTACCTAAAACGCACGGTAGCCAAACCCTTTACTTTAGTGCTACTGGCTATCTATATCCATGCTGTTGGATGGAACAAAGAAAAGCAGAAGATTATATGAGAGAAAAAGGGTTGTTAGATGAAAAATTAAAATTGTCTAATGTAGACAATGTTGAACAAATTTTAGAAAGCAAGCCTTGGAAACAATTTATCGATACATTACAAAATAATCCTGAAGGTGCATGTAATAGGTGCAAGGAAATGTGCGGTGAATGAATATATAAAATATCAAAAAACACAATGGCTTAATGTAGATATTTCTTATCGTTGTATATTAGGTTGTAGTGCATGTATGCGGAACATATTAGAAGATCCGGAAAAGAAAGGTTCAGATAGTTTAAAATACTTTAAAAATAAACTAGAAGAATCTAATGATATAAGTTTTTTAGATTTACAAAAATTAGCAGAATTTTTTCCTAAGATAAGTTTTTGTGGCGGATTAAGTGATCCAGTTTTTCATCCTCAATTTGTAGATCTTTTAAAAGTTACAAATACGCTACCTAACAAATTTAGAATACACACAGCGGCACAACAAAAAAACCTTGAATGGTACAAAGATGCCTTTGGTGCAAACAAAAGAATAGAATGGATTTTTGGTATAGATGGATTATCAGATACTAGTCCTATGTATAGGAAGAGACAAAATACAGATTTAATGCTAGATGCTATGAAACTTTGTTCTTCTATGGGATTAAAAACAGAATGGCAATTCATTGTGTTTGATCACAACAACCATCAAATCAACAAGGCTAAAGAAATTTGCAAAGAAAATTTTATAAATTTACGCTTACACTACAGCAGAAGAAATCTTTCCGGCAAATTTGTCTTGCCACGAAGTGTCAACGAAAGGTATAAATTCTGGATACCAATCGAGCAAAGAAGTTCCTTGGTTTCTGTCTAATACCAAACTATATTTTAGAAAAGTTTCCCACTTATCACTATGTTGACTATTCATGTAGTCAATACATTTTTGACCAAACAATTTTATTCTTTTATGATTTTTATTATCTGTAAGTGTGTCTTTGTATTCGTACCATTCTCTTGTAACCTTTTCTTTTAATGGCACAGGTAAATTTTTAATGTTAAGTTCGTTAGGATATTGTACCAAACTGGTATGGTACCAAACTCCTAGGCTTTCAAAGTATTTGCATGTATCAACTAATCTAGTTATGTTTAGTAAACTTGTTGTACATGTGCCTATTACATTTATGTTTTCTAATTGTTGTAATAGTTTAATGTTCTCTTCGACTTTTTCCAATTTTCCATTCACACGCACATACTCGTAACAACTTGGATCGCCGTCGAGACTGATCTTCACATTAATTTTTTTAAATTTTTTCCACAGATCAATAATGCTTTTACCTCTGTATTCTAGTGTTGTAAGATTGGTAGTATAGTCTAGAGCGATATTTTCAGCGTAAGGAATCATACGTTCTAACCAACCATAATGTTTTTCGTGATACAAAGGTTCTCCACCGCTTATCAAAACTTCTCTAAGAGTTGGTCCCATGTCAACAACTTCATCTAACAACTTATCTGTTATACTAATATGACTATCGAATTTACGTTGACCCCCATACTTTGAAACTAAATCATGCATGTCAGAATCACGCTTAACTTCTGCTTCCCATTTACTGCTATAGGTTGGAGAACAGTGTCTACACATTAGATTGCAGATATTATCAAACCGTATTTCTACACTTTGAATTTGCGGATTTTTGTAATTAGGTGCTGTAGCAAAAGATTTAAGAGCAACTTGTCTTGTGCTTTTTATTCCACTATCTTCCATGTCCCAACAACTTTTACAGCTAGGATGTTTAACGTTATTTAATAAATCATTACGAACTTCGGATAGTTGTTTGCCGTTCCATATGTCTTTAAGAGATTGCGTTTGATAGTCGCCTACACCATCTGGATTTCTCCAACAGGGCGTGACTTTACCTTCATGTTTGATATTGATATGGCTAAAAGGTAACGGACACTTAGTTGTTGGTATTCTTCCTATAAAAGATGTTTTTTCTATTAGAGCCTGCCCAACTTCTGGTATACTGTGCATTATACTTTGTTTTCTTATTGTGTCAAGATCGTCTGTGTATTCTCCAAACACTTTATAGTCTTCTTCAGATGGTTCTCCGTCCAAACTTTTAATCAACCTATCAACTGTATGATTTGCATGATGTATTAAAGCATGATAATCATAGTCGTCTTTTTGTATGCTTGTATCAATCAATTCAAGTAACTTTCCCCTCATTGATTCAAGGCTGTCTATTGTCTTGTTCTTGTTTGGCCATAACTTTGGTGCAAGATAACTAGGTGTTACCACACTGCCAATTGCCCATGAAAACCGTTTCCATTGTTGCGGCAATTCTCTAAGTTCATTTTTACGTGACTTTTCTCTTGCAACAGTATGAACGATTGCATCTATGTTATTGCCTTTAGCTCCTTTGAGAATGTTTATCCACCAATCAAACATATCCGATACTTGCCAAATATTATAAACATTGAAAGTTGGCGCCCATTGCACATTAAATTTTTCTTTTACCCATTGTTTGGCACTAGCTTCTACCATATTCCATTCACTGGGATATCTTATGTAATCATTAACTTTTCCTAGTCCATCTATGCTTAAAAATAACTTAATTTCTTTAAATTTACGTAATTTTTTAAGTATTTTTTCTTTTGGTATCCAGCTACAATTCGTATAAATTTCTAAAACTATATTGTTAGGAGTTTCTATTAGATCTAATATTTCTAGAAACTGCGGATTTAACATTGGTTCTCCGCCAACAAATTTTATTACTTCTACATCTTTAAAGTCTTCTTTAGAATATGCAAAACTTTCTACAGCATTATTTGAAACTTTGCGATCAGTATATCCGTGCTCCGCAAGAATATTTTCATCATTACTCCATGTAGTGCTCAAATGAGCATTACATGTTCTGCAGGCAAGATTGCAATATCTACCAATTCCTAATTCAATGTATTTTAGTTTTTCAGGCACTACACTGGGGATTTCGTTGAAATACATGTCATTACTAGACCAACGCATACTCTTTACATTTTTTTCTTCTTCTTTATAACATTTCCAACAACCAGGTACTTTTTCCCCTGCGAGCATTCGTCGTCTAATCTCTGTAAAATATTCCGTGTTTCTAGAATCCACCAAGGATTGTTCTTTGTGTTTTACCTGTTTGTCATTTAAAAAATCAGCACTTAGATCAAACCTACAACAAGGTTTTATCATGCCCTTGGGGGTTGTCGCAATGTGCATCCACGGTAGCATACAAAACGATTTGTTTTCAACACTTATATCTCTGTTTTTTCTTTTCAAGGCTTTTTCCGTGTTGTCATTAGTGTGAGTCCTGCTTTGAGAGTCACACCTGCTTTTACAAAGTCAACGCCACTGTGAGCTTGACATCTATCAAAAACAATCATATTACCGCGTTCCCAGTCATGCACTGCTTCTAATTCAAAGCCATCTAACCAACGCTTGTTGAAATGTGTAAAATATTTCTCTCTCGTTTGCTCATCAAAAGTCTTGTCCCAATTATTACAAACAGTTCCATGCTTGTTATAAGCTGTCAAGCTACTGTAATCTCTAACAGTGTAATTCACGTTTGTGTCATATTTTTTGTCGCTCTTTGCAAAATTTGTACCGTACATGGTAAATCTTTGTTTCATAAGAGCAGTACCAGATAGCGGTTTTGTGTCACTGTTGGTCCAACAAACAAATATAGGGATTATAATTTGTTTGCCTGGATATGTATTTTTGTATTCATCCGGATTACCAGTATCAATGTGTAAATTGTAAGGTGTACTTGTAACAAAAAAATTACCCTTCCAATCATCTGTATCTTCTATCTCAGGAATATATGATGAAAATTTATCCCAAAACTTTTCTTTAATATCATTTATATTACTTTTAAAATGCAGTGTACCGTTCTGTTTTACTCGTCGGAATTCGTGATGTCTATACATTTGATCTGTCAACCATTCTAGATCATCTTCAGAAAATACATTTGTATGATTTGCACTATTGCCCCAGCTGGATTTCCACAAAGCAATGTCAACTTCATCAACTTGATGTAGAATCTTTTGTTCCGGATCGTAAGGCAGTTTTTCTATGTCACGCATGTTCTGTAATCTTTACTTTGCCGCCAATTGGTTTTACTTCTAGTTTCTTTAAATTACATACTTCGGCACATCTTGTGATTTTGCCGCAGGGTCCTGTGCTAACGTTATTTTCAAAACTTGCTTCTAAATCATGCATGAAAAATTTATTTTCTAATATGTCATCCACATCATTGTATCTAACATCGTTCCAGTTCTCATCACCGTAGTATTCAAATCGTTTTTTTAAAAATTCTCTTTGCCGCCAATCGAATCTATATCTTGCGGCAGGAATAAAACAACACGGCCATATTTTACTGTCATAACTTATGAAATACTGCCTTGTTGTTTGTGATCTACATTCTATCTTTGCACCATCATATTGAGCAAATTCAGTTAACAAACCTTCTACTGGCTCGCCTATGTTAAAATCTTTGGATAAAACATTTCTCTCTTTACGTTGCATGATTTTATCGTAACCTAAATCTGCTTGATTACTACGATCAACCATTATATGAAAACTTTCAAATCCCATGTCTTTGCTTATTTGTTCTGCTTTATCCGTCTGATGGCTATTCCAAGGGAATTCAATCCAACGCCAAACTGCTTCGCCGCCTGCTTCTATGAAAGCCTTTGCATTTTCTATTACTTTGTTATAATCTACTCCTTGTCTATATATACCCAAAGTGTCTTCTAGCCCATCAACACAAAAATAAACTTTTTTACTTTTTCCTCTACCAGTGGACAATAACTGTGCCAACTTTTGCCAATAGTCAGGATTTCTTATACCTCCATTGGTGCTTACATGTATTCTATAATGAGGATTGTTAGATATTGCAAATTCAATAAATTTGTAAAAGTCAGGATGCATCAATGGATCATCTATACTTCCACAAAAACGTAATTGTTCTACTGTACCAAATGTTTTTGCTAAAAGGATTTTTTTAAAAGTTTTTAAATCTAGCATTTGTTTGTGCGGTATCATAGATTTTGTATGGTTGAAATTTTTATTATCGGTTCTTACACAACCCAAACACAAAGAGTTGCACATACTACTGAGTTCAAATTCTAATTGTAAAGGATCTGGATTATAATGCATTTATGCTCCTGTATTTGCAAACACACTTCTGTCTACATGGCCGTCGATAGTTTCAAAATATTTGTCTTTGTATTTAGACTTAGGGGCACATAATCCGCAACCGCAAGTATGCTTTGGACAGATTATTGTAGGCATGGTTCCTGTTGATAACTGGTCTCGCAATTTTTTTAGCATAAGATCTGCGCCTCCTCTACCCATTCTTCCTATATACCCACGTTCGCCGCCAAACTTTGCTTGACAGGTTTGATGGTGAAATACTTTGTCTGTTTCTTGTTCGATATGCAAAAAGAACCAATTTACACTACAATGCCAACCTTTAAATTCTCTAAAATCTACAAAAGTGCTTTTTCTAGATTCATTTCCTTTGCTTAAACACATTTCTCTGCTACCGCAACAAGGTCGTCCTATAGTCATTCCTAGTTTTTTCTTTTCGCTAGTCTTTTCGCCAACTGCACTAAGCTGATTAGCCTCTTCAACATCTTTGTTAAGATCTGCATTCTTTTTATTCCAAAAGTTTTTCATATAATCAATTTGTTCTTGATTGTACTTGTGTGCAAAACTTCCAGGACTATCTGCTTCTTCGCCTATGACTCGAGGCACGTAAGCAATGTTATTTTGATCCAACCATGTGCATAAGTCTTTACATTCATCAAATCTCTCAGCATGAAACATTACGTTTATACTTAGATTAAAATTACTACGTGCTTCAGCTTCTTCATTAAATTGCACAATTCGTTCTTTGGCTTGAGATTTTAATTTATCGTCTGCTTCCGTATGATAACTTACTGTGATGTGATCCATATTTAATGCAATAGCATTTGCAATTTTTTCTGACATTGCACCATTACTAGTAAGAGCAAAACTGGCTTTCCATTTATGTTTATATTTTGTTTGGTATTCACTTTTAAGCCATTTTGCAAATTCCATAAAATTAGGATTTACTGTTGGTTCGCCACCAGTAAATGTTATGGCGGCTACCTTGTAAGTCCTGTACTCCATATAAGTATCAATGTATTCAAACATAAATTCAGCATTTTTCTTAAGACTATCCAAACTTGCATGTGGACTAAAGTTGTTGTGTCTAGTCACAGGACAATAACTACAATCATAATTGCAACGTCTGCCTAAATCCCAAGTGACTTGGAATACTTTGCCTGTTAGTAGGTCAACTGTATCAAAGCTCATTAAATATATCCTTCATCTCTGGAAATGTTTCTGCAAATAAAACGCCACGTTGTTGATCACATAGAGATAAAAATTCTTTCATTTCTGGCAAACGCCTGCTCCAGTCTTCGCTTTCCATAAAACTTAAGATACCATTCAATCGTTTTATACCATATTCTGCACTACGCCATTGTTCGTATTCGACTTTGCCTTTACGCCAACTAGGAATGCCAAGTTCCCAATTAGCTTCCCACCAAGGATACCATGCTTCATACTTGCGTCTACATTCTTTCTTGAACCATTCTGGCAAAACTTTTACATTTAAGTGTGCAGGCCAATAAACAAAATGTTGGCTTATGCCGCCTGCACCGAAAGGCCACATGTTAATTTTACGAAAGCCTTGTTCTAGCTTCCATTGAATCAAATCCGGCAAATAATATACATTAAGAGCCTGAACTGCACAGGCTATAGTCACCTCTACATTATCAGTTGTTTCGTTATCTAGTCGATGAAATGTTTTTACTTGATTGTCCCATTCGCTAGGATAACGTATGTAACTATTCATTTCTTTGATACTGTCAATACTGTAGTGGAACCTTACTAACTTGAAATTGCTCCACAGTTCAAATAAATCATCACGCCATTCTACACCATTTGAATTGTAGCGTAGTTCTAAATCTTTTGCATATCCCATCTTGATAGCATGTTCAAGTATTTCGTAGTGTTCTTCAATAATAAGACTCTCGCCACCAGCAAAATAAATCTGTTGCATACTTGGCATTTGCTCATAAAACTGTTTCCAAAATGTTGGATTTTGTTTGTGCCAATTATAACTGCTTCCATTTGTGCTACCTTTGTCTTTCCATTGCATAATCTCTTTAAGTGATTCATTTTGCACCGCAGGAAATATTGCTTTGTAATCTTTGATCCAACCTGAACTATCATGCGGGCTACACATCACACAAGCCAATTGACATTTAGTTCCAAAGCGTAAATCAATATATGCTAGGTTAGGAGGTACACTACCATCTGGTTTTGTTTCTTGTAAGATTTTATCTAAGTCAACCCTTTGACTCCAATAGTGTGTTTCCCACATACGCTTTGACCTGTGTCCTGCGGCTTCTTCTTTGTAGCACTTTAAACAGCTGGGTGGCTTTTCGCCGTTGAGCATTTGTAAGCGTACATTTTTCATGTAATCACTGTTCCATGCTGTTTCAAAATCACTCACGTTTAAATTGTTAGGCTTACCGTCGTCTGTTTTTAAAATACCTACTTGTCCACCGTGTTCTTTGTCGTTAGTAGGTCCAACCGAACTTGCGTTAGCTGTGCAACATACTCGCATACTTCCATCTGGTCTTGTGCTTAGATGCACCCACGGTAACAAACAAAAAGTATCTGATGGTAGTTCATCTTTGCTCATTACAATTTTTCCTTTATAAATTTGTCACGTCTGTTTTCTTTACAGGTGCTTTGACATTTGGGTATGCGATTATTTCCAGTCCAACTTTTTTGTATGTCTGTCCAGACCTTTCCTGTCATTGCTTGTTCAAGACTGACATTTTCTATATTGATATCATTCATATAATCATTTTCTGTGAGTATTTCTTCAAATCTATCTTTTTGTTTGTTGGTTACTGCAAACTCTAACATTTTACTATTTAAGTGACAGCAAGGTATCACATTGCCCATGTGGTTAACAAAAATACGTTTTTGATTACCATACTTACAACTTATACAAGGTGATTCTTCTACTTCTACCTTTTTATGTTTTACTCCTCCAGTGTCTTTTCTATGGCTTATAATAGTTTTGAATTCTTTAAACCCTTCTTGCTTTGCCATTTCTCTGGCAATTTCTAACTGATGTTCGTTGTGTTCAAACACAATAAACTGCCAATTAGCTCTGCCACCTGCTCCAATAAAAGCTCGCCAATTTTCTCTTACCTTTTTGAAATTACTGCCTTCTCTGTATTGTTCACTAAGTTCGTCACTGCCGTCTACTCCCCATGTTACTTTATGGCTAGGCGGTAACAGTGTTGCTAATTTTGTCCACCATTGTGTTGTGCGTAAACTGCCATTGGTTGCAATGTTTATATGACAGTCCCAACTTGCAAAGTGTTCTATAATTTCAAAAAAGTCTGGATGTGTAGTTGGCTCATCAACACTTCCACAAAAATTAATTATTTTTATGTTGGGAAACATCTCACGTTTAAACTTTTCTTTGATAACATTTACATCAAGATATGTTTTGTTTAAAATCTTGTCTGCTTCATTACTCAGCACACGAAAACAACCTTTGCATTTGATATTGCAAAAACTTGTAAGTTCGATATCAATCCATTCTAATGTTTCAGTTGTCCACATTATTCAAAGCACCACGGTATAGTTTTTTTACTGTTTGTTCCTCTTTTTGAATCTAGATCTAATAGATACTTTATCATAGTTGCATTACCTTCTTCATCAAATTTATAATCTTTATAAAATTCTTTAAGTCCTTGTACTCTTGTATATTTTAAAACTCTTTGCACCACATGAGGCTTCAAACAATTTACAGACAGAAAATTAGGATGATAAAGTTTATGGATATCAGTAGTGCAACCACTCCATTTTTTCCGTAGCTTTGTTACTACTTTATCTACATTTGGCAAGTTCATTGCTTGTACAGTAATGTTAAAACTACTACTTTTAGGATTTAGATCTACTAATTGTTGGGTACTTTGACAAAATATATCATGTTGTGTAGGATACCGTATTAGTTCGTTGACACTACCCCACCCATCTATGCTTATAATAAATCTAAGTCTTTTAAACTTTTTAAGTATTTTTAAAAATGCATCTGTATTACTAACTCCATTAGTTTGAATTTCTATTATTGTATAATCACAATTCCATTTATGTTTAGACAATTTATCTAAAAAATTATGAACTGATTTCATATAGAAAGGTTCACCTCCTGCTATATAAATTTTTTCAGCTTTATCCTTGCATCTTTCGTATACCCAATCCCAATCTAAGGACTCTCTAACCCTTTTCAATTGCTTATTCATTCCTGGCCAAAGATATTTTGAATATACATCTAAATCTTCATACCATTTGCTACTATTAAAAGGATTACACATAGCACATTTTAAGTTACAAGTGTTACCAGGGCGTAAATCCCATACAAGTATTCCTTTGTCACCTCTTGCTAAACTTTGCTGGCGCTTACTTGTTTTTTTGCCTACAGATTCCTTTATTATACACTCCTCACATTCTGGTCTTTTCCAATCTCCTTTAAATCCTTCTCTAATTTCGTTTATATAATCATTATCTAACAATTCATTAATGTCTTCTACATTGGGTCCTCTTTGCTTGAATAGACAACAAGGCTTAGTAACATAACCGTCAGCTTTTTTCTCAACATATATACTGTTTATTGATTCTAAACAATTATAAGGCATCTAACACTTCACTTTCTATAATTTCATACATTTCTGGATTAGCATCCTTAAAAGACATGCCATAATGGTTGTCTAAAACTCTTGTGCTTTGTAAAAATTGATCTAGCTTGTTTTTAACTTTTCTGTCACTAAGAACAATATTTTTAAATTGTTGACTGTGACCTGTATGAAAATAATTTGGTACCCATTTTTGTCTTATTTCTAACGGAATTTGCTCTAAACACAACCAGTCAGGTCCTCGTAAGGGACTTGGGCTAACCCGCATATCTTTCCAATCATTGAAGTAATCAATAATTTCTTGACATTTATTTACATTAAGAATACTTATTGTAGGGTTAGCTCTAACTTCTATCTGTCCTGTGTTAGCTTTTCCATGCAGTTTGGCCCACGTGGTAATATTTTTATCTATTGTATTCCAATCAACTCCATATCTTGTGCTTTCAGCTAAAGGACCTAGACCGTCAATACTTACTCTTATGTTAACCGATTTGAATCCAAGTAACTTATCTAATATATCTTTATGAGGCATAATAGTAGCATTAGTACAAACTTGGAATTCAATATTTTTTGGATCTGATTTCTCACATATAGTTTCAATAAACCAATTAAAATTTTTACTATAGAAAGGTTCACCTCCTATAATTTCTACTGATTTTAAATTAGACAGATCACTGTTTTCTATAACTCTTTTTATACTCTCCGAATAATTTTGTTTTATAGGATTGGTTGTATATACCGGTTGTCCTGTAATTGATCTCAGTTCATGCACTACATCTTTGGCGCTGTTCCATTTGCTACTGTGTTTAGGAGCACAAATTCTACACATGAGATTGCATGTATAATCTAACGCTATTTGTAAATATTCTACTGTTTCACCAGTCCCGGTTATTTTTGTATTATACCAATTACGACGTGATTGTGTATTGTTTCTTTCTCTGGCCCAGCAAGTGTCACATTGTGGGATTTTTATTGTTGATGTTTCTTTTCTTATCCGCTTTCTTAATATACTATTCAGTGCTTGTTCAAAATTTTCTATCTGACTAATATCTGGAATGTCTAATGTTTTTACGGGGTCAAAATGACAGCATGGTTTCACACGACCTTCGGCACCGTCAACTGAAATTCCTGTTGACTGTAATTTACAAATTGTATCAAGCATAGTCTTTTATCTCATTATGGTAAGCCGCATTCTTACCACAGGTGTATAAACATCTTGGCAAGTGTTTACCATGCACAGGATTCCAACTTTCTATCAGTATACTATCAAAGTAAGGATTTGTCAACACTTCGTTGATATTTTTATCAACCAAACTGTTCCAACCAACGCCAAAATCTGCATATTTCTCATTTATTCCGTGTTTGTTCCATTTGGTGCTATCAAATAAAAAACAACACGGCCATAATTCCAGTGTACTACTAATGAATATTTCATTTTGATGGATGTATTTACAATTTATAGTTTTAATCAATTCTTGATTTTTTTGGTGATCAACTTTCCCTTCATTGTTTTCTTTTAGGAGTTTGTTTATTTCATCCACTTGTTTTACTTTGGTGTGTTCTTTGTCTCCAGTGGTGGTAATTTTAGTTTCTAGTTTTTGATTCTTTTTTCCTATTTTAGCTATCCAATCATGATAGCTGTTACGCATGCCTGTTCTAACCTTAAAATTAAAACCTAGCTGTTGAGCATGAGATTTAGCTATTTCTAATTCGTGTTCATTATGATCAAAAACTATGTAAATCCAATCACCGATTCCGCCAGCGTTTGAGTAGGCTTCCATGTTTCTTTCTAGCACATTAAATTTTGTGTTTACACGGTATATATGGTTTGTTTCTCTGTGGCCGTCGACACAGAAATGAACTTTTATTTTACTTGTTGCATGGCTTACTTGAGCTAGTCTTATCCACCAGTCTGCTGTGTTGTAACTGCCGTTTGTGCTTACAACACAATAGCCGCCGTTCTCGGCTAGATATGTTAAAATATCAGAACACTCTGGGTTAACTATTGGATCTCCTAGCACACCACATATTTTGAATTGCTTACCATCTATATATTCTTTACTAGGAAACAATCTTTGCACATCTTTGAATGTAATGTTTTTTACTTCATATGTTCCATCTAATTGTGTTCTAGCACATCCCGGACAGGCGGCATTACAATCACTGCTTAATTCAAGCTCTATTTTATCAATATCCAAAATATTCATTCTTATTATCTATGTATATAAATATACTTATGCAAAATAAATCCCCGTCAAATTCTAATCCGGACTTAACAAAACTTACAGAACAATACGGCAGTAATTTTTGTCCTGTACCGTTTGAGCATGTAATCATATACGGTGACGAAGTAATGACCTGTTGTAAGACCAAAGTTCCTATCGGAAATCTAAAAGATAACACACTCAAAGAAATATATGAAGGTCCTATCATAGAACAAGTAAGACAGCAATTTTTAAAAAACGAAAAACCAACACAATGTAAAAACTGTTGGAAAGAAGAAAATGAAACTGGTTTGCCTGCGAATGTGCGTGTAAGTGCAAGTAAAATGAGTGCAGAAACTTGGACTGATGACAGTGTGACAAAACCACGAATAAAATTCTTAGACGTAGTATGGAGTAACAAATGTAACTTTGCGTGTATGGGGTGTACCCCATTGCTGAGTTCAACTATCAACAAATTATTTAAAAAGCAATATAGTAAGTTATATAGCGATCCCGATAAAGATTATTTTGTAGATTATCAAGACTGGGAAACAAATGTTGCTCATATAAAAAGTTATATAGAGGAATACGGAGATGAGTTACATTACATACATTTTCAAGGAGGAGAACCGTTTCTAAATAACAGCCTGTTTGATATTTTAGATCTAATGATAGAGAAAAAGATGTTTAACACTAAAATTTTATTCCATACAAATGGTAGTGTAAGTAAAACACACAAAGGCA
>CENP01087231.1_pt1 | contig 44050 bp, 37 predicted proteins | sample 361281 | NCBI WGS metagenome assembly CENP01 (sample SAMEA2591122, study PRJEB7988) | marine metagenome | biome: marine biome (ENVO:00000447); feature: deep chlorophyll maximum layer (ENVO:xxxxxxxx); material: saline water (ENVO:00002010), including plankton (ENVO:xxxxxxxx) | depth 70 m
ACGCCATATAATCTTATTTGTTTTACCATACTGAGTAAACCATTCGCTCTTGAGGGAGAAAGGTGTGTAGTTAATCCTATTTCTTCCAGAAATTTAAATTCGTAATCAGCAATATCTTCTGGGCTCTGACCGTTAACCACTCTCAGTAATAACGCAATCATCCCCTTAGTAATTACAGCGTCAGAATCAGCATCAAACTGAATTGTTTTATCTTTTAGTCTAGCATTCAACCAAACTTGACTCTGACAACCTTTTATCTGGTTTTCATCGGACTTGTCCGCATGCGACATCTGTTTTAAATCTTTTCCCAAAGAAATAAGATGAGCATATTTATCCATCCAGTCTTCAAAAAAAGAAAACTCTTCAATTATATCGTTTTCAATGTTTAAAATTCTTTGCATTATTTCAAAAGTAAAATGGCTTTTTTCAGACCTGTAAGAAATAAGTCGATATCCTCTTTGGTAGTGTATGCTGCAAGGCTAATTCGAATCGTACCTGGAATATTATAACACGACATAATTGGCTGAGCGCAATGGTGACCCGTTCTAACTGCAATTCCCATTTGATCTAAAAGTACTCCAACATCGTATGGGTGAGCGTCTCTTACATTAAATGAAATCACTGCCGCTTTTTCTTTTGCTTCTCCATAAAGTATCACCTCTGATATTTGGTGCATCTTTTGAGTCGCATATTTTAGAAGCTCATTCTCATGAATTTGAATTTTTTCAATACCAATATCGTTTAACCAATCAATTGCAACTCCCCAACCAATTACTCCTTCAATATTTGGCGTTCCCGCTTCAAACTTATGAGGCAATCCTGCATATGTACTATTCAAGATATGTACGTCTTCTATCATCTCTCCGCCGCCTTGGTAAGGGGGTAACTTCTCTAACCAATTTGATCGACCGTACAAAAATCCAACTCCTGCAGGACCGTACATTTTGTGGCTAGAGCCTACATAAAAATCGACATCTAGATCTTGAACGTCAAATTTTAAATGCGGCATTGCTTGGGCTCCATCTATTAAAACGCAAGCGCCTACTTTATGTGCAGCTTTAATTATTTTTCGAGCAGGGTTTATTGTTCCAAGGGCATTACTAATATGATTAAAGGCGACTACTTTTGTTTTGTCATGAATTAATGACTTTAAATTAGAAACATCTAACTCTCCATTTGGAAGCAACCTTATGTATTTCAATTTAGCCCCTGAATATGAAGCAAGCATTTGCCATGGAACCAAATTACTATGATGTTCTATCTCTGTGACTAGAATTTCGTCACCAGCCTTGAGAAGAGACCTAAAGCCATGAGCAACTATATTTATTGACTCAGTTGTCCCTTTTGTAAAGATGACCTCGTAATTATGCTTAGCGTTAATATGATATCTTAATTTTTCACGAACTAATTCAAAAGCGTCTGTTGCTTTATCGCTTAAAGTATGGACACCTCTGTGAACATTACTATTGATGCTTTTATAATAATTTGAAACCGCGTTAATAACCGCCTGCGGCTTTTGAGTAGTTGCAGCATTATCTAAATAGACTAATGGCTTTCCGTTAATCTTTTGACCTAAAATGGGAAATTGATTTTTTACGTTCAAAAATTTCATTAACTATTTTGGTTGATCATTTGACAAAAATCCGAAATTTAAAGGGAACAACATTCTTTTGGATGAGAAAAATATAATCACTTAACATTAAAACCATAAAAAGAGTTTTAAATCGGTACAAATGCGTTTTCATTAATTATCTTTAAAAAATGAGTAATTCTTTCAATTTCAATAACTGGCTAAGTGAGAACCGTCATAAACTGGTTCCGCCCGTAGGTAATAAAAATCTGACACCTGATTCGGATGACTACATTGTTATGGTAGTTGCCGGACCAAATGCCAGAAAAGATTATCATTACAACGAAACCGAAGAGTTTTTTTACCAACTGGAAGGAGAAATAACGGTTCGTCTTCAGGAGAAAAACGGCCCCGTAGACCATATATTAAAAGCAGGAGATATGCTTCTTGTCCCAGCAAGAACTCCTCATTCTCCAATTAGGAAAGAGGGCAGTATTGGTCTAGTTGTTGAACGAAAAAGAGAAGGGCGGGGTTTCCGAGATGGACTCCTATGGTATTGTGACTCATGTAATTTTCTTTTACATGAAGTTTACTTTGATTTAAAAAATATTGAGACTGACTTTTTATCTCATTTTAAAAACTTTTATCGCTCTAAGGAGCATCGAACATGCGATAATTGTGGATCTGTGATGGAGGCTGATTTAAGATTTACGGAATGAATCCTAATGATGATCTAAAAATAACTCGCAGTGAGGAAGACTATTTGAAAGCAATGCTCAATTTGACACAATCAGGTCAAAGCATAACTACAAATACTATTGCTGACAAAATTCATGTCTCTCCTCCAAGTGTTAATTCTATGGTGAAAAAACTTAACCGAAAAGGATTAGTTAAATTTCAAAAATATGGCTCAATTCTTTTTACGGACTTAGGAAAAAAATTAGCTACGTCTCTCACAAGAAAACATAGACTTTGGGAAGTATTCTTACACCAAAAACTAAAATTCAATTGGGACGAGGTTCATGATGTTGCCGAAGAGCTTGAGCATGTGAAAAGTGAAAAATTAACGCAAAGGCTAGATGAATTCTTAAACTTTCCAAAACTTGACCCACATGGAGACCCGATCCCAGGTAATGATTTAAAAATTCCCTTGATTAAAAACCGTATTTTAACTGAGGTGGCAGCAGGTAAAAACTGTGAATTTTCTGGGGTGCTAGAAGACTCTTCTAGATTTTTGAAAGATTTGGATTTATTGGGGCTTCGTTTAGGAATGAAAATGAAAGTGATTTCTTCTAAAACGGGTTTTATAAATCTGAAATGCAAAAACTCTAAAGAAATTCAAATTCCAATAAACTTAGCAAAAAAAGTATACGTAAGCTGACATATCAGCCATTTAACCAATACAAAGCATTGGTTCCTAAAATTTTTTCTTTTTTCAATTTTGGCCAATCCATGTTTCGAATAAGATTTCCAGGTCTATTTTCTCCTAGTGGGAAAGGATAATCTGAACCCAAAATGACTCGGTCTTCACCGACTAAATCGACAATATTATTCAGTGTTTTTCTGTCATGTACTAGACTATCTAACCAAAACTTACCGAGATAGCTCGATGGAGAAGTATTATTATCAATCGCACATAGGTCCGGCCTAACGTTGAATCCATGCTCAATTCTACCAATGGTAGATGGAAAGCTCCCTCCCCCATGAGCTATTGCTATTCTCAATTTTGGCAATCTCTCCAATACTCCACCAAAAATCAAAGAACAAATCGCCCTACTAGATTCTGCTGGCATCCCCACTAGCCAGGGAAGCCAGTACTTTTTCATTGTACTTGACCCCATCATGTCCCATGGATGAACAAACAAACACATATTTAGCCTCTCACATTCCTGAAAAACGGGGTACAATTCTGGAGCATCTAAATTCCAAGAATTTATATGACTTCCAATCTGAATACCCTTTAAGCCAATTGTTTTACAACGGTTAAGTTCTAATAAGGCCAACTCAGGAGACTGCATTGGTAATGTGCCAAGGCCCTCAAATTTCTTGGGATATGCTTGAACTATATTCGCAATGTGATCATTTAGAAATTTTGAAGTTTCTAGAGTGTCTTTTGGTTTAGCCCAATAATTAAACATGACTGGCACTGCAGATAAAACCTGAATATCCACTCCTGAATCTTTGGATTCGCTTAAACGTACTTTTGGATCCCAGCAATTTTCACCAACCTCTCTAAAAAACATATCATCTTTAACCATTCTAGCGCATCCCTTGCAATGATGGTCAAGACTAATAAAACCTCCATATCCAAATTTCTTAGCAAATGAAGGAATCTTCTTAGGAAGAATGTGTGTGTGAATATCTATAACTGGTGACCTCATAAATTTTTTCAAACAATTTGAGCTAAGTTAGTGAAGTGCTACCTTTGGTTTTTGAAAAAATATAAATGAGCGACGCTATCCAACATGAATGCGGAATTGCCCTTCTGCGGCTTCGCAAGCCCCTTGACTATTACCAAAAAAAATATGGTTCCGCTCTCTATGGTCTAGACAAAATGATTCTCATGATGGAGAAACAGCACAATCGAGGGCAAGATGGCGCTGGATTGGCTGGAATAAAATTAGATATGCCGCCGGGGCAAAGATATATCAGTAGATACAGGTCAATTGAAAATAATCCGATGCAGGATATTTACAATCGAATTCAAAAGCGCGTTCAAGAATTAATAAACGGAAAAGTTGAAAATATTAAAGACGTCAAATGGGTAAAAAAAAATCTACCTTTCGCATGTGAAGCATATCTCGGCCATCTCCGTTATGGGACTTTTGGATCTAATTCCATTGAGTCCTGCCACCCCTTTCTGAGACAAAGCAATTGGATGAGTCGAAATCTCATTCTAGCAGGGAACTTCAATATGACGAATACATCTGAATTAATTGAAGAATTAATTTCTATTGGACAGCATCCCAAAGAACAAGCAGATACTGTAACAGTAATGGAAAAAATTGGTCATTTCTTAGACCAAGAAAATGATCGTCTGAAGTCTGAATCTGAAAAAAACCTCAACTTAAACAAAGTTCAAAAGTCTAATTTTCAAATTGATAATATTGATCTTCAAAGAGTCATGAAAAAAGCTTCAAAAGGCTGGGACGGTGGATATGCAATGGGAGGAATGGTTGGTCAAGGAGATTCATTTTTAATTAGAGACCCGAATGGAATTCGTCCCGCTTACTATTATTTTGATGAAGAAATTGCCGTAGTTGCTTCGGAACGACCGGTCATTCAAACCGCATTTGATTTAAAGTTTGATCAAGTAAAAGAAGTCCCTCCTGGACACATGATATGGATTCGAAGAAGTGGTGAAGTTTCAATAAAAAAAATTTTAGAGCCAAAAAATAAACTTGCTTGCTCATTCGAACGAATCTATTTTTCAAGAGGTAATGATGGCGCCATTTATAATGAAAGAATCGAACTAGGAAGGAGATTAGCTAAAAAAGTATTCAATGCTGCTGATAATAATATAGATAAAACTATTTTTAGCTTTATACCAAATACAGCTGAAATTTCATTCTACGGCCTAGTTAAAGGAGTTGAAACAGAATTAAATAAAGTTAAAGTAAAACAATTATTAAAACTTAAGAATAGTTCATCAGAGGAAGATCTTTTAAAAGTTCTTGAACGCAAGCCTAGGGTAGAAAAAATTGCTTGGAAAGACATCAAGCTTCGAACTTTTATAGCTCAAGATTTAGTTCGTGATGACATGGTTTCACATGTATATGATAGTACTTATAATGTTGTTGAATCGCAAGACACCATTGTGGCTGTCGATGATAGCATTGTAAGGGGGACTACATTGAGAAAAAGCATTTTAAAGATGTTAGATCGGCTAGGCCCGAAAAAAATAATTATTGTAAGCTCCGCGCCACAAATACGATTTCCAGATTGTTATGGTATTGATATGGCAAAAATGAATGAATTTGCAGCATTCCGAGCAGCTATTGAATTACTAAAAGAAAGAGGGTTAAGTTCAATTATAGAAAAGGCCTATAAAGAGGCTAAGTCTGAACTTAAAAAAGAAATGTCGCTACAGAAAAATGTAGTAAAATCAATTTATAAACCTTTTAAGGCATCAGAAATTTCCGAAAAAATCTCAGAAATGCTTACTCCTGAAAATGTTCGAGCAAAAGTTGAAATAATTTATCAAACCATAGAAGACTTACACATCGCCTGTCCTGAAAATTTGGGTGATTGGTATTTTACAGGGAATTACCCAACTCCAGGTGGCAATCGAGTATCTAACCAATCTTTTGTAAATTATGTTGAAGGGGTTTCAAAAAGAGCCTATTAAAAAAAAGACATTTTAATTTAATAAGAAGTGAAAATTTATACTAAAACTGGAGATGGGGGCAAAACGAGTCTTTACAGCGGGAAACGTTTAAGCAAGTCTAATGTGCGAATCCATTCTTATGGAGCTCTTGATGAATTAAATTGCCATATCGGTCTTTTACGAGATCAAATTTCAAATCGAGAAGAATTTGAAAACAAGGGGGAAGATCTGATAACAATTCAATCATGGATTTTTTCTTTAGGCTCACATCTTGCCAATGACTCTGTTGATATGGTGAATAGCCTTCCAAAAGTAAAATCTGACTGGATATTAGTTTTAGAAGAAAAAATTGACAAAATGACGTCAGAATTGATTCCTTTAAAAAACTTTATTCTACCTGGAGGAAATTTAATAATTAGTCAAACTCATATTGCAAGAGCAATTTGCCGACGAGCAGAACGAATTACAATTGAATTGCAAAATTCATTATCCAATGATGATGTTCCCCTGCCTAAAAGTGCAATCCCGCTTTTAAATCGATTAAGCGATTATTTATTTACTCTTTCACGTTGGTTTTCAGCAAAAACAGGGGCCACGGAAATAGATTGGAAACCGATGTGATAAAAAGTGCTTGTGTAGGCCCACAAAAAGAATATATTTGCGAAAAATAAGAAGCATATATAAACATGTATTGGACTCTTGAACTTGCCTCCTATTTAAGTGATGCGCCATGGCCTGCCACAAAGGATGAATTGATTGATTACGCTATTCGAACGGGTGCCCCATTAGAAGTAGTTGAGAATATTCAAGCTATCGAAGAAGAGGATCAGGATGTTTATGAATCCATAGAAGAAATATGGCCAGATTATCCGTCAGATGAAGATTTTCTTTGGAATGAAGAGGAATACTAGCTTTAACAAATAATCACATAACCTTCGTGTCTCAAGGGTTTGTACTTTTATATGCAAGATGATTCAAAAGCTTCTTCAAAAATTACTGGGCGATAAATCTAAAAAAGACTTAAAAGAGATTCAGCCATATGTCGAAAAGATTCACCATGCAGAAGAGTCTATTCGGGGTATTTCACCTGATGGCCTTCGTCAAAAAACCAAGGAATTTAAAGAGCGTGTCAAATCATCCTCAAAACTAGAACGAGAGGAAATCGTTTCCTTGAAAAATAGTGCGGATCAAGAAAATAACTTTGAAATCAAAGAGTCTCTTTACTCAAAAATTGACGAATTAAGTAAGGCTGCTGAAGCTGCTGAAGATAAAATTCTAAATGAAATTCTTCCTGAAGCCTACGCGGTAATCAGAGAAACTGCTCGTCAATGGTCAATAGGTCCACTCCGTGTGACATGCACGAACTTAGATAGGGAACTATCATCATCGTTAAGTGCAATAAGTCTCGATGGGGAAAAAGCCACTTGGAGTAATGAGTGGGAGGCTGCAGGGACTCCTGTTTCATGGAATATGATACATTATGATGTTCAACTTTTTGGTGGAACTGTTTTGCATATGGGAAGAATTGCAGAAATGGCGACTGGTGAGGGGAAAACTCTTGTCGCAACTCTCCCCGTTTATTTAAACGCTCTTTCCGGTCGAGGAGTCCATGTTGTTACGGTTAATGATTATTTATCCAAAAGAGATGCCGAGTGGATGGGGCCACTATATCAATTTCATGGTTTAAGTGTTGATTGTATTGATAAACATCAACCCAACAGCGAAGGGCGACGCAAAGCATATTCAGCAGATATAACTTTTGGTACAAATAATGAGTTCGGCTTCGATTATTTAAGAGATAATATGGCTAGAGAGGCGGATGACCTTGTCCAAAGGGGTCATAACTATGCTATCGTAGACGAAGTTGATTCTGTTTTAATAGATGACGCACGAACCCCCCTTATAATTTCTGGCCCAACTCCAAATGGTGACAAACACGAATACAATGATCTGAAAAAGTTTGTAATTGAGTTATTTAATAGCCAAAAAAGCATATCCCATGAAGCAATAACTTTAGCAAAAGACCTCTTGAGTCAAGGAAATTCAAAAGATGCAGGGTTTCAACTTTTAAGAGCCCATCGCGCTCTCCCTAAAAATAAAGCTTTAATAAAATTATTATCTCAGTCCGGGAATAAGGCCTTACTTCAAAAAACTGAAGGATTTTATCTTCAAAATCAAGGTAAAGAAATGAAAGTCGTGGACGAAACTCTTTTCTTCGCTATAGAAGAAAAACAGAATCAAGTTAATTTGACTGATAAAGGGATAGAAATGCTAAGCAATTTGACAAATCCTGAGTTTTTTATTATGCCTGACATGTCTACCGAATTGGATTCGATCATGTCCTCTGAAATTTCCCCTTCTAAAAAAGCCGAAAAAAAAGACGCTCTTGTTCGAGATTACAGAATAAAAAGTGAGCGAATTCACTCGATGAATCAATTATTAAAAGCTTATACTTTGTTTGAAAAAGATATTGAATATGTCGTTATGGATTCAAAAGTTAAAATTGTTGATGAACAAACGGGTAGAATTATGGATGGTCGCCGATACTCCGACGGGCTTCATCAGGCCATTGAGGCGAAAGAAAATGTAAAAATAGAAGCTGCTTCGCAAACCTATGCGACAGTAACTCTCCAAAACTACTTCAGGATGTACAACAAACTTTCTGGAATGACGGGAACAGCTGAAACCGAAGCTGGAGAATTTTGGGAAATTTATAAACTTGATGTTACTGTCATTCCTACGAATAGGCCTATCGCTCGTGATGACAGAGATGACTTAGTATTCAAAACAAAACGTGAAAAATACAATGCCGTTATAGACGAAATAATAGCTTTGAGAGAAAGTAAACGTCCCGTTCTAGTCGGAACTACTTCTGTTGAGATCAGTGAATTATTAAGTAAAGCTCTGAATATCCGTAAAATTCCACATCAAGTTTTAAATGCTAAAATGCACCAAAAAGAAGCTGATGTTGTTGCGGAAGCAGGTCGTCCAGGCACAGTTACCATAGCAACAAATATGGCTGGTCGAGGTACAGATATAAAATTATCAAAAGAGACTGTGGATGCAGGAGGCTTAGCTATCATAGGCACAGAGCGCCATGATTCTAGAAGGGTTGATCGGCAACTAAGAGGTCGGTCTGGTAGACAGGGGGACCCCGGCAGTTCTCAATTTTTTGTAAGCCTAGAGGATAATCTTATGAGACTATTTGGCTCAGAAAGAATTGCAAGTTTAATGGATCGAATGGGCCACAAAGAAGGAGAAGTCATTCAGCACGGTATGGTTTCTAAGTCCATAGAAAGAGCTCAAAAAAAAGTTGAAGAAAATAATTTTGGAATGCGTAAAAGGCTTTTAGAGTATGATGATGTAATGAATGCTCAAAGGGAAGGCGTTTATCGCAAAAGAAAAAATGCTCTTTCTGGAGAGCGGCTTCAAGTCGATATTGCTAATATGGCTTTTGATCTATCTGAAAATGTGGTTTCCAATTCTAAATCATCAGATAATTTCTCATCATATCAATTAGACGTATTTGAGCTATTTGGAATATTACCTGCTGTTGATGAAGGTGAATTCAAGAAAATACCACTACATGAATTATCAAAACTAACATTTGAAAGTGCTCTAAAATCATATTCATCCAGAAATTCTCAAGTGGCATTTCAAGCGCTACCGGTTCTTGAAAATGTGATTCAAGAACAGGGTAAAGATGTCGAAACCATTTTAGTCCCTTTCACAGATGGCAAAAAAGGCCTGCAGGTTCCAACTAATTTAAAAGAATCTGTAAGCTCCAAAGGAGAAAGTTTAATTCGAGATTTAGAAAAAAGTGTTGTCCTGTCAATGATCGACGAATCCTGGAAAGACCATCTCCGAAATATGGATGATCTCCGCCAAAATGTTCAAGGTGCAGTTTATGAACAAAAAGACCCATTACTAATTTATAAACACGAAAGCTTTGGTCTCTTTAAAGAGATGTTAGATGATTTGAATAAAAACTCAATTTCTTTCCTTTTTAACGCAAACCTCCCAAAGCCTGACGAGCAAAATTCTTCTCAACGCGTTCAACGCGCATCTGAAAAAAAGACCTCAAAAATTAACTACACTACAAGTGGACCTGGTAGTAGTGATTCAAATAATTCTGGTAATACTTCGAGAGGAAACCGGGTTGGTAAGCCTATAAAAAGTGAAAAAAAATATGGCCGTAATGATATTGTAACAATAACGAATATCACCTCAGGTGAGCAAAAAAATGTAAAATTTAAAATTGCAGAACCTCTACTCTCCCAAGGGTGGGTGTTGTTGTGATTTTAACGGTTTAACCAGGGATTTGGGTCTTGATTCTCTGTGTTTTTCCAAAGTTCAAAATGAACGGTAGATTCCCCAGTCTCAGGATCAGATGCCACTGAACCTATTTCTTCTAAGATGTCTACTTTATCGCCTGTTTTAACATAAACATCCTCAAGGTTAGAGTACACTGTAAAATAATTACCGTGCCTAATAAGCACTACGCGATTTGCTCCGGGGATTCTTACAACTGTTGATACTTCACCTCGGAACACAGCTCTAACCATAGATCCTTTTGGAGTACCAATATCAATACCTGGATTTTTTATTGAAACCCCTGATGTTCCAGGAACAATATTGGGGCCAAAATCCTGTGTTATGATTCCTCTTTTTACCGGCCATGGTAAGTTCCCTTTATTTTCAGAAAAATTCTTTGCCAAAGCCGTCCCCTCAGGAGTCAATTCAAATGTGGCTAAATTCGAGTTTGTTGATTTTGAATTACTACTACTTTTTCGAGCCGCATTCCTCTGACGTTTAAGCTCCTGTTTTATGATTTTTTGAATTTGCCTCTCTAATTTTTGTAGCTCACTTCTTTTCTTCTTAATCTCTGCCAAGACTCTTGATTCTTTCCTTTTGAGTGATTGAGCAGCACTTTCTCTATCATTCTTGTCATTAATTAAAACTTGCTTTTGGGCAATCTCTTCTGAAAGCAGTTTTATTTTTTCTTCTTTTTCTTTTTCTTCTATAGCTATATTTTTTTCTTTTCTTTCTTTTAAAGAATTAATCTCATCTACTTGTGTTCGACGAAAACCAACATACTGTTTCAAAAAATATATCCTTTTGAGAGCTTGCTGTATACTTGACGAAGCAAAAACATAAGCCCAAGACTGAGTTGGCTTGCCTCTTTTTTGTGCCTCTCTTATCATTGAGGCATATTTTTTTTTTAGAAGATCTATATCTTTTTGATTTTTCAAAATCTCTTTTTTCATACGAGAAATTTGAATCTCCGAATTCCTGACTTGTTGCTGAATAGTTTTGATTAGCTCTTTACGAGCCTTTACTTTTTTATCCAAAGCCCTTACCTGGTTTAGAGTTAGAGCCTTATCCTTTTGGGTTTTTTTTAAAAGAACATTGGCAATATTTATATCTTCCTGAAGTTGTGATTTTCTTTTTTCCAAAAATTCCTTTGAATTCTGAGAAAATGCGAAAAACGAGACTAAATAAAGAAAACTAAAAATCCAATCGCGCATGATTAGGGGGTATATTAAAAGGGAACTTAAGTGCCTCTTGGTATTTTTTTGATTTAGACAAAAATTCCAGCTTACCATTTCCCTGAGGAGATGTGAATATTAAGTCCCAACCTCCGTCTATTTTATATGTAATCTCAAGCATTAAAAACTCTTTTGATAAAAATATTTTTTGACTCAATAACTCGTGTTTATAGTCAGAATTAAATTCCAAACTAAGCTCTCCAGAATATTTGTCTCTTTTAAATGGGAAATTTAAAAGCCATTTTTCTTTGGTGAAGTCCATATTCGCAATCATAAAATTTTCTGGCCATTCTATTACTTCCCTAGAAACAATATTTATAATATCTTGGACATTTATGGGAATATCTAATTCGTTTAATCTTGAAAAAGGCACATCAATGTATTTATTTAAAATATTTGCATACCCTTGAATACTATCATTTGTTATAATTAATCTAGCAAGCTTTAGTCCCATTAATGGATCTGAAATATCTAGCCAAAGTTTTTTAAACTCATCTTTCCTGAGTCTAAAGTCTAGCTTCCCTTTGTAGCTTTTTTGATCAAATCTTATCGTTCCATTTCCCTTTAAGCGCTGAAAAGGATATACTATCGCAGAGTTTTCAGAATTCGCTTTTAATTCTGAAAGTGCATCAATAACTCTTCTTCGCGCAGGCTCCTCCATTGTCTCTAATTTATCTATTTTACCAATTAATCCGCAACCAAATAGGGAACAGCTGAAAAGCACAGAAATAAAAAATGACTTAACGTTTTTCACGGCAATACAAATTTACCACTGCAATAGGGTATTTATCTCTCTACTAAGCTGATCTTCTTTCATCCCATTTTCAATTGCATGCTTACAATACAATTCAAACTTCTCTTTTTGTTCAGTTTTTAAAAAAATCGCTGCCGCAATGACATATGGTCTTGCTTCATTTGGATTAGACTGGATATTCCATTGGGCCCATTTTGATACCATTTCCCAACCGCTATCCGAAACCTTTGATTCTCTGAGCCTATTCATCGCATTCACGATTAATGTTGATTTGATATCAATCTTAATATCTGAATTCATAACTAGCCTTTTAAAATAAAAGTCCGCTATGTCTTCTTTGCCAAAGGCATGAGAGGCATCTATAAATGCTATTTTTACGGGAAGAGCATCCGGAAATAAGAGCACTAACCTTTTGAGGAAAATATAAGCTTCATAATTCTGTCCAATTCTATTCAAGGTATTTACATAAAGCAATGAGCCGTTGATAACATCACCTGATTTTAAAATATAATCATTCACATATGTTAAAGAGCTATCCTTGAAGTTGAGGTTCAAAAAGACATTACGAATTGCTAAAGCCGTCTGATAATTCCGTCCGAAGAATTCTTCGCTTTTTTTTAAAAAATATATTGCGTTAGTATTATCATTTAAATCGAGTGAAATATTTATGCAGTCCGCTAATACTTGATAATCAGCTGACTTCGAGCAAACTAATAACCTACCATAAAATAGTAATTCTTCTTTTTTACCTATTCCTCGATTAAATCCATATAGGGAATATAAAGATGGAATATTTACAACCCCAATCCCCAGCGATGATTTAACACGAAGTTTTGCTTTTGACAAAAACTTATCTGCCGATTTCAAATCATCTTTAATCAAAAAATACTTGCCGCGATTAATGAAGCGATTAAACTTTTTATCTAGACGATAGTCAAAAGTCAAGGAATCACAATCAACTCCAATAGTTTGTGAGCGGAGTATTCCAAAAAAGAAAAAAACACCGCAACATAATATTGTCTTAAATACCGAGAGCATAACTAGCCTTGTAAACGACTAAAGTCTCCCAAATCTAATGATCGATATTCCGAATCAGCTGTGACATTCATTCCGATCATAGAGTAATCTAAATTGAGATTTTTTAAGGTACTTTTTTCTCTAATTATTGAATTTTCAATATGGCAATTATCGATTTTGCAGTCTTCATAAATACTCACGTTGGGACCTACCGTCGAATTAATAATAGTGACATTTGAGGCTATGAAACAAGGCTCTATTATTTTAGAATTCTGTAAAATCAAATTTTCTGGCTCGTACTGAACTATATCCTTTTCAAACTCGAGAACATTAGTGTTTGTCATTATCATAGCCTCTTTATTTCCGCAATCCATCCAAGAATCAACTTTCCCTGTTGTTAGTTTTAGGCCATTATTTTGCATGTTTTCTAACGCATCTGTGATTTGATATTCACCGCCCTTTTTGATATTATTCTCTAAAATATATTCAAGCTCATTCTTAAGTATTCTACCCTCTTTAAAATAATAGATTCCAATAATTGCTAGGTCACTTATAAAATTTTTTGGCTTCTCTACAAATCCTTCAATTGCGCCCTGACTATCAAGCTTCACAACACCAAAAGCCTCCGGGTTTTTTATTTTACTGACCCATATAACTGCATCGGAGGTTAAATCCAACTCAAATTTTGCGCGAAATAAAGTGTCAGCAAATGCTACCACAATAGGCCCTCTCAAAATTTCTTTAGCACAATAAATTGCATGAGCCGTCCCTAGAGGTTCATTTTGATGTAGAATTAGACCTTCTGCCCCAACTTCTTTTGCGACACCAAGGAGCATTTCTTCAACCTCCAAACCAAAATCTCCAATAATAAAGGCAATCTGATCTAATTCTCGGACTACAGTTTGAGATATATCTTCAACGAGTCTCTTTACAATTGGCTTTCCCGCAATCGGAAGTAAAGGCTTTGGAGTCAGTAAAGTATGAGGTCTGAGCCTGGAGCCTCTGCCTGCCATTGGAATAATGATATTCATTTTTGATTTAATTTTTTATTTTTTCCCACTATGACCAAACCCCCCTTGACCTCTCTGAGTATCATCTAAAGTTTCTGATTTCTGCCATTCTACATGATCATATTTTGCAATCAATAATTGTGCTATTCTGTCACCTGATTTTACGCAAAAAATTTTATCGCCGTGATTTATTAGTATAACACCTATATCACCTCTGTAGTCTGAGTCAATTGTACCCGGAGCGTTTAAGACAGTTAAACCATGCTTAAGAGCAAGTCCTGAACGGGGCCTAACCTGAGCTTCAAATCCTTTTGGAAGAGCTAATTTCAGCCCTGTTGATATTAATTTTCTTTGCCCCGGGTGAATATTTATTTCTTCGCTCAGGTTTGCACGTAAATCCATACCCGCACTACCGTCGGAAACATACTCTGGAAGGTCATTCGACGAGCTATTGATAACTTTAATTTTCATAAAACTATTTTATTAATTTATTGACGAAAAATCTTTCGCTCTGAAAATATTACAATGATTATCATTAACACCAGGGCGCCAAAAGAATAAAAGTAGTTCACCATATTTTTTGATGCAACCCAGCCCAAAATTATCCCCGATACCAAATACAAAATTATCTTACCAAAATCATACGGCACTTGATAATGAAATTGCCCCAGTAAAATCGAAAGAACTGTCATTCCAAAATAACTTAATAATGTTGTCCAAGCAGCCCCTTCTATTCCCAGAATTGGGATCAAAAATATATTGCCCACAACCGTTATTACTAATCCCACCATTGTAATATATAAACCTAAATATGTTTTATCTGTCAGCTTATACCACATGGAAATTTGAGTGTTCATGGATAAAAAAACGTTTGCCAAAAGTAAAATGTATAATAACGGTAATGAATCCCAATACTTTGAATCAATAAAAAACTTAATGCCATCTAAACCTGAAAGAACAGCAACCATACCAATACACAAAATACCAGTAAATAATCTTAAGACAACCGCCATTTGATTTTTAGTGTTTTCTGACTTTTTAAAGAAATATGGTTCCGCTGCATAGCGAAAAGCTTGATTAAATAAAATCAAGAAGATCGAAAGCTTATAAATCGCAGAATATGTTCCTACATCTTCTTTAGATGTGGATATTGGCATAAGGTATTCAATAAAAAACCTATCAGCCATTTCGTTAGCGATTCCAGGAAGTCCGGCAAGCAACAAAGGGAACCCAAACAAAATCATTGTTTTCCAAATTTTCAAATCAAAAATTTTCTTGATAGCAAAAAATTCTGGAGCCAAAAGAATCATCATAAAAGCACTAGCTAATAAATTTGAAAATAATACCCATCCAACTTTCCATTCCGGTAATTTATAACCCACATTGGGCAAAAAAAGAAAAATTACATAGCACAAAAGAAAATTAATTCCGATTTGACTAATCTTAATAATAATAAACCGCCTTGCCTTTCTTTGAGCCCTTAAACGAGCAAAAGGAACTGCGCATACCGCATCCATAGCAACGATCCATCCCATCCAAAGAATCAAATAAGGTCTATCAGAAAGATGCAATAACTGAGAAATTGGAACGTAGCAAATCCATAAAACGATTAAAAAAACGACAGTGCTAATAATTAATGACCACATTGCTGTCGAATAAACCCTAAATTCCTCAAAACCTTTTTTTTGACTGAATCTAAAATATGCTGTTTCAAATCCATATGTTAAAATGACCATCAAAAAGGCTATGGAAACATATAAAAGAGAATTTACTCCATATTCACTTTTAGACAAAACCATCGTAAGCAGAGGTGTTAAAGCAAAATTCAATAAACGAGCTACAATACTACTAAGCCCATATAAAGCGGTATCTCCAAATAAACTCTTTAGGCCTGCCATATCTCAAAGATACGTGTAGCGGTCGGCCCCTTACAGAAATATTTTAATAATATCTTTAGCTTATGCATTCGTATTTTACTTCTTTCAAAAAAGCCCAAATATTAGATAATCGTTATAATGAAATATCTAAATTTCTTCATAAAACCCCGGTATTAACCTCAAATTCAATTAACACCGAAGTAGGTTCTTCCCTTTATTTTAAATGTGAAAATTTTCAAAAATCCGGAGCATTTAAAATGAGAGGTGTAAGTAATGCGATATTTGAGTTAGTGAAAAACAGGGGAATTACAAAAGGCCTAATTGCCCATTCTTCAGGAAATCATGGACAAGCATTGGCTTGGGCAGCAAAAAAACATAAAATCCCTTGTATCATCGTAATGCCAGAAAATGCTTCTGAATTTAAAAAAAAAGCCATTCGAGCAGCTGGAGCAAAAATCCATGAGTGTGAATCAAATATTGCATCAAGGATAAGTTCTGTCAAAAAAATAATTTCAAAACTTGGGTTTACAGAAATACATCCAAGTAACCAACCATCCGTAATTTTAGGTCAAGGTTCAGCAGCATGGGAATTGCTTAAATATTGTAAAAGTCATAATATCAACTTAGACTTTATCGGTGTGCCAATAGGTGGTGGTGGCCTGGCCGCGGGCTCTTGTTTTTCAGTTGCCATCTGGAACAAACTTCATGGCACCTCAACAAAAGTTTTTGGGGCTGAACCTACAGGAGCAGATGACGCCTACCGAAGTCTCAAATCTGGTAAAATTGAACGTAATGAAAATCCTGTAACCTTAGCTGATGGATTAAGAACTGAATTAGGTGATGTGAATTTTCCTCTTATCCAAGATTTAATTCATTCTATCTATTTAGTTTCAGATTCAGAAATAATAAACGGACAAATTAAATTGATAGAGAGACTTAAAATCATGATCGAAAGTAATTGCTCTCCGCCATTCTCTGCTGTTCAAAAAAACAAAGATGATTTTAAAGGGAAAAAAACTGGAATTATACTATCCGGAGGAAATATTGATTTGAAAAATTCAAAATGGTTTATTGAAAATAAGAAAGGTTGAAAATAGAAAACGTCGCATTTTCAGCGACGTTTTACAACCCTTGATGAATCTTTCTTGAATTAGATTCATATCAAATATCGTAAAAATATTTGACTTATTGTACAAATCACCTTAAGTTTAATCGAATAAGATTAATTTTTGATACAATAATTACCAAATAACCAATTAAAACTTATTAATTATCTCAAAAACTAAAACCTTGACAACATAAAAATATCTGTTTCTGTCAAGTGGCAAATTAGGTACTTTTGTAAACTATGAGTTCAAAAAAAAAAACAGCAGATTCCCAAGCCCCATTGCCTGTGGGTAACTATCCTATGACACGACGTTCAGGAAATTTAATATTCATGTCTGGCGTCGGGCCCAGAAAGCCAAAAAGCGGAACAGAATCATCTTCAGTTCCTGGCTTAACAATGAACAGTAACGGTGAAATTATAGATTATGACTTTGCTCAACAAGTTCACGCTGTTTTTAAAAATGTTCGCATTATTCTTTTAGAATCTGGCTATGCTTGGGAAAACCTAATTGATATAACTGTCTTTTTAACGGATATGAAAAAAGACTTTCACGTTTTCAATGATATCTATTCTGATTATTTCAAAGACCTAAAAGTGAAGCCATGCAGAACGACTGTAGAAGTTTTGTCTCTTCCTACGCCCATTGCCATTGAACTTAAATGCATTGCGTCACTATGAAAAATTTATTCCCAGAACGTGGGTCACTGAATCTTCCAGTAATTCAGAAAAAAATATTAAAATCTTGGCAAGAGAATAATGTATTCAGGGATTCAGTTCGAAAAGGTTCCCCGGAATTTGTCTTTTATGAGGGGCCGCCCTCTGCCAATGGGCTTCCTGGCATTCATCATGTTATGGCCCGGTCAATAAAAGATTTATTCTGTAGGTATAAAACTCAAAAAGGATTTAGAGTTGAGCGCCGTGCAGGCTGGGACACTCATGGCTTGCCAGTTGAGCTCGGTGTTGAAAAGGCTCTTGGAATTACCAAAGAAGATATTGGGGGAAAAATAACTATCGAAGAATATAACCTAGCCTGTAAAGAGGCTGTTATGAAATATACAGGGATTTGGAACGACTTAACAGAGAAGATGGGTTATTGGGTAGATATGGAAAATCCATACGTGACATATAAATCTAAATATATAGAATCGGTTTGGTGGATCCTTTCCAACATTTATAATAAAGGGCTTATTTACAAGGGTTATACAATTCAGCCCTACTCTCCCAAAGCTGGAACCGGATTGAGTTCTCATGAATTAAATCAACCAGGGTGCTACCGGGATATTAAAGATGTTAGTGCAACAGCACTATTTAAAATTCTACCATCTAATCAAAGTATAAAGCTGTTTGGTAATTCTACGGTTCATTTTATGGCTTGGACAACTACTCCATGGACACTTCCGTCTAACACAGCCTTAACGATAGGAAAAAAGATTGAATACAGTAGGATATCCACTTTTAATCCATATACAAAACAGAAGCAAGAAATAGTAATTGCAACAGATCTTATATCTAAATATTTTAAGCAAGAAGATGAAAATATTAAAGATGGCCCAATAGAAAAATCTCTACCATGGTCAATTATATCTAAGCATAGAGGTGAAGAGTTTGTTGGCTTACGATATGAGCCTTTACTAAATTATGCCGTGCCTTTTGAAAATGCTGAAAATGCTTACCAGATTATTCCAGGCGACTTCGTGACAACACAAGACGGAACTGGAGTTGTTCACACAGCCCCAACTTTTGGAGCTGATGATGCTCAAGTTGCCAAAGAGTTTGGTGTGCCTCCCATGCTAATTCAAGATAAGTTCGAAAATCTTGTTCCATTAGTTGATCTTCAAGGAAAATTTGTGGATTGCATGGGAGATTTAGCTGGGAAGTATGTAAAAATCGAATATTATTCAAAAGAGAATAAACCTGAGCTAAGCGTAGATGAAGAAATTTGCATAAAATTAAAAAAAGAAGGTAAAGCGTTTCGGGTTCAAAAATATTCACATAGCTACCCTCATTGTTGGAGAACAGACATGCCCATCCTATACTACCCTATGGACAGCTGGTTTGTAAAAACTACTGCGATGAAGGAGAAGCTGAAAGAGTTAAATAAAGAGATTCTTTGGAAGCCCGAGTCAACAGGAACTGGAAGGTTTGGAAACTGGTTAGAGAATTTAAATGATTGGAATCTAAGTCGCAGTAGATATTGGGGGATTCCACTTCCCATATGGAGAACTGCGGATGGAAAAGAAGAGAAAATAATAGATTCGATTCAGATGCTCAAGGAAGAGCTAGAAATAAGCGCCAAAAACGGCATAATGAATACAAACCCCCTTAAAAGTTTTTCTCCAGGAGATTTTAGCGAACTGAATTATTCTCAAATAGATCTTCACAAACCTCATGTAGACGATTGGGTTCTTTCATCGTCAAAAAATGAGCCTATGTACCGAGAATCTGATCTAATCGATGTTTGGTTTGACTCTGGCTCTATGCCTTATGCTCAATTACATTACCCATTTGAAAATAAAGATCTAATTGATCTAAAAAAGTCATTCCCTGCAGATTTTATTGCTGAAGGGGTAGATCAAACAAGAGGGTGGTTTTTTACAATGCACGCAATTGCCGGATTATCTTTTGATTCAGTTGCTTTTAAAACAGTTATCTCTAATGGGCTCGTGTTAGATAAGACAGGCCAAAAAATGTCTAAGCGTTTAGGTAATGCCATTGACCCTTTTGATGCAATAGAAGAGAATGGAGCTGATGCCCTTAGATGGTATATGATAACGAATTCTCAACCTTGGGATAACCTTAAATTCGATTTCGATGGGGTAAAAGAAACACAACGAAAATTTTTTGGGACTCTTCAAAACACTTATAACTTTTTTTCATTGTATGCAAATGTTGACGAGTTTGATCCTGAACAGTCTGATGCTCCAAATGAAGGTTTGTTAGAGATAGACCAATGGATTTTATCAAGACTAAATAGCCTAATTGAGGATGTGTCAAATAATTTAGATGCTTTTGAACCAACTAAAGCATACCGTCAAATAAGTGATTTTGTCCAAAATGAATTAAGTAATTGGTATGTTCGCCTTTGCAGAAGGAGGTTTTGGAAGGGTGAAATGGGGTCAGATAAGTTAGCTGCTTACCAAACACTTTTCACTTGCCTAGATAGCATTTCAAAAATGATAGCTCCCGTTTCCCCATTTTTTGCGGATCAGCTATACCAAGATTTGAATCAAACAACTTCTTCCGTTCACCTCACTGATTTTCCTACCTCAGATAAGTCTAAAATCAATAAAAATCTTGAACGTAAAATGAGACTTGCTCAGTCCATGAGCTCTCTGGTTCTAAGCATAAGAAAGAAAGAAAAAATACGTGTTAGGCAACCAATTTCTAGGATTATTGTTCCTGTGCTTAATGCAAAACAAGAAAACGATATTCAATCCATCAATTCTCTCGTTTTGTCTGAAGTTAATGCAAAAAAAATAGAGCTTGTCAAAGAGAATTCTGGATTTTTTATTAAAAGCGGTAAACCCAATTTTAGAAGCTTAGGAAGAAAAGCTGGAAGTTCAATGAATGAACTCGCTAATGCAATTCGAAATTTAACACCTGACGAATTAAAAAATCTAGAAGAAAATCAATCACTAAAAATTCAATTATCAAAATCAAGTTTTTCTTTGACTTTAGACGATGTTGAAATAATAACAAATGACATACCAGGAATGATGGTTGCCTCAGATCAAGGATTAACTATAGCTGTCGACTTGACTTTGACTCCTTCTTTAATTCAAGAAGGGATCGCTAGGGAAGTAGTGAATAGAATCCAGGCCGCTAGAAAAGAACAGGGATTTGACATTACAGATAGAGTTATTCTATGGATAGAAAGTGACTCAGAAGTAATAAAATCAATAAAAGAAAATTCAGAATATGTTTGCAGTGAGGTATTAGCAATAAAAATTAATTATCAAACATCTAATGCTCTTAATGTAAGACTAAATTCCTCAGAATTAAATGGGCATTCTTTAAAGTTTGGTCTAATGAAATCATGATTTCAACGTATATTGAATAATCAAAAGTACTTTTCAAAGTAAATTATTCTTATTTAACTATATTCGAAATTAAGAAGCTTATTAATAGGACTATGGAAAACCAGAAAATGAGATATAGTGATGAAGAACTAGAAGAATTTCGAGTTCTAATTCAAAGTAAAATTGATAAAGCTGAGGAAGATTTACACATTCTTCGGGAACAGTTCACAAATAATATGGACAATGGTACAGAAGACACTGCGCCAAGCTTTAAAAGTTTTGAGGAAGGTTCTGAAACAATGAGCAAGGAAGCAAATGCACAACTTGCTGCGCGTCAAGAAAAATTTTTAAGAGATTTACGAGCTGCACTAACAAGAATTTCAAATAAAACATACGGTATTTGTAAAGTGACTGGGAAGCTCGTAGAAAAAGATCGATTAAAGCTAGTCCCTCATGCTACGATGAGCATGGAGGCTAAGTTAAAACAAAGGTGAATAGGTCTCTAAGCCTTCCATTTATTCTATGCATAATTTTGGTCTTCATTGACCAAGGCCTTAAGATTTGGGTCAAATCAAATTTTGCCCTTGGTGAAAGTTTAGAAATCACGCCATGGTTTAAAATTCATTTTACTGAAAATCCAGGAATGGCTTTTGGAATAGAATGGGGAGGAGTTATTGGGAAGTATATTCTTAGTTCCTTCAGGATATTTGCAATCCTTGGAATTGTATGGTACATGTTCCGTTTGGCTAAAGGTGGAGCCTCTAAATTCGTCTTAATATCGATGAGCTTTGTTCTTGCTGGGGCGTTAGGCAATGTCATTGATAGCTTATTGTATGGCTTAATCTATAACAAAGGATTAGTTTACAATAATATGTATAGTCAATGGGTTATGTACCCTGGTATTGCTACATTAAACTTTGAAGGATATGCCCCAATGTTACTGGGAAATGTCGTTGACATGCTATACTTCCCTTTTTGGAAAGGGGTTCTTCCTGAGTGGTTGCCTTTCTGGGGAGGTGAATATTTTATTTTCTTTCGACCCATCTTTAATATCGCTGACTCATGCGTTTTTATTGGAGTTATTCTTTTGTATTTGAGTTCGAGGAAGCCTGAAAGTTGGAGTTCTCACAATAGCACTTCATAGAATTTTAAGATGAAATACTTTTTAATCAGTTTTTACATTGCAATTAGCCTTTGTGCAAAAGGCCAGAATGATGAAATTAAATATATGTCTGGGGATTCCAAAGTACGAATGATGAGTAGCATTGAATTTCTTTCATCGGATGAGCTCTCGGGAAGATTACCCGGAACTGATGGAGCTAATTTAGCTATTGAATATATTCAAAATGCTTTTGAAAAAAGCAACCTGAGGCCATTGTTTCAAAATGGTTATAAACAAAGTTTTTCAATTCCTAGACCAGTAGAAATTTTATTTAAAACTAATTACTTGCTTCTTGGCAATGATTCGCTTAATGTCGGTAAAGAATTCCAAGTTGCTCCTTTTTCCTCAACAAAAGAAGTTCATGCCAATACTGTTTATGTTAAAAATGGGATTAAGTGCTCAGAATTTGATGATTTTCAAAGTATTGACTTTAATGGTTTAAAAAACCAATTAGCTATCGTTGAATTTAGGGTTTCAAAGAAAAGAAAAGGAAAGGCAGGCAAAGAGGCTCAAATTCAAAAGAGGTTAGAAAATATAATTAATTATGGCGCGCAGGATATAATTTTTCTTTCGCGTAGAGCCATGAATAAATTAATTGGATCAAAGCCTCCTGTATTTAGGTCTCTAAAAACTAGTAGTTATCCTATTAATGTATATAGTATCAATAGTAATAAGTGGTCAAGAAAAATCCGAAAATCAAAAGATCCAATAACTATTAAGACAAAAGTCTCTAAAAGAAGCTCAGAGGGGTATAATATTATTGGAGTGTTTGATGTTGGAGCCACTCACTCCGTATTAATTGGAGCACATTACGACCACTTGGGCAAAGGAGAGTTTCTTGAAAATAAAAAGGGGCAAGAAGAAGTTTATAATGGTGCAGATGATAATGCGAGCGGTGTTTCTATCATGTTAGAAGTCCTGCACCAATTGCAACTCAACCCTGAAATGATTAATTACAATTTGATTTTTGCAGCCTTTTCAGGAGAAGAAGATGGACTTATTGGATCACGTCACTTTATTAAAAACTGTCCCATAGATCCCCAACTTATAACACACATGATAAATTTAGACATGGTCGGAAGATTAAACTTAAATGATAGTTTAACTGTATATGCCACCTCTAGTTCATCTCATTGGGATGAGGTTTTAAATAATAACTCACGAGTTGAATTGAACATAAAAAATATACCTAGTATTTTCCCTCGGTCTGATCACGCTTCATTTATTGAAGCAGGGATCCCGTCAATTATGCTACATACAGGGATTCACAAAGATTACCATACTCCCAATGATGATTTTCAAAAAATCGATGGTGATGGGTTAACTAGAATTACCAAATTTATTTTACATACTCTTCAAAATTTAAATAGATTCTCTGACTCAAGACCATGAAAAAAAATCTAACGTTGGCAATTCTAGGTGGCGGCTCATGGGGAACAGCTTTGATTAAACTCATAAGCCAAAATGTTGAAACATTAGGGTGGTGGATACGTAATGAAGCGGATGTAATTCATATTGAATTGCACAATCATAATCCCAAATACTTATCTGATGTTGAATTAGAACTAGATAAGTTAGAAATTGATAGCGATATTAAAAATGTTGCTAAAAATGCTGATATATTAATACTAGCTATTCCATCAGCATATGTTGCAAAAGCGCTTGTTCCAATAAAAGAAACCCTAAAAGAAAAAATTGTTATATCCGCCATCAAGGGTATCGTTCCTGAAACTCAACAAACAATGGGAAAATTTTTACACTCGGAGTTTGGTTTGCCTACTGATAATTTTGGTGCAATCCTCGGGCCCTGCCATGCAGAAGAAATTGCTCTTGAACGCCTCTCTTATTTGACAATTGCCAGTGCCAATAAAGATATTTCAAAGTTGATTTCCAAGAAAGTGAGTGCCCCAAATGTTCAAACGAAAAGAACAAAAGATATTGAAGGAATTGAATACGCATCTATTATCAAAAATATTTATGCTCTGGCTGCGGGAATTTCCCAAGGTCTCGGGTATGGAGATAACTTTCAAGCAGTTCTTGTTTCAAATTCGATTAGAGAAATGAAACGCTTTATGAAATCCGTAAGTCCATTAAAGCGGAATATTTCAAAAACAGCCTATTCTGGAGATATACTTGTAACTATGTACTCTCCATTTAGTAGAAATAGGACCTTAGGTAAATTAATTGGTAAAGGGTATACTGTTAGTTCTGCTATTTTAGAAATGAAAATGGTTGCAGAAGGTTATTTCGCGACAAAACACATTTGGGAGATGAAAAAAGCTGAAAATATTAAAATGCCAATTGCATCTGCTATTTATAAAATTTTATATAAGAACAAGTCTGCAAGAAAAGTAATTCTCGAACTATCCGAAAAACTCAGTTAAACAAATATGGATTCGTACTTTTACAATTATTAAACATTAACAAATGATTTTAAACATTTTTTTAGGAATGATTGGTCCTTGGCAAATTATTTTAATTCTGGCAATTGTCCTCCTTTTATTTGGTGGTCGAAAAATTCCAGAACTTATGAAAGGCCTTGGCGGCGGGCTCAAAGAATTTAAAAAAGCCGTGAAAGAAGAAGATAAAGAAGACGAAGATTCTGGAGAGGGGAAGGCGTGAACTTTTCCAAAATAAGCGAACTTCAGTCAGCTATTTCTGATGGTAAAACCTCTTGTTTTCAAGAAGTTAACCTTGCTATTAAAAAAGCAAAAGAAAAGTCGGATTTAAATATTTTTATCGAAATTTTTGAAAATTCGGCTCTGCAGAAAGCAAAAGAAGTCGATGAAAAATTCATGAATGGCACTGCTGGTAAACTCGCAGGAGTGATATTCGCAATTAAAGATAACCTTTGTTATTCTGGCCATAAAGTAAGCGCCAGCTCTAAAATGTTAAATGATTTTGAATCGCAGTTTAGCTCAACTGTTGTAATAAAACTTTTGGAACAAGATGCCATAATTATAGGTCGCACGGGGGGTGATGAATTTGCAATGGGTTCATCAAGCGAAACTTCATTTCATGGGCCTATTAAAAACCCAATAAATACCTTGATGACACCTGGTGGGTCGTCTGGCGGCTCTGCAGCAGCGGTTGCAGCAGGAATTTGCCATGCATCATTAGGGTCTGATACTGGAGGCTCAATTAGACAGCCTGCAGCTTTCTGTGGCATATATGGGATGAAGCCCACATATGGAAGAGTATCAAGACATGGCCTTATTGCATATGCGTCATCATTTGACCAAGTCGGGCCCTTTGCCCTCTGCCTAGAAGACTTAGCGACAATCACAGAAGTAATTTCTGGAAGTGATGAGTTTGATACAACATGTTCTAAGTTACCTGTTTCGAAAATGTTTGATCCTAATTTTTCTAAAAACCCTCTTCAACTTGGATACTACAAAAGCATGCTTGAGGCCCCTGCGCTTGATCCTGAGATCAAAAAAAAATTTCAAGAGGCTGTAATTGCGCTCGAGAAAGCGGGACATTCTGTAAAACCTTTAGATTTTCCCTACTTTGATGTCCTAATACCTATATACTACATTTTAATCACCGCAGAGGCGAGTTCAAATTTGGCCCGGTACGATGGCATTCATGTTGGACACCGCTCTAAAGACTTTTCTGATTTAGAATCTCTTTATAAAAAGTCACGGAATGAGGGTTTTGGTGATGAAGTTAAACGACGAATAATGCTTGGAACATTTGTTTTGAGCAGCGGATATTACGATGCATTTTATGGAAAAGCTCAAAAAGTGCGCAGGCTTGTTAGAGACTTCACGTTAAAAGACTTAAAAAGTTTAGATGGAATAATTGGGCCAACAACACCGACAACAGCATTTCCTTTGGGTCAAGAATATTCTGACCCCACAGTGCTATATCTTGAAGACATGTTTACAGTTTTAGCTCCACTTTCAGGCCTCCCTGCTGTTTCTATCCCAATGGGAATACATAGCAACGGGCTACCATTTGGTATGCAAATCATGTGTTCATCTTTTGACGAAAAATCTATTTTTGATATTGCAAAAACTATTGAATCCCTGAGTTAGAATGTATCGCTTAAGTTTCTTAGCTATTCTTGTTCAATCTTTTTCATTACTATGTCAAAATAACATTTCTAAGGTGGGGCAAAAGACATTTTTTTCTCCAAAAAAAATTGATTCTACATATAATATTTATTTGATCGAAAGTTGGGAAGCGCTTAACCCCGGTAAAGACAATAAAAGCTTTATAAGGGCTTCGGGTACCAATGAATTATCTGATTCTCTAATTGAGTTTAATCTAAACCTTTTAGATAAAACCACACCTCTTGATATAAGGTATACTAAGGAAGTAAAAAATATCATTTCGTACTATCTTAAAGCAAACCCAGATTTACTAAAAAGGCTCAAATCACGTTCAAGATTTTATTTTCCTCTTTTTGAATCTACTTTGGATAAATATAATTTACCTTTTGAGTTAAAATACATTCCGGTAATTGAAAGTGCCTTAAATCCAAGAGCAAAAAGTAAAGCTGGAGCAACAGGGTTGTGGCAATTCATGTATGCCACAGGAAAAATGCAAGGTCTTGAAATTAGCTCATATGTTGACCAGCGAATGGACCCAATGCTTTCTACCGATGCAGCATGCAGATATCTGAAAAAACTATATGATATATTTCAGAATTGGGAATTGGCGCTGGCAGCATATAATGCTGGACCAGGAAACATCACCAGGGCGATTCGCAATTCAAGAGGTGGTAAAAGTTACTGGGAAATTCGCCCGTATCTATCTAGAGAAACTTCTAATTATATACCATCACTGATATCAGCAATATATGTTCTTCGCGCGGTTGATCATATTTTAATAAACAATAACCCCTCACTCTTATATCTTGAAACTGATACTGTTTATGCCAAAAATGGCATACATTTTCAAGATATTGCCTATTTATTGTCAATAGACTCCTCTACCATTTCTGAACTAAACCCTCAATACAAGCATGAATATGTGCCCCCTCCAAAAAACAATATTCCTTACAGCTTAGTAATTCCAAAAATTAAAATAAATGAATTTTATTTTTTATCAGACTCACTTTACTTTATGACAGCTTTAAGACTAAAAAAGTCACCTCTACCTCCACCTCTGAGAGCGGCATCTGGGAAAATATATATCGTTAGAAACGGAGATACCCTATCTGAAATCGCTCAAAAGAATAAAATAAAAATTCAAGATTTACGTCGTTGGAACGGCATTAGAGGTAGCAAAATACGAATCGGTCAAAAATTAAAAATTTAAAATGAATAAAATTCAAACTTTTTTTTCCATTTCTGTATTTATTATTATGTCCTCCGGGTGTTCATTAGAACAGGCAACTGATAAAAAAGAAACGTCATTTGAAGCTTATAATATGCCTTCTTCAAATGGTACTCATAATGAATTAACTCTATTTTGTGATAATGATCTCTGGAATAACTGTGGTATTAAAATCATTACAAGTCTTGCGGAACCAGTTAAAGGGCTACCTCAAAATGAACCAAGGTTTAACTTATCTAGGTTGCCCCATAATAGTATTTCAAACATAACAAAGCGATCTAAAAGCATTCTATCATTACAAATCGTCCCAGATTCTTCATCTATTAATTTTAAATATAATGTATGGGCATATCCACAACTAGTCATTCATATAGTCGCGCCTTCAGCAAATCTTTTAACAAAATTATTCGATTCACATAGTAAAGAGATTATTAAAAAGTATGAATTACATGATCAAGAAATTTTAAAAAATCGTATTTCTTCGAGTTCAAAAACCTTACTTCCAAAATCTTTAAAAGAATTGGGTATAAAAAATATGTTGATACCACGGGCATATAACACCACAATAAGTAAATCAGATTTTAAAATTTTGAGAGCTGACACGAAAAAAAGCATTCAATACTTAATGGCCTGGTCACGTCCATATATAGAATCTAATTATAATATTGAATCTAAAATAATTTCAGAGCAAAATGAGTTAATGGAAAATAACTTCGAAGGTTTTCAGGAAAAAAGTTATTTAAGCTTAGAAAGTAAAATTCCAATTGATATCAATTATAGCAATAAAAACGGGATTTACGTCATTGAGCATCGTGGTCTATTTCGAACAGAATTAGGGTTCGGAGGAGGGCCATTTGTCACCTTTACATATATCGATGAAAAAAACAAAAGACGGTTATCTATCTCTAGCATAGTCTATGCGCCAAGCACAAAAAAAAGAAAAATGATGCTTGAGCTTGAAGCATCTCTTCGTTCTGTGGAGTTACTATGATTTTAAATAAATGGTGTGGTTATAAAAAAACCTCTTTTAAAACGTCTAATGAATATATTTTTCCCAACATCGGGTAATGCCATTTCAGCCCTAGAATCAAACCATCTGTTATCTCTGACCTCAAGTCTTTAGAAACAACAAATGATTTATCTTGAATCCAATTAAAAAGAGCTGAAGACGATTGATTAGTCAAAAAATCGGTGTGGACTGGTTTAATTGAAGTGAAAACACCCTCGCGCAAATCAAACACACATCCCTCAAAAAATTGTTCCGGATTAATTCCAAATCCTAAATGCTTCCAAATAAGGAGCAAAAATTCATTAATTGCCATTGATAAGTTTGTGTTTAAATCATCCCATGATTCAAGCATCTCTATAAATTCATCAAAAAACTTTGGGCTAGAGTCTCCTTCTTGAAGAACTTTTTGAAGAACTTCAGCTAAAAATAGACAAATCGCTTGTCTTAAATGATGTGTGGTCAAGTATCTCCAAACTTTTGCTACTTCTACCTCATTAATTTTTTCTAACTGACCATTTTTTCTGTGTTCCACCGTTGCTGTTAAAAAAGTCATGGGGATTAATGTCGCTGGTCGTATTCCCTTTTTATTACTCCTAATAGATGGAATTATGTACGCTTGCGGGCCATGTTTCCGAGTCCATAGCTTTAATACCTGTCCTTTTTCTCCTACCGGTATTTTTCCAAGAACCACGGCTGTGGTAGTGTCTTTCATTTCTACTCGCCTCGAATAATCACACCCTGAACTACCTTAGTTTCAGTGCCTAAAGGATTCGTTATCCAAAATAAATATATCCCGCTAGGAACAGGAGTATCGTTAAGCCCGTTTGTTGTCCAACTAAACTGACCTCCAGTTGCTTGCCCCTCAAAAACCAGTCTTCCAGAACTATTTGTCACTTTTATATAAGAATCTTCCGTAAGTCCTTTCAATGATATGGGTCCAAAATGTTTTGGCTCATAAGGATTTGGAAAAACATGTATATTATTTAAGTTTAAAAATGGTTCTATTGCATTACTTCTATATGACAAAAGCCCCCTACTAGTTCCAATAAACACTTCACCCGATTTGTCATCAATCGCTAATGAATTTACCCGGTTTGAAAAAATTGGAGAATTTGATTTCGTAAAATGTGCTATAGTCTTGAGCCCATCTGGAGAGAGAAGAAAAAGACCACCATCTGCAGTTCCAATCCATTTTCTGTTTGCTCCATCTACTGCCATAGATAAAATATTCTCTCCACTAAGAACTTTTTGAACAATCCCGTTTTCCTCAACAAGGAGAGATTGGGCGTCAATATTACCGCCACTAATAGCGTCGTAGGGATTAAAACAAACTACCAAGCCATCATTAGTTCCAATCCAAAGCTCATTATCTCTTTCAAACACAAATGAATTTACCATACTGCTTGGCAGATTGCCATTATTGATGCCAGTAGTTAGCCGTCTGAAACTGGAGTTATCTTCATCAATTAAAACTGCAAGTAAACCATCTGTTCTACTTTGAATCCAAAAAACATCATCATTACTTTGGTTTATCTGTTTTGTGCTTAATCCATTAAATGGGCCCAGCCCATAACTTTTCCATGATTTAGTTTGTGGATCGTAACGATGAAGAGGCTTATTAGACAATGCATTTGTCACCCACAAGGCATCATCATTTCCCCACAACATACCCCCCACTCTGACATCGCCAGGTATGCTTCCTAAAGCATCCAACAACGTTGAATTATTTGAATTCCAGATGGAATCAAGCATGCCGTTTTTAAATTCTAAAACACCCTTTCCCCAACTCGAAACAAACCAATGACTGGTATCATTTGGGTTAATTACTTTGGATAAAATGTCTTTTGCCTGATTCAGTTCTAAACTATTTAATACTGACCAATTTTCATCTCTAAATGTAAAAACCCCCTGATTACAATATGAAGCAGTCCATGTAGGGTCAATCGCTCCGCTAAAAACATCAATACCGTGATCGCTATAGTTTAAATCAAAAACAGAAGAATAAGGAGGAGATGTAATTGTCCTGTGTTGGGCGTAGTCAAGATTATCTATAAATGTTAAACCCTTTGATGAATTAGCAATCCAAATAGTCCCATCATCATGAATTGTCGCGTCAAGAGGTTTGAAGTTGTCATTATTTCCCATAGCTGAGCTATATGTTTGTTTTTGAATACAAAGTTCATTTGTAATAACAACATCAAAATCCCTTGATATTACATATCCATTTTCTTGTTTTCTTATACTTTTTATTTTATTTCCTGAGGAATTGTTAAGATTGATTTTTGACCAGGCTCCATTACTTCTAAACCAAACCGATTCGTTTTGTTTCGTTGAAATTAAACGGCTGTTTTCTGAAACAGAAATTTCATTAATAATTGTGTCTATCCATCTTTGATCCTGTTTCCAATTTGAAAACAAGTATAATGGATCGGCTAAGGAAGCAGACCAAAACCCCTTTTCTGATGATACAAATAGACTGTCTGAGTCAATTTCAATATCAAAAGTTTGAATTGTGGTTCCATCTTGACTTAAGATGTAAGTCCCTTTGACAACTCCATAAATTAGGTCTAATTCCACCACTCCAAATCCGGTAGCAACAAATGCTTTATTCTCACCGTCAAAAGAAATCGAATTAATTCTTGATTTCCCCGGGTACCTCCCGCTAGCGAAAATATCAGGAATTTGTATAATATTATTTTCACTCCATAATTCAAGTAAGCCATCTTCATAGCCTATTAAAAGTTCTTTTGAATTTGGGGAGGCCTTTATTGCCGTTATGCCGATGCCGCCTAATCCATCGACCTTTGTGAAATCGGATAAAACATCATCAACAAGATCATATCTCAACAATCCGTAACTGCTAGCAGCAATAATTTCATCTCCTAAAATAGCTATAGAATGAGTTTCATTTAAAGGCAAATGCGACCTCCATTGACCAACAGGAATACCTTGAGATAAAAGTATTTGACCCCAAAAACAGATTACTACTAAAAATAACAAGTCACGTTTCACGAAACAAAGATGCACTATCTTCGTTTTATAGGATGCAAAATCTCTAATTTAGAAAAGTGTTTAGGCTAAAAAAATCATATTTTTTATTAATGTCCCTACTTCTTTTTTCGTGCGGTAACCCCCCAGTTGTACAAACTTTAATTAGTAATGTTGATGAAGTCTGGTGGCAAGATAGCGCACTAAGTGTTGACATTTCAATCGTTGACACCTCCGCTGTTTATCGCGTTTCATTTCGATTAAGACACACTTCAGAATACCCCTACAGCAACTTGTTCCTATTTCGTGACGTTCTCTCCGAAACTCAAACTGAATACCAGGATACCGTAGAAATAAGATTAGTTAATTCAGGGTCGTGGGTTGGAAAAGGAATTGGCCCCCTGAAAACAATTAACCTACCTTATCATCAAAATGGAGTAAAATTTCCCAGACCGGGAAATTATAGATTCGTCTTTTATCACGGTATGAGAGATGAACCACTAAAGGGCATAAAAGATCTAGCGCTTGTAATCAGTTCTGAAAGTTCAATAAACTAAATATGAAAAAAAAAACATCAGTTTCAGATGATTTCCATGGTTATGTAAAAGCTCTTTGGATCTGTATTGCCTCTATTCCGCTTGCGATAGTTTTTATTTTCTTATTAGTGCGTCTAGGGTTCTTTGGTGAGCTTCCATCCACAGAGGAAATAACAAATCCAAAATCCTATTTAGCAACTGAAATTCTATCATCTGATGGAAATCAAATTGGAACTTTTTTTCATGAAAATCGTGTTCATGTTGAGTACGAAGAAATCCCTAAAAACCTAATCAATGCATTAGTTTCTACTGAAGATGAGCGGTTTTTTCAACATTCTGGAATAGATTTTAGAAGCTTAGGGCGTGCGCTAATCTCTCTAGGCTCTGGTGGGGGAGGCTCAACAATAACGCAACAATTAGCTAAATTAATGTTTACTCAAGACCCGGCTCGAGGAATCTTAGTTCGTGTTTTACAAAAACTCAAAGAATGGGTAATTGCTATTGAAATCGAACGAAGGTACACGAAACAAGAAATTTTAACTATGTATCTAAACAAGTTTGATTTTCTTTACCAAGCAGTAGGAATTCATAGTGCCAGTAATGTTTATTTTGGTAAAAACCCTATTGAGTTAAACATAGAAGAGTCTGCCCTATTGGTTGGGATGTGTAAAAACCCCTCGTATTACAACCCTGCGCGAGAAAGCCGTTTCGAGCTGGCAAAAAACCGAAGGAATACAGTTCTTGGGCAGTTAAGAAGAAATGAATTCATCAACGATTTTGAACTAGACTCTTTAAGATCAATACCCGTCAATTTAAATTTTAACCCAAAAGGACACGATAAAGGCTTGGCTCCTTATTTGAGAGAAAATATTCGTGCTTACATGAAAGACTGGATTTCCAAAACCCCCAAAGCCAACGGAGAGAGGTACAATTTATATACAGATGGCTTAAAAATTTACACTACCATAGATAGTAGAATTCAAGCCTCTGCAGAAAAGGCGGTTAAAAAGCATATGAAAAATTTACAACGTGTGTTTTTTAAACGAATAGAAAACAGAAAGGCTGGTCCCTTTTATTTCCCTGATGAACTTTCTTATGACGAGGGACAAAAAATAATCAAGCGGGCAATGCGCAAAACTTCTAGGTATAAAAATTTAAAAAAAATAGGCTTGTCCGAAAAAAAAATAATTGATGTATTTAACTCTCCGGTAGAAATGAGTTTATTTTCTCATGATGGAGATATTGACACTATTATGAGCCCATTTGATTCTATTCAATACTATAAGAGTATTTATCAAGCAGGGCTTTTAAGCGTCGAACCTCAAACTGGATTTATAAAAGCTTGGGTTGGTGGTGTTGACTTTAAACACTTTAAATATGACGCGGTAATGCAGGGCAAAAGGCAAGTAGGGTCGACATTTAAACCCTTTGTTTATGCAGCAGCTATATCAGATAAAAAATATTCACCCTGTATGGAGGTGCCTAATATTCAAACATGTATTGACTCTGGACAATTTGGGCTAAAAGAGCCATGGTGTCCAAAAAACTCAAATGATAAATATGGGGGAGTTTTAACTTTAAAAAAAGCAATAGCCGGTTCAATAAATACCGTAACAACATTTTTAATGAAACAGATAGGGCCAAGCCCTGTTTCTTCAATGGCTAAATCACTTGGGATCAAATCCAGAGTTCCTGTCGTCCCGTCTATTGCACTTGGAACGCTTGATTTATCTGTCTACGAATTAGTTGGAGCATATACCGCTTTTGGCAATAAAGGACTCTACACAGAGCCAATTGTAATCTTGCGAATAGAAGATAAAAATGGAGTTTTACTCGAAGATTTTTCGCCTACCACAAGAGAAGTATTTTCTCCCGAAGTCGCCTATACTGTAGTAAACCTTTTAGAAGGTGTGACAGAGAGTGGTACAGGTATTCGTTTAAGACATTCCGGTGGCAAATACAGATATAATGTAGTAACTGACTACCCGTACAATTTCACGAATCCAATAGCCGGGAAAACTGGAACAACTCAAAATAACTCTGACGGCTGGTTTATTGGAATGGTCCCAAATTTAATTACTGGAATTTGGACGGGCTGTCAAGATCGTTCTGCACATTTTGGGACAACTGAATTTGGACAAGGAGCAACAACAGCTTTACCCATTTGGGCAATACTTATGAAGGACCTTTATACACAACCCAAGATTGGTATAAGCCAAGGGGATTTTGAAAAGCCAAAAGGGCCTATGAGCATAGCTTTAGATTGTAATTCCTATCTCAAGCAAAGTTTAGAGATAGACAATGAGCAATCAGAATATAATTAATTACAAAAAAGATGATCAGTAAAGCTTTTAACAGTGTTGACGATGCCCTGTCGGGCCTCAAAGATAACATGACTATAATGTTTGGTGGATTTGGACTCTCAGGGATTCCCGAAAATTCGATAGCGGCAATAAGAAAAAAAGGAACCAAAAATTTAACTTGTATATCAAATAATGCCGGAGTTGATGGCTTTGGTTTAGGATTGCTATTAGAAAATCATCAAATAAAAAAAATGATAAGCTCATACGTAGGTGAGAACGATGAGTTCGAAAGACAAATGTTATCTGGAGAATTAGAAGTTGAACTCATTCCCCAAGGGACTCTTGCTGAAAGATGTAGGGCGGCTGGGGCTGGAATCCCAGCATTTTTTACACCTGCAGGATACGGAACAGAAGTTGCTGAGGGTAAAGAAGTGAGAGTATTTGATGGTAAGCCTCATATACTTGAACTTGCGTTCGACGCCTCTTTTGCTTTTGTTAAAGCTTGGAGGGGAGACGAAGCGGGAAATTTGATTTTTAAAGGGACCGCCCGCAACTTTAATCCTGCCATGGCTATGGCCGGAAAAATAACTGTTGCAGAAGTAGAAGAGCTTCTCCCTATAGGAAACTTAGATCCCAATAATATCCATGTTCCTGGTGTCTTTGTTCACAGAATTTTTCAAGGTGAAAAATTTGAAAAACGCATTGAACAAAGAACTGTTACTAAAAAATAATAATTTCAACTATCATGGCTTTAGATAAAAACGGGATTGCACAAAGAATTGCTCAAGAACTAAAAAATGGTTGGTATATAAATCTAGGTATTGGCATACCTACATTAGTAGCTAATTATTTAAAAAAGGATATAAACGTAGAATTTCAGTCAGAAAATGGGATTCTAGGGATGGGCCCATTCCCATATGAGGGAGAAGAAGACGCTGACTTAATTAATGCGGGCAAACAAACAATAACGGCCTTGCCAGGGGCTTCATTTTTTGATAGTGTAATGAGTTTTGGGATGATTCGATCCAAAAAAATCCAGCTTACGGTCCTTGGCGCGATGGAAGTCTCCGAAGGGGGTGATATTGCGAATTGGAAAATCCCAGGAAAAATGGTTAAAGGAATGGGGGGGGCAATGGACCTTGTTGCTAGCTCTGACAATATTATTGTCGCTATGCAGCATACCAACAGAAAAGGAGAATCTAAGCTTTTATCTAAATGTTCCTTACCAATTACCGGGGTGAATTGCGTAAAAAAAATAGTGACAGACTTAGCTGTTTTAGAGGTTAATTCTAAAATGGGGTTTGTGTTAAAAGAAAGAGCGCCAGGTGTCTCAATTGAGGAAATTGCCTCAAAGACCAAGGGGAAGTTATTTATCCCTGAAAATGTTCCTGAAATGGTGTTTTAACCTATCGTAGTGTTATAATTCTGTTGCTCATATAATTTACTACTCTTTCGTCATGGCTAATAAAAATATAGCTGAATCCATATTTTTCTTTCAAGTCGTTTAATAGGTTTAAAACTTTAGCCTGTACGCTTAAATCTAGAGCTGCTACACTTTCATCACAAATCAAAACCTTCGGACCTAAAGCTAAAGCTCGAGCGATTCCAATTCGTTGCCGCTGACCCCCACTAAATTGATGAGGATATTTCCTGCGAGAATCATTTTCTATTCCAACCGAGCTCAAAAGCTCTGTGATTTTTTTATGTCTTTCACTTTTATTTTTATACAGTCCATGTGCTTCCATTGGTTCGCACAAAATCTCCTCAATGGTCATTTTTGGACTGAGACTTGAAAATGGATCCTGAAATATATATTGTATTTCTTTCGCTAATCTCTTTTTTTCAATTGAATTCATCTTTTCTATACGCCTACCTCTATATTTTATCTCTCCCCCGGAAACCGGCTCAAGGTTTACAATGCATTTGCCAAGTGTTGACTTTCCACTTCCCGAAGGTCCAACCAAGCCCAATGTCTCCCCCTCTCTAAGCACTAACGAAATATTATTCAAAATGAGCTTTTTAGAGTAGTATTTTTCTAAATTTTTCACCTCTAAAATTACTGAGCCAATTGATGTTTGTAGTTTTTCGGATTTACGATAAACCTTGTTATCCATAAAATCATCAATAGTTGATAGTCGATAAGGTTTTTTATCCTTAGGAGGCCTCGCGGCTAAAAGGCCTTTAGTATATGCCATTTGTGGTGATAATAAAACCTCACTTGTTTTCCCGCTCTCCACCTCTCTTCCTTTGTGGATGACCATAATATCATTAGAAATTCTCTTAACTACGTCAATATCATGACTAATAAACAATAAAGAGACCTGCTTTTCTATTTGTAGATCATGTATTAATGATAAAATATCATCGGCAACTCTTTGGTCTAAAGCTGTAGTTGGTTCATCTGCAATTAATAATTCTGGCTGCATTATCATTGCCATGGCAATCATGACTCTTTGCCTTTCTCCACCACTTAATTGGTGAGGGTATTTTAAAAATGCAGTTTTTGCATTTTTTATTTTTACTTTATCAATCCACATTATTGCCTCTTCCTTCGCCTGCGGCTTTGTTAACTTTAAAGAAGTCATCGCCCCTTCCATTATTTGCTCACCGACGCGCATAGTTGGGTTCAAAGAAGACATTGGCTCTTGAAAGATCATAGCTTTCTTTATAGCATTAACTTTCTTTGATTCACTATAATCACAAGGATTTAATTGGGGAGGTAAAAGCCCCATCAGCGTCAGGGCAATCATAGATTTTCCCGAGCCTGACTCGCCTACCAATGCAAGACATTTGCCTTTTTTTATTTTGAACGATATATTTTTTACTATCGGCCCTGAGGGTCCATGAATAGAAAGATCCTTTACAAAAAGCATCATTGAATTACTCTTATTCAATTTTCTAAATCATCATTATTTAACGGCAAAGCGTCTGACTCTTGGCGGTTGTCCTTCAGCTCATAAGAACCTGGGTCTTCAATTACATTTTGCTTTATGTTATCCTGATGGTCGTTGATGATTTTTTGTTTATTTCCATATTCTTTAACAGTTAACATAAATGGGGACAGCTTCTCTGATTTCTCTCCTCCAGAATGACCTGTTCTTACGATCACTAGATCAGATTTAGGAAGAACAATAATCCATTGACCTAAGTGACCTTTAAAAGCTACATATGGATGTTTTTCTTCTGATTGATCTGAAGGCACTGTGCCAAGCCAAAATGATAAGCCATAGTACTGATGGGTACCAGGGGTTGTTGCAGACTGCAAAAAAGAACTGTCAACTATTCTATCCCCGTTCCAATAGCCATTATCCAATATAAGCTTACCAAGCCGACCATAATCTCGGGCAGTAGCATTATAACAACAATAACTTAAGGCGTTGTCGGTTTCGTCTAAATGCCAAAAAGCATCAGACTCTGCGCCTAAAGGGGTCCATAACTTCTCAGAAGCATAATCATAAATTTTTGTTCCCGTAGCCGCTTCGAGACAAAAGCCCAATAAAGAAGTTGCTGCAGACTGATATTTAAACCTCAAACCTACCTCAGGTCCTATTTTCCGACTAACTACAGTTTGATACACATCACTTCCATAATAAGCTTTTGCTTGAATGCCGAAGGGATTATAATAGTCTTCATCCCAGTCTATGTCTGCGGTCATCCCTGAGAGGTTTGCTAAAGTTAAAATTGAACTCCCAGGGCCTTTTAATTCCGGTATATATTTCAGGACTTTCTCATCCCAACTCGAAATGTCTCCTTCTTGAATTGCTATTTGAACAAGGATTGTAACTATGGATTTCGCCATAGAAAAAGAATTTGTTTGTGACTCTTGAACTACGTCACTGTCATAATGCTCATAGCGCAATGTATCTCTATCAAAAACCAAAAATGCACCCGTCTCAATCTCTTCAAGAACTTCTTGTAATTCTGTTGAGGGAATATGATTTTCAGAAAACTGAATAGGCCATGGGGAAGGAGCGGAAGCCTTAATATGTCCCTTTTCAAAACTCTCTCCATCAAAAATATTCGCTGTTGTATGCCCCTTGAGATATGTTACATATACTCCCTTAAATAAATAGCTATACCAAGATACTTTTACAAGAAGCAAAAGAAGCACAAGGGTAATGATCGACTTAAATATTTTGTTCATCTTTTAAAAGTTAAGGTTTTGATTCCTGATTTCAATTATGTCTTGAGTTTTTTATTTCGAAAAATCTACTAATCTGACATTAAATCGCTTCTCAAAATACTTCTTGACTTTCTGCTTCACCTCAAGTATGTCCATTTTTTCTCCTATTTCCGCACTTAAACTTGTAACTGCTTTATCTGATATTCCACAAGGAACGATGTGTTGAAAATATTTAAGATCAGTATTGACATTAAAAGCCCACCCGTGCATTGTAACCCAGCGGCTTGCGCGAACCCCTAAGGCGCATATTTTTCTGGCAAAGGGTGTTCCACCTTCCAACCAAACTCCTGTCTCCCCAGCGATCCTTCCTCCCTTTATCCCGTATTCAGTTAATGTGTCTATAATCACATCTTCCAAAGTTCGCAGGTAGCGATGAATGTCCGTATAAAAGTGGTCCAGATTGAGAATTGGGTATCCAACAATTTGACCCGGGCCATGAAAAGTAATATCACCACCTCTATTAATTTTAAAAAATTCTATTCCTAGATTCTCTAATTGACTAACATCTGTTAAAAGATTATTCATATCGCCACTTTTTCCAAGAGTAAAAACAGGTTTATGCTCAGCAAATAGCAAATAATCAGAAGTTCTTTGTTTCTCAGACGGTGATTTTTTTCGATTACTAATTTTTGCATCAATAACCCCTGAAAATATTTTTTCCTGAATGTCCCATGCTTCTTTATAGCCGATAAGTCCTAAATCATTAAAAACAACTGGTTTCAATTTTGACAATTACTAAATTTCTTAAAAAACACAAGCATAATTAAAGACTTCGAATATTTCTTGGCTTGTTCGGTCAAAAATACGAAATTGGGGATTCTATGACCACTTTTAAAATTCATTCACTTTCAGAACTCAGTCAAAAAGAGTTATATGAAATTTTAGCCTTGCGCGCTGAAGTTTTCATAGTTGAACAAAAATGTGCTTATCAAGATCTCGACGGTAAAGATGGGGATTCATTGCATGCACGACTAATCGAAAACAATAAAATTTGTGCTTATTGCAGAATAATTCCTCCAGGTATCATATTTGAAGAAATTAGTATCGGTCGAGTATTAACACCTCTTAATTATAGAAGTCTAGGCCTCGGAAAAGAAATTATGAAAAAATCCATCGCTCTTTGCTTTGAACTTTATCCAAATAAGGACATATTAATTATGGCGCAATCATATCTTGTCAGATTTTATAAGCAATTAGGATTTAAAATAGAGAAAGATGAATTTCTTGAAGATGGCATACCTCACAGATGGATGCGCTTACATGAAAACATGCCTAATCAATAATTAAGCAGAAACTCCAAAGACTTAATTACTTTGTCTGAGTTTGGTAAAAGTGTTGCTTCTAAAGTTTTATTTAAAGGGATTGCCGGTGTTTCTTCTGACCCTAAAACTAGTATTGGTGCATCTAATTTTTCAAAGCATTGCCTTTGAATTTCTCCAGAAATTGCATTAGCGAAAGTATTTGACGAGGGTTCCTCTGTAACTAATAAAGCTCTTCCATGCTTAGAAACTGTTTTCATCACAAGATCTTTATCCCAAGGTTGAAGCGTTCTTAAGTCTATAATTTCTATTTTGCCTGAAAACGCTTTTTCGGCTTCTAAAGACCAATATACCCCCATACCATAGGTAATTATACATGCTGTTCTCTCTTTCTTAGCACTGGGCTCTATGACGACCCTTCCTTTTCCAAAAGGAATGATATAATCTTTCGAAGGCTCTACTGTTTTTGCGCCTATTGTTCCTTTTATTTTTGACCAATAAAGCCCCTTATGCTCTAAGATGACAACCGGGTTCGGGTCTTCAAAAGCTGACTTCATTAAGCCCTTTAAATCCGCACCAGTTGATGGGTAGGCGATCTTAATGCCATTAATATTCGTTAATACTGATTCTACACTTGAAGAGTGATAAGGGCCTCCGCTTCCGTAAGCGCCCGTAGGAACGCGAATTACTGCACTTGCAGGCCATTTGCCATTTGATAAATAATAAGACCTTGAAAGCTCCGTAAATAGTTGATTTAACCCAGGCCATATATAATCTGAAAATTGCACTTCAACAATTGGTTTTAATCCAACTGCAGCCATTCCGACAGTGCTCCCAATTATAAATGCCTCCTGAATTGGTGTATTAAACACCCTGTGGTCTCCAAACTGCTCTGCCAAAGTAGCTGCTTCACGAAAAACACCCCCAAGGCGAGCTCCTACATCCTGGCCATAAAAAAGTGCTTCAGGATGACTTTGTAAAATTTCTCTCATTGCAAATAAAGCACTGTCAACCATAACCGTTTCATCACGATTTTTAGGAACTCTAGCTCCTGATTCTTTTGTTACTGAAGTTGGAGCATAGCGGTGAGTGAAAAGGTCTTCAGGTTTTGGATCTTCAGCCTCAAGGGCTTTCTTAAAGTCCGCTAAGACAATTTTTTTAGCTTTGTTTTCTATTTTTTTTAAATCCTTCTCAGACGCGCCCTGCTCTTTTAAAAACAAATTTAATTTAGGCAAGGGGTCTCTTTTTTTGTGAATGTTTAAATCATCACGATACCATTCCATTCGTACTCCAGAAGTATGATGATTTAGTAAAGGCACTTTAGCATGAATTAAGTATGGTTTTCGAGATTTTCTCATATCCTTTAAAACCTCCCTAACTCCATGATAGCAAGACGTAAAATCACTTCCATCAAGCTGAACTACGTTAATTCCTGGAAAGCCCCTTGCGTATTCTGCAGCATCACCGGAACGAACTTCTTTTGCATTCGCGGATATATCCCAATCATTATCTTGAACAAGAACCAACAATGGGTATTGCTTAAGAGCAGCCATTTGAAGAGCTTCTGAAACCTCGCCCTCAGTCATCGCTGCATCTCCTATCGAACATAGAGAAATAGGCTTGGAAGACCCCCAGTCTTCAGTAATATCCATTTTTTCTCGATATTGAATTCCCATTGCTGCTCCAGAAGCAGGAATTGCCTGCATTCCTGTGGCTGATGATTGATGTGGAATTTTGGGCTTTCCCAGTTCTCTAAGGCTTGCGTGACTATAATATGTTCGCCCTCCAGAAAAAGGGTCATCCTTTTTTGCAAGAAGCTGAAGCATAAGTTCATAAGGTGTCATTCCTATACCTAAAAGCATCGCATCATCTCTGTAGTAAGGATACAGAAAGTCAGTGTTTTCGAGCTGCATTGCACAGGCCAACTGTATCGCTTCGTGACCTCTCGAAGTCGCGTGCACATATGTCTGTGTTATTTCTTTATTTTTCTCAAAGCATTCGGTCATCTCTTTTGAGATACACATTAATTCATAAGCCTGGAGCAGCGTACTATTTACCGATTTACCCATAGTTTTATTGAGCCACCTGGCTTTTCTTTTCTAAGATCGATTTTATTGCTGACTTGCTTTCATCCTTTAAAACAAGCTTTCCGCTGATCCTTGCTCTCTCAAGAAGCAGCGTGTCCCAATCTTCGCAACCCGACCACAGAGCTTTTTTCAGAGCACTTTGAGCAGGTACACTTTGAGCAGTTAGTGTTTTCAACAATTCCGAAATTCCTTCATCCATAGCCTCAATTGTCGGATAAACGTGAGAATAAATTCCTTTTTGCATTCCCCATTCAGCTGTTCGAAACTGGGTTGCATCAATGGCAAGCTCACCAAGGCCTCCAACTCCTACTTTTCTCTCTACAGCGGGCCCCACAACAAAGGGGCCTATTCCGACCGCTAGTTCACTTAACTTTAAACCTGCATATTGAGTGGCGAAGCAATAATCCACAGCTGCGGCTATTCCTACACCGCCACCAACAGCCTTCCCTTGTACTCTCCCAACAATAAGCTTAGAGGACTTTCTCATGGCATTAATAACATTAGCGAATCCGGAAAAAAATTCCATCGCCTGCTTCTCATTGGATATTGATGCCAGCTCATCAAAGCTAGCCCCGCCGCAAAAAACACGATCTCCTGAGCTTGTGATGTGTATTATTTGAGAATCCATATTTCTTGATTCATCATCTATTGCCTTAACAAGGCTTTTTAAAATAGCGCTGGGTAACGAGTTGCTTTGAGGGTGTGAAAATTCAATATATGAAACTCCTGAATCTACATTAATCGATACGTTTCCTTCATTCTTATAGTCAATACTCATATTTTATAATTCTTTAATCATTATCAATTTAGAGATTATTCAACTTGGTTCCTTTTTTTGACCATTGTTAAAATAGTAGCTATTGCAACAATTTCTTTTGTGTCATCTGTCACCTCAACATAATATTTTACAATGCCCTTTGATATGTCCTCAGGAGAGCGCTTTTCTTGATCAATTTTTTCTTGCACAGTAAGCTGAACTCCAATTTCTGTACCGGGATAAACAGGCTTGGTAAATCGGCAGGTTTCGATTCCATAGTTTAATAAAACCGGTCCCTTGGGGGGGTCCACAAAAAGTCCCGCAGCCCTACTTAAAATAAAATAACCATGAGCAACTCTACCAGTAAAAATAGTTCCCTCTAAAGAGTTTTCATCCATGTGAGCATAAAACCTATCACCGCTAAGCTCTGCAAATTTGTCGATGTCATCCAAGGTAACCATATGCTTCGGGGTAGTAACTGTATCGCCAATTTTCAAATCTTCAAAATGTTGCCGAAAAAGGTGTGGATTTGCCTCCTTTCTTTCCGCTCCAGGGATGTACCTACCGGTAATTTCAGACAGCGCATTAGGGTGCCCCTGAAGAGCTGTGCGTTGTAAATAGTGCAAAACGCCTCTAACACCCCCCATTTCTTCACCATCCCCAGCTCGTCCTGGGCCACCATGAGTCATCAGCGGCATTGGAGAGCCGTGGCCTGTGCTTTCCTTAGCACTCATGGAGTCTAAAACTAAAATTCTCCCATTTGAATATGCCGATTCTAAAGTAAATCTTTTGTACACATCTTTATTAGAACTTACAATCGTTGTAACCAATGATCCTCTTCCTAGAGCTACAATTTCTGCAGCCTCTTTGGAATTCTTAAATGGCATAATCGTAGAAACGGGACCAAACGCCTCTATTTCGTGAGTAGACGAAGCTTCAAAAGGCCGATGATTAACGAATAATGTGGGTGGGAAAAAAGCCCCTTTTTCGGGATTTGCCGCAATCGCCTTATTTTCTCTATCAACTCCCCCAAATATTATTTCATTCTCTTTTGATAGCAATTCCACAGATTCTTCAACCCTTTTAACTTGAAGTTTTGTTGCCAAAGCCCCCATTCGAACTCCATCAATGTTTGGGTCTCCATACCTTGTTGACTCAAGACGGCTAATTAAAGACTCACTTACACGCTCAAGTAATGTTTCAGGCACTAAAACCCTTCTTACAGCTGTGCACTTCTGCCCAGCCTTAA